>Ga0114919_10004487_pt1 | contig 11205 bp, 9 predicted proteins | sample BlataG_FD_88682 | JGI IMG/M metagenome (GOLD analysis project Ga0114919, IMG submission 88682) | Deep subsurface microbial communities from Black Sea to uncover new lineages of life (NeLLi) - Black_00105 metaG | ecosystem: Environmental > Aquatic > Marine > Oceanic > Sediment | place: Atlantic...
CATCGGTGCGAAGCAGGTGTCTTTTGACACCTTCGACGCGTCTTTGAGGGTCGATAAGTACCGGCACCGCCCCCGCCAAAACAGCGCCCCAGAAAGCCACATCCCAATCAGCGCGATTGCTGCCTAAGACCGCTATTTTATCTGCCGGCCTGACAGCCCTTGTTCCAATCAGATATGCGGCAAAACTCCGGGCCCTGTGCCCTAATTGGCCGAAAGTCAGCCTTTCCTGCCGTTTATTCGTCACGATTTCAAGATAGTCCTTTTGCGCCAGTTCAGGCCTGCTTAGCGCCTGATTAAAAACCTCGACCAATGTTCGATGCCTGAATTGGACCTGCATAGTCGGCTCCGTTTTGCCCTGCGCATTTGCGGATGGTTTCTGATGTTAACGAACAAGGTAATATCACAACCTCAACCTGTCAAGGCAAAACCGCCACGACAACGAGATATCGAATCGCTTAGAAGCTCTTGCAGGCAACACTTTGCCCGGTTATATTAAAGCGGTCTCTGGTCTCGATGGCAAAAACAGAGGTAAAAGGAGTCGCAATAATGTCTGTATTTCGTTCGCCACATAACCCTATAATTACGCCGAAGGATGTCATACCTTCTCGAACCGACTTCGAGGTCGTTGGTGTCTTTAATGCCGGCGTAGCTCGTTTCCAAGACCAGGTCATCCTCCTGCTGCGCGTGGCGGAAAGGCCCATCAACACAAACCCGGACATCACGTTAGCTGCTATCTATGATGTTGCAAAAGAAGACATTGTCCTAAAGAAATTTTCAAAAGACGACACTGAGGTAGATTTTTCAGACCCGAGGTTGATAATAACGCCATCGGAAACATACTTGACATCGATTTCGCATCTGAGGCTGGCACGCAGTACCTACGGCATCAACTTCGATATCGAACAGGCTCCCGCTCTTGTCCCCGCGAACGATTATGAAATCTTCGGCCTTGAAGACCCAAGAATCACCCTTATTGACGGAACATACTATATTACTTACGTCGCAGTCTCACCGCTTGGTGTTACCACCTGCCTGGCTTCGACAAAGGATTTCAAATCTTTCGAACGTCTCGCTGTCATCTTCTGTCCCGACAATAAAGATGTCGTGATTTTCCCAGAAAAAACCGGCGGAAAATATTATGCTCTTCACAGGCCCGTTTCGCCTTTGTTTAAGAAACGCGAAATATGGCTCGCACAATCACCCGACCTGCTCTGCTGGGGAAACCATCGTCGCCTGATGGGACCTCGGCCTGGCCTCTGGGACGACATAAAGGTCGGTGCCAGTGCCGTCCCTTTCAAAATCAAACAAGGCTGGCTCGTAATCTATCACGGTGCCGACAAAAACAACCGATATTGTCTCGGCGCGGTGCTGACAGACGCCAACCAGCCCTGGAAAGTAATTGCAAGGTCACAAAAGCCGATTCTCCAGCCGCAGGCCGATTATGAAATTGAAGGCTTCTTTGGAAACGTCGTGTTTAGCTGCGGCCTGCTTTGTGAAGATGAGAAACTCAGGATTTATTATGGCGTCGCCGATACCGCTGTCTGTTTCGCAGAACTGCCCTTGCAGGATGTGCTTGAAAATCTGAATTTATAAGGGCTCTTATATTTTACGACATTGTATGCACTCTGAACGTTTACAACCCGGCCCGAAAAGCAAAGGACTTTTGTCAATCCGCCGTACGCAGTATTCCTTATGGAACTTGTATGCTTTCTTAGCTCGCCGCGGATTCAGCATCATTATGTTCGGAGCCCTGTTTGCCACCCTGGCAGTTAAATTTTTCCACTCGTATCGCAGCGGTTTGGTTCCTGAATACCACAGCTGGATTTTTACTGACATCGCGGTACTTTTAGCAATTGAGGTTGTCCTTGTACTCATCTGTTTTCGCTGGCCCACCAGGGCCGTCATTCGCACAGCTACAATTATTGCCGCTGTTGTATGCACTTGGTCGGTGATGAACGCCGGCTGGCTGATAAGAACAGGCACACAAATCCTGCCGTCAGTCCTTCTGCCGATATTTCGCGACCCAGTAAGCGCTTTGTGCATCATTGGGGTCAATCTGGCAAAAATGCCAGTCGCCGCGGTAATCCTGCTTGGCCCCAGCGCTATCGCCCTTACCTTTTTCTTCTTAATCCTGGCAAAGCCGAAGCAACCCAACTACAATCCCGGGCCTTTCGCAGCCAGAATTGTTATCTGCCTTTTAATTATCGTTGCTGCTGTTTGGGCACGAAACGCAACAATGCCCAGACAGCGTTCATCCCAAATGGCCTCAAAGCATCTGCGTTACAATTGCCAGCTAATGGCTGTAACCAGTTTTCTGTTGCCCGATCCCAGTCAGCTCACCAGAGCTGACCTGCTCAACGCTCGGCGAATAATACCATCATTCGATGAGTTAAAAATTTCTGTAATACCAAAAGCCAATCGGACAAACCATAACGTAGTCATAGTCGTCCTTGAGGGTATTCAATACCGCTATACCTCGCTCTATAACACCTCCGGCAACTTAACGCCCTATCTTGCGAAGCTGGCCGAGCAGGGTGTAGAATTTGTAAACGCCCGCTCCACACTGACCCATACCACAAAGGTGCTGTTTAGTCTGCTTACCGGCCGATTTCCATCGGCCTCGCAAGATATCGCCGAAGCAGTTCCCGTCCCAAAACCTTACGCCGGTATCGCTACGATTCTTAAAGGCCAAATGAATTTTCGAACCGCGTTTTTCCAGTCGGCTAAAGGCAGTTTCGAATCTCGGCCGAGCTTGGTTTACAACCTTGGCTTTGACAAATTCTGGTCCCGGGAAAATCTGAACGACCCCAACGCATTTTTGGGTTATTTGGCGGCTGATGAGTTTTCAATGTTAAAACCAATTACCGACTGGATAAACGCTGACGAAAGGCCCTTCCTGCTGACGGTTCTTTGCTCGGTTACTCACGACCCGTACGAAGTCCCCGAATGGTTCGCGGCGCCGGCAAGCGACCTCTTAGAACGTTATAAGCAGACAGTTTTCTACACCGATAGATTCATAGCCGCACTGGACGCTGAGCTTGCCAAGCTGAATCTCATCGATAACACTATCTTTTGTGTCATCGCAGACCACGGAGAAGCATTTGGCGAGCACGGAGGTTTCGGCCACGAGCGAGTCGCCTTCGATGAGGTACTGCGAGTACCCTTTTGTCTGCGGGCACCGGCTTTGGTCAAACCGGCCACGAAGGTTACGCAGCTCGTAAGCTCTATTGACTTGACTCCAACACTGCTCGCCCTGCTGGGCCTGGAAACAGAAGCCGCCGACTTTGACGGCTTAAACGCCCTGGGACTTCTGCCGAGCGACCGCAAGGTATACTTTTCTTGCTGGCTGAATCAGGGCCACGCGGGTTTCATAAAGGACAACCGCAAGTTCATATACGACCCCTCATCTGAAACGCTCTTTGCATATGACCTCAATACGGACCCTTTTGAATTAGCTGCGGTGGAGCTGCCCAGCGAACAAACTCGTCGGATTATTAAGCAGCAGATTGTCGGCTGGCGAAAAAACAGCATTTTCCGCCTTCAGCAGCCCCACACTGGAAAAAGGACACTTTTCGAGAACTGGCTTTGCCGTTGGAATAACAGGGTTTCCTCCTCTAAATATCGCCTCAGCCCAGAGTAACCACGCTAAAAATCAACAGTAATGTTTACAAAAATCAGCGCCGACCATAATTATTACTTATCAAAGTTGTTGGTTCCGCTAAATAAACAGTCTGCTGGCGCATAGTGTTGATTTTTCGCAACATAGAGCCCTGACTCATATAACAGTTGTGCCTTGAAAAGCGAGAATAAAGCTCAGAAGCCTAACTCAAAACCGCTTTTTTGGGACCTCAACAATTCCTACAAATGAAGTTTCGCCCAGGATTCAGGCGGGCTCATCTCGGCACGGATTTTGCACTATAAACTTGTACTGTACTGATAAACGCGGGCACCTCTAAATGCGCCCCCCCACAGCGAAGAATAGACGAGAGATTTGGTTGATGGACGAAGCAAACCTACAAGAGAAGCTTAACGAATTAGTCAAAGAAGTTGGAGGCTTAGCAGACCTGCGCTACTACAAGCTTGCTATGTTAGCCAGGCAGGCACATGAAAGCCACAAAAAGCTTGAGGAAAGTGTCAATAATCTGCAGGAATCGCTCGATTATCTGCGAGTATGTATCAAATACCAGCTCTTCGACTTAGAAGCAACACGCCGCGAAAACAACTATCTCAGAAAGATGCTCGAGGAAAAGAACGGCTAAAGTGCCGAAGGCATAAAATACCCACGCTGTTCTCATTTGTCACACATCGAGGTAATGCCCTATCGGGTAACTGTTCCTGTCGCCGTTTGCTTATCTTATTTCCCACCCATCCGGGATGCCATATGCATAGACAATAGTTAAAACCGGCGAGCGCGATATACCGCCGGGGTTAACGCCCAGCTGTCCTTCTGGAATGGAAGCACCCAATTGCGAAAAATACTCCTGGCAGGCGGCAAGAGTAACGCCGGTATCCGGGTCTTTGAACGTCATCGGCTGTAATGGAAATACTGGGTTATCATTGTTAGCTCGCAGAAATATCTCATAGATAAGTTCCGAACAGTAGTACCGGTCGTTATCAACGACAAACAAACTGTCGTAAGGTTTACCTTTCAAGGCCGAGGCTTCTTTAAGTGCCGGCGGTATCAAATGCCAAAAGGCGGGTTTAAGCCGTCCCACGACAACTTTGGGCCGATGCTGCCGATCGAAGCTGCGGCCGAGAAAAATATGTAACGGCGTGGTCTCGACGCCGCTTCGAGAAGCTTCAATCACAACAAATTGGCGATTGGCATCTTTTGCGACGATGCCGACATGTGAAAATTTCGCCCCTTTGTATCCTGTCGTCACTTTTTCGATAGCATCACAGACAGCTCCACAGTCGAGGTCTTGAAAAAGCAGGTCTCCTTCTCGAAGCGCAAAAGCACTTTCCTCTTCAAAAAACCCCCGGCTGCATCCGAAAACTGACAGACCGGCGGCAAGCAATACCAGAGTCAGTGTTCTTGTGCGAGTCAAACCGCCAAGAAAATGCATAAAGTCCCCTGCTATGCGAAGCACCGATGATGACATCAAAAGCTAAAATAAGCAATCAGCATCATCTCAAATCTGGCTTGATAGATGAAACGAACCGAACCACATGATTGCAATTCGGTTCGTTATAGCACATTTTGTTCGAGCGCTTTTTATCAGTAGCGGCGTCTGCCGCCGCTGCCGCCGCCACCGCCGTAGCCACCTTGTCTGCCTCGTCCGCCGCCGCTACCGCCGCTACCGCCTCGACCTCCTCGGCGTTCTGTGCGAGGACGGGCTTCATTGGCGTTGAGGGCACGGCCCATAAGATCCTTGCCGTTCATACCAGTAATCGCGGCCTGGGCCTCGTCCTTAGAGGGCATCTCCACAAATCCAAACCCTCTTGATTCGCCGGTGAACCTGTCCTTTATGACACTGGCGGACTCGACTTGGCCAAAGGCTTCAAACGCCTGACGCAAATCGTCCTCGGTTGTCTCACGCGATAAATTGCCCACATAGATATTCATTCGATTCTCCTTTTTCTTCTCCAAAAAAAATTACGCCGCAACCCAGGCGGCCAAAGTTATTGCTTACCCGATACAGAGATAAAACTATACGCTTATGGTCTCCATACTGTTTTCTGCTTGGGCAAGTGTAGACGCAAATGCCATCCGCGTCCAGAGTTTTTTTGGGTTTATTTTTTCGGCCTCGTCGTTCGCACGTGCCGGCTAACGTGTTACCGCCGATAAAGCCGGCCGCGACAGGCCTCAGGCAAAGATAAAATGCCCCCGTAAGGAGCGTTCCTTGGGTGAAAATGCGGATTTTGTCCCGCCAACCCGCCGGCCGAAGACCCTCCTTTCACAACCCTTTTACCTGACAGGTTTTCAGGAAAGTTAGCCGCTTTTTTTGTCGATAAAACTCCTGTTCAAAGAAAATATTCGTCTGATAAACGAACCTCAGCCCAAATCAGAGCATATTTAGAAAATGGGCAGCTCGAAAGTGGGATTCAGCCGATGCGACGGCTTGACAGATGCTGCGGGCGCGGTATAATGTATTGTAAGTGGTCTTCGATTTATGTGTTTGGGGAAACAGCTTTTGAGGTAGAAAATGTTTGAGCGTTTTACAGATCGAGCGCGTAAGGTTATGGCGTTGGCGAACCAGGAGGCCCAGCGTTTTAATCATGAATACATAGGAACAGAACATATCCTGCTGGGCCTGGTCAAAGAAGGTAGTGGAGTCGGCGCCACCGTCCTTAAGAATCTGGACGTGGATATAAAGAAGCTGCGGCTGGCGATAGAGAAGCGGGTCAAGAGCGGGCCCGACATGGTTACGATGGGCAAACTCCCACAGACTCCGCGAGCCAAGAAGGTGATTGAATACGCCATTGAAGAGGCAAGGGCACTGAATCACAACTACGTCGGCACCGAGCATATTCTGCTGGGGCTTTTGCGGGAGACTGAAGGAATAGCCGCTCAGGTCCTTATGGATATGGATATGAAGCTCGAGGATGTCCGTCAGGAGGTGCTGAATTTACTCGGCGCCAGCATCGACGAAGAAGCGATCGGTCTGGGTATGAAGATGGGCCCAGCCGTGGCCCGAAAACCAAAAAGCAAAACTCCCGCACTCGATAGTTTCGGCAGAGACCTGACACAATTGGCCGTAGACGACGAACTTGACCCTGTGATCGGAAGAAAAAACGAGATCGAACGACTGGTGCAGATACTCTGCAGACGCACGAAAAACAACCCCGTTCTTTTAGGCGAAGCAGGGGTCGGCAAAACCGCGATTGTCGAAGGCCTCAGCCAGCAGATTGTCCACAAGCAGGTCCCCGAAATCCTAAAAGATAAGCGAATTGTCGTTTTAGACCTGGCGATGATGGTCGCAGGGACAAAATACCGCGGCCAGTTCGAAGAGCGAATAAAGGCGGTCATTAACGAGGTCAAAAGGGCCAAGAACGTTATCCTCTTTATTGATGAGCTTCACACACTGGTCGGCGCCGGCGGCGCCGAGGGCGCCATCGACGCATCGAATGTCCTTAAACCCGCGCTTGCCAGAGGTGAAGTCCAGTGTATCGGCGCGACAACACTCGATGAGTACAGAAAGCACATCGAGAAAGACGGCGCCCTTGAAAGACGCTTCCAGACGATAATTGTGGAAGCACCTTCAAAAGATGAAACCCTCGACATACTCAAAGGACTCCAGGACCGCTACGAAGCACACCACAGAGTTCGCTTTAGCAACGAGGCCTTGTATCAGGCCGTGGAGCTCTCGACCAGGTACATCGCCGGCAGATGTCTGCCCGACAAGGCCATAGATGTCATCGACGAAGCCGGCGCCAGAGTTCGGCTTAAGAATATGACACTGCCGCCGGACTTGACGGATATCGAAGAAAAAATCGAAAAACTGCAAAGGGAAAAGGATGAGGCCGTCAGAAGCACCGACTATGAACGGGCAGCGGCACTGAGAGATGAGGCCCAGCAGCTTTTAGACAAGAAAAACCAGCTGCACAAAAAATGGTACGAAGAAAATAAAGAAGCGACAGGCCTGGTCGATACCGAGACCATTGCGGAGGTCGTCAGCAATATGACCGGTGTCCCCCTGACAAGGCTGGAGAAAAAGGAGGCCCAGCGGCTTCTCGAGCTCGAAGTGGAGCTGCACAAGCGCGTTGTCTCACAGGACGAGGCAATCAGTGCCGTAGCAAAGGCCGTCAGACGCAGCAGAAGCGGTATGAAGGACCCCAATCGGCCGATGGGATGCTTTATATTCCTAGGCCCCAGTGGCGTCGGAAAAACACTGCTGGCAAGGGCGCTGGCCGAGTTCATGTTCGGAGACGAAAATGCCCTCGTCCAGTTGGATATGAGCGAATTTATGGAAAAGCACAACGTCAGCCGACTCGTAGGCGCGCCTCCGGGCTATGTAGGCTATGAGGAAGGAGGACAGCTGACCGAAAGAATCAGGCGAAGGCCCTATGCCGTATTGCTTTTGGATGAAATCGAGAAGGCACATGCCGACGTTTACAATATACTGCTGCAGATTATGGAAGAGGGCCGGCTGACCGACAGCTTCGGCCGACACATCGACTTCAAAAATATCGTTCTTATTATGACCAGTAATATCGGTGCCGATTTGATTAAGAACCAGGCCGGCTTTGGCTTCGGAAAGAAAACGCCTGAAGACAACTACGAAAAGATGAAAGAGACGCTTCATAAAGAGGTAGAGCATCACTTCAGGCCGGAATTCTTAAATCGAGTCGACGACACAATAGTCTTCAGGGCCTTGACCAGAGAAGATTTGCAAACCATAGTCGATTACGAACTCGCCAAGGTCTTCAAGCGACTGACCGAGCATGGCCTGAGGCTCGAATTATCTACAGCAGCCAAGGAGTTTCTCATCGACAAAGGCTACAGCACCGAATTCGGAGCACGACCTTTACGAAGAGCGATAGAGCATTATATCGAAGACCCACTCTCAGAAGCCATGCTGCGAAGCGAATTCAAGGGAAAGAACCTTATAAAGGTCGATGTCAAAGATGAAGACCACCTGAAACTCGATGGGCTCAAGGTAAAGGAAAAAGAGCCAGCCGAAAGCAAACACGCCGTCGCAAAGCCACAATAGCACCATCGGCAGCTACTGCTGAAGCATTTGAATTTCCATCGGGCTTTGCTGCTGAGCTAAAAGCTCTTTAAATTTCTTCTCGCCCATCCACTCGACCCGACCATCCAGCCTCAGCACGATGAACCCGTCGCCAAAGAATGACGAGTGATATTCTTTCTTGACGTAGGCCAGAATCTCATCGCCGGAGGATTCAAAGTCAATCCATAACCCTCTGTATTGCAAGTTGCCCAGCCGGACGCTCCCAGGCAATTCCTCCCTTACCCTGTCGACGTAAGACCGCGGCGGCACTAAACCACGCTCTTTGCGGTACTGCAGAGCTACTTGGCCAAGATGTTCCATCGCACGTATAGCCTCTGACCGGTTGACCCAGTCCTTGAAGTTAATCAACACCAGAACAGCGAAAACCGTAACGATTATTACGGTTACGATATTTGTTAAGATAGCTTTTTGACGTCTGTTCATAATGCGCCCTACGATTTTACTTTTACCTTGCTGTCTTGAACAAGTATTTTGTCATCCGCGAACAATTTTATGGCCTGCGGATATGCAATGCATTCCTGCCCAAAGACCCGCTCAGCCAGGGTATCGGCAGTATCGTCGTTTTTGACCGCGCAAACCCGCTGCACGATTATTGGCCCTTTATCATATTCGTTCGTGCAGAAGTGTACGGTACAGCCGCTCACCTTGCACCCCGCTGCAAGAACCGCTTCGTGCACGCGATGTCCCCACATCCCCTGTCCGCAGAAGCTCGGCAGCAGTGCCGGGTGGATGTTCATCACGCGATTTTCATATTTTTGGGGTATCTTCCACAGGCACAGCCAGCCGCCCTGTACCACAAGGTCAACTTTTGCAGCGTCGAGCTCTTCTTCGATTCGATTGCTGAATTCATTGATGTCCGGATGGTCTTTCTTACAAACGTCTTTGACATCCAGCCCTGCTTTTTTTGCCTTCTCAACCCCTGATACCGTTGAGCGCGAGCTTATTACGACAGCGACCTCGGCATTTAGTCTGCCTGTTTTAATATATTCGAGAATATTCATCAATGTCGTCCCGCCACCACTGATGAGCACGCCCAGACGAACCTTTTTTTTATTCGGCTCAGCAGACTCATCTTTTGCTTCGACATCGCTTTCAAGGTTCAAGGCTTGGTTTACAAGCTTGTCCGCTTCTTTGTTTTTCTCTCTGGCAATGTGTCGAACCTTGCAGCTTTCAAATTCATTAATCAGCGCAGTTGCCTGTTTATAAAGCGGCCGGACTTGCTCACTCTTTACCTTGTATTGGCCGTTAAGCTGCCGCACCAGCAGTTCGCTGTCGCTGAAAACCGTTACCTTTTTACCACCCAGCCCTTTTGCAGCTTCCAAGGCTTTTATAATCGCGGTGTATTCAGCTACATTGTTGGTGGTTTTGCCGAGAAAAAAGGCTTCTGCCTGTAGCTGTGCTCCCATGGTATCGGTCAGTACAAAGCCCGCAGCCGCAGGACCCGGATTGCCTCTGCTTCCGCCGTCTGTGTAAGCCGTTATCTCCTCTGCCAACGCTCCCACTCCTGAAAAATTGGCAACTGGTAAATGGTAACTGGTAACCATTTACCAATAACCAATTACCAACCTTCAGCGCTCCTGCAAATTCTTGAGCACGAGTATTCGTGTGCAGTTCGGGCACCGGATTACATCGTCTTTTGTCATAAGTACGTTGACCGATTCCGCGGGAACGCCCATAAAGCAGCCCCCGCATGTGTACGTCTCTGTTTTGCCCTCCTGCCGTTCGACCACTGCCAGCGCTTCACCGTCGTATGTCTCCGCCACACGATTGAACAGCTCCAGCAGTTCAGCCGGTATGGTCTGCGATGCCTGGTCCCATTCGGCCTGGATTTCTTCGATCTCAGCCTCGTACTTGGTCGCCAGATGCTCGGCCTCTTTTCGGATTTGCTCGAGCTTTTGCTTCTGCTCGTCTATCTGGTCTTGGATGTTTGCGCACTCAGCTTCGTCGACTTCGATATCTTTCATCAGTTCCAGAATCTGTGTCTCTACCTTGGAATTGTCCGCCTTGGTCGTATTAAGCTGAGTCAGTACAGCAGCATATTCTTTGTTTGTTTTTGCAACGTTCAGGCACGCTCTCAACCTCAATATCGCTTCATCCTTGGTCTTCAGTTCCAGTTCCAGGCGGTCGGATTGAACCTTGGTCAGCTGAATCTCCTCTCTTTTTACTTCGACGGCGCTTTGGAGGCTTCGGACGCGGTTTTCCTGAATGATGACGTTTCTCCTGCATCTGGTGAGCATTGCTTTTGCAGCTCGCAGCCGATTTTCAACACTTTGCAGTTTTCCTAACCCGTTCAGTACAGGGCCCACTTATGCTCCTTCGCACACCGCCTGAAAACCTATGAACCTCGTATTATGGCCGCTTTGAGACCAACTCGCAATGAAAATTTCCCATTTTTTGCAATTGTCCTGATAACAAGACCCTTAAAACAACAAAGGTTTGAAAAAAAACCGCAATTATGGTAAAAAACACCGACAGATTTATCCGCCTTTTACCCGCCGCAGGCGGGGTGGCG
>Ga0114919_10004488_pt1 | contig 11204 bp, 10 predicted proteins | sample BlataG_FD_88682 | JGI IMG/M metagenome (GOLD analysis project Ga0114919, IMG submission 88682) | Deep subsurface microbial communities from Black Sea to uncover new lineages of life (NeLLi) - Black_00105 metaG | ecosystem: Environmental > Aquatic > Marine > Oceanic > Sediment | place: Atlantic...
ATTACTTAATAAGCGTTCTTGAGTAATAGGGAAGAATTTCCAAATAACCAGAACTCCTATGAGTAAAACCACAGCTGGAATGACACCCTGGATAAAGCGGATACCTATAAGTACTAAATTTATATCACCGCCAGCTGCTGTAACTGCTGCTAACATATCCGCATAATTATCATGGCCTGCTATAAACCCCGTGGTATCGTGAACGACCGCAATAATAAATTCATCAATTGATGCAACAAGACGACCAAGTAATGCAGAAATTCCGAAGAGAACCCCTTTTTGATTTTTCCCCATCTTAACAATAACATCCTCAGTCACACTCGGACCGATTATAGTGTATATGTATGAATTTAAGCCTCCTTGGGCGAGTCCGAGAAAGAATGCCATGATTATTAAATCAGTGAGGCCCTGAAAAAATGTCAATGGAAATGTGGCAGCACATGCTAGGAGACCCGCAATCACGAGCGCTTTCTTATTATTGTTTATTTTCCTGATATACTTGAGCCAGATAGGAATAGATATCAAAGTACCTACGAGATTTAAACCTAAAATAACCAAAAACATATCGCCACCAACCTGTAAGACAAAGGTTGTTATATATAACATGTTTGATACGACAAGGGATATATATATTGCATTAAATAATCCAAATACAAACCATACCATATAACTTCTCGTTCTTATAGCTTCTTTAAAGACTTTAAAAAAATTCATTCGCTTCACAGAATCAGGTGAAAAATGCCTATCAATCATTATTTTATCCTCACGGTTACCATGAAGAGATAAAATACCGAAAATAAGAGCTATTACGGCGATTATCATTCCCATCATGCTATAGCTGGCGAATGAATCGCCAGGAATCATATCAGTAAAAAGAGGAGGTAATAACATTCCAAGGATAATAGCTAAGATGTCGAGAGGTGCATAATATCTTGTGAATCTTCGACGCTCGTACTCCGTCCGAAATTTTTCCATTTGAACTGCTTTGTAATTAATATTCACAATGGTGCCAAAGGTGTCAAGTAAAACTAATGTTAATAATAGCCACCCAAAAGCAGGCAAGGGATCTATAAGTTTACCTAAGCTATCCTTTGGTAGATTTGGGGCTGAAAAGTGAAGAAAGACAGAAAAGACCCAAGGGATGATGCCTATGACGATCCATGGAAATCTTCTCCCAAATTTTCTTGTGAATCTCAAATTCCGATCGATTAAAAAACCAAAAATAGGGTCATTCACTGCATTATAAACTAGAAAGATAGTCATGGCAATAGCGATCCATATTGCGGTTAATCCAACAACAGCTTCATAATAAAAGAGGGTAAATCCCTGAATAGCACCTATTAATGTAGAGCAAAGTAGACCAAAAGCATTGGAAAGAAAGGTCCATCTTGAATGTCTTGTTCCAACAGATTCAGTATAACTACTAGTTTCATTCATAATTGAGTAACACGATATTGTTTTTTTTTATCAAAATTACAATTTCACTATTTAAATGATATTAAAACATTATTGTTTCTTATTGTATATAAAGATTATTGCCTTTATAAGGCACAATTCCTAAGAATCTAACTTTCTATCGGCAGAAGAATGAGGGTGAAAACTATAAATAGAGTTCAGAAATTATATGAAATTTATGAGGTTTAGATTTATGAAAAAAACTAAAAATATAATTAATAAGTGGAGATGTTCATAGGTTAAAACCTAAATAAAATTTAATACCATTTTATTATAATTTTATGCTAGATTATTCCATAATAGATACCAAATGGATAGAGGTTTAAATTATAATGTCGTTATTACATCAAGCAACGGGATTTTTCGCTCATGGAAAGATGAAAATGGTTCAGAATCCAAGAGTTTATTATGTCAAGATAAATATAACTACCAATGGTTTTGAATTTATTGGAGCATATGCCGCATTTGCAACCATAAATAAAAACAGTGCTGGTTTTCGTTTAGATATTCCTTGGACTAATATAAAAAACATCAATAAGACTAAAGCAAGGGCGATGCACACAATTACTGTTGAAACGGTTGAGAGTTTTTACACTATCCTTCCTTTGAATCCAAAAAACCATTCATCATTTAATCCAATCTCTCATTCGAAGAGAAACTCTATCGAATTACTTGATATCATTAATAAAATTATAATACAAATCAAAGAAATGAAAGAATTCAAAGAATCCAAATTGATTATCTGCACAGAATGTGGAGTTGAAGTTCCTAGTGGCTCTAAATTTTGTGGAAATTGTGGATGTACGGTATCATAAATCTTCAAGGTTAAAAAGAAAAACCCAAATAAAGTTCAATACCCTTATAGTATAAATTTCTACTGGAAGAGAACAGATTAGGTAAAAAGGTTAATGGACCATAAAATTATTGTTGAAAGAATAAGAAATTTCTTAGAAAAGGAGCATAAAAGCGGGAAAACCTTATTTTCCTATCAATCCCCCTCCAGCAATGAAAATTCATTAACTAAATCTAAAATTAAAACGGGATTGGATACATATAAAGAAATAATACTTGAAGAGGAAACTGGTTTAGAGCTTGGTGGTGTGAATAAAAAATCCTTTTCAATAGTATTTCCAATTCAAGATATTCAATTAGTAGAGTATGGAAAGATAACATTATTAGGGAAAGAAATAAGTAAGATTCCTGATATAAACATAGATTTTGGAATGATAATCTTAATTGGAATCAAAAAAGGTACTGATAAGGAGATAGATGAGTTAAACCATTTGAATTTTATATCAAATGGCATCGAAGGGTTTTCAATTCGAACGATTCCTCGTAGGTTTTGGTGTAGAATTAGTAAGTCAGTTCTAAAGAAAGGTTTTTCTTTCGAATTCTTAGGTAAAGCGATACTTTCTCTGTATAAACAAAAATTTAACGATTTAATTGAATCAATAGAAGTAATTTTCATAAATTCTTATCAAGACTCTATAGAGCAATTTATAGTTCTTTCTTCAGATATCTTATCTAAATCTAAAGAAAAATGGAAGAAAAAAATTGAAGCATGGAGAAAAAGAATCGATTGTGATTACGATTGGGGTTGTGAGATATGTCCTTATCGAGAAGAGTGCTACGATGTCAAACAAGTGTTAGTTTCTCGAGAAGAAATGTAAATCAAAAGAAAAAATAGATGGAGTCATATAATGTCGCTAAAAAAGACACCGCTTATTATTGCTATTGTCGGAAAAGGAGGAGTAGGTAAGACAATTGTAACTACTCTTATTGCAAAGGCTATTTCCACATCTTATAAGTATAAGTTATTATTAATTGACGCCGATCCAACCCATCCACATCTAAGTAAAATGGTAAAATTAGTTCCTGAGATAAGCCTTGAAAAAATTCGAGCTGATTTGATTGATAGTACTATTAGTAAAAAGGAGGGCGTCCAATCACTAGCTGAAAAGATAGATTTTAAGGTTTATAATGCAATAAAAGAAAGTAAAGATTTTAGTTTGTTTTCAATTGGTCAACCTGAGGGTCCCGGATGTTTCTGTCCTTCTAATACATTACTTCGAAAAGTTATAGAGTCTATTTCTATGGATTTTGATGTCGTTTTGATAGATTGCGAGGCGGGTCTTGAACAAATTAATCGAATGGTAATAAGTTCTATTGATAAACTCCTAATTGTCACCGATATATCTCTAAGGAGTGTAGAAACGGCAAAGTCAATCAGCGAAAGTGCAAAAAAGTTTACAAATTTTAAAAAATTAGGGGTAATAGTCAACAGAGTGAAAGGTGAGATACCTAATATTCTTGATAAGCTTGAAGAATACGGATTGCCAGTCCTTACGTTGATACCTGAAGATGAAGTTCTAACTAGATTTGATTTAGAAGGTAAAGCTATTATTGATATCTCTGGTAAATCTATCAGTTTTCAAAAAATAAAAGGGAGCATCAATAATATATTGGAAATTTAATGATCTCCTAATATAAAGAGATTCTACAAGTTTATTAAGCAATATTCAACAAATTTTATTGGATCAACGGCGCAACCACTTGAGTCAAGTCCTCCTAACTGGTTGATCAGATTTTCATCGATTTCATTTCCTTGTATCCACAGATCCTTTAACGCCATCAAGGATTCCAATCCTCTTACCGATTTAATCTGATTGTTTCCTATATCTAGAGTTTCTAAATTTTGGAGCGTTTCAAGACCTTTAATTGAGGAAATATTGTTTCCAGAGAGAAATAGCTTATTTAATTGGGCTAATGGGTATAAACCGCTAATTTCATTGATGTTATTATCTTTTAAGTTTAACACTTGCAGATTCTTATTTTTTTCTAAATTAGAGATTTTTTCAATCTTGTTAGCCGTAATCCACAAGGTCTCTAATTGGGAGAGATCCTCGAGCCCCTTTATTTCTCTTAGCTTATTATCGTTAAGGTAGATTTCGTTTACATTCTCCAGGTGCTCAAGTCCTTGAATTTCAGATATTTGGTTTCCAGCTAAATTCAGAACTTTTAGATTTTTCAAGTTTTTCAGTCCTTGAATTTTCGTGAGCTGATTTCCCGCTAACCATAGTACTTCAAGGTTCTCTAAAGCATCAAACCCTTCTATTTTTACGATCATATTCCAAGACAAATCTAACTTCTGAAGTGAAGTTAGAGAGGATAAACCGCCTAACTGAATAATCTGGTTCCCTCTCAAATATAACTCTTTTAATTCGGTAAGTTCGTCAAGTCCTCTTATTTCTGAAATTTGATTAGAAGCTAAGTGCAGTATCCTCAAATTGGATAACGTTTCCAATCCAGAAATGTCAGAAATGTTATTACTCCCACAATTTAAGGTTTCGAGATTTTTAAGCTGTTCTAATCCTTTTAATTCGGTTATCTCGTTTGAACTAAGTTCTAGATGATTTATCTTAAGTTTATCTAAACCTTTAATTTCAGAAATGTCGGTAATTTCTAAAAGGCCAAGGTCCAAAAATCCGTCTTTAACTTCGAATTTTTCGCCCTTGTATTCAACGGATGTCATGCAATTCACTCGAAATAAAAATTTAGATATAAATTAAATAGGTGGCTATAAGGATTATTATAAATAGTTTAAAATTTATAGTTTTACATTATATTCACTAATTTTTTTAATATTACCAAATATCGTAGTTAACCTATATCTTATAATTTCAATTTTTAATACTAATCGTGAGCTTTTATGCAAGATTAGTATGATATTTTGCATGAATTGCAGAACTAAAATTGATGGCATGAAAGAAGGATTCTATTATTGTAACGGATGTAAAAAATATACTCGTTTTTTTACTCTACGTTTCAAGTGATAAACAGTAAAGCCATAAATCAAAACGAATTACCCTTTCAAGAATGAGACGCACATAAAAAAATTAGATGGGTGTTGACAACCTTCGCCAAAGGTTAAGGGTAACAAATTTCTACTTTTAAATTATTAAGTTTATCTAATTTTCGTTTATAATTCGTCGAGATAAGGATCGTGTTATTTCTAATTTATAATGTGAACATTTTAAATAGTTATTCAAGAATAGAATAATATGAGTGCTGTAGTATGTAAAGAATGTGGGTATTCGTTTACAGATAAAGAACCTGGAAAATATTTTTGCCCAAATTGCTCTAAAGAGATGAAATTCATGAAATTTGAGGCTTTTTGCGGCGGGAAACCAGGAGACCTTCACGAGAAAGAATAAAATAAAAAAAAATTAAAAATTGATATTGAACCTATATTTTCCTCTTTTTGTTTTGACTATTTATAGCGTTAAAATGCCAATCCCTAGAAATACAAGATAATTGCTGGAAAATCTTAAGAATAAAATTATAAGCATAATTACTTTCTTATACTCTATGACTGAAGCATTATACATGAAAGATTCCTATTTAAAGAATTGGGATGCTAAAGTTGTTTCTGTGAAAGACGATAAATACGTGGTTCTTGATAAAACCGCCTTCTATCCTAAAGGTGGCGGTCAGCCTTGGGATGAAGGTTATATTATCAAAAGTGGTGAGCAGTTTAAGGTAGTCTATGTAGGTAAATTTTCCGGAGAAATTAGCCACGAAGTAGAAACTCATGGCCTAAAAGAAAGAGATATCGTATCGTGTGAAATTGATTGGGAGAGGAGATACACATACATGAGATACCATACTGCTTGCCACCTACTCTCAAATATATTATTTCGCAGAGCTAATGCCAAAATCACAGGTAATCAGATTGAATTAGACAAGGCAAGGATGGATTTTTCTATGGAGGATTATTCCCCCGAAAAGTTGCGTTTATATGTCGAGGAATCCAACGAAATTATTAATCAAGACCTTCCTATCACTATTGAAACTATGTCTAGAACTGCTGTTTTAGAAGAACCCGAGCTTGCAAGATTATCGGTTGGTTTACCTAAAAATTTACAAGAATTTCGCATAGTTAAAATTGGAAACATCGATAAACAAGTCGATGGTGGAACTCATATTAAAAACCTTAAAGAAATAGGCGAAATAGAAATGACTAAAACGGTAAATAAAGGAAAAAATAATCGAAGAATGTATTTTATTCTCAAATAATTCAAAGAAAAATCTTTCTTGTTTTATATTAACAAATAAAAATTTTTGACCGAATTTTTACAATCTTGTTTTTGAATAATTCCATTATGGTTCGGAACTCCCATGGAAGTTCCATAATAAAAACTATAAATAGAATCAAAACATTTCTTTTTATTGATTATCCGTATGATAATCACTTGAGTATTTAACAATAAGAACTAAGAAAAATACATTATTCAAGATAAAATCACTTGATATTCAAGTCCAAATTCAATAAGAATTAGATTGTGAATGTATCGTCGAACACATTGTCTTCATCTCCATCCTTTAGTTCTAGCCCATATAAATATTGCTCTTGCTCCTTCGTTTTTTTCTTCTTTTCTCTTCTTTCTTTAAACTTTTCTTTTTCGTCGTAGCGTTTCAGATACATTTTTTCGTATTTTTCCCTTAAAGCTTCCACGTCTTCAACTTGACAGAGTTTATCTTGCAATCCATCTTCAAAGAAATAATTTTTCTTTAAAATTTTCGCTGGAACTCCAACGTAGATATAACCTTCATCGAGTTTTTGGTCCACTGTGGTGACTGAATTACTTGCTAATACACTTCTTTTTTTGATGTTTGTGCCGGGCATAACAATAGCATGAGACCCAATTCTGACGTCGTCTTCGATCACTGTTTTTTTTATAATAAGAAGATTACCGATGATCAATGAAGATTGAATTAGTGTTCCTTGGCCAACTACGACATATTTACCAAACTCTATGAATTCGGTACCCACCCAGCCTTCAAAAAGAGAATTGGAAAATTTAGTTTTGACTCCAAATACTTTGAAGCAGATATTATTCATAAAGGGGAAGGGAAATTTATGACTAAGCCAAAACGGCCATTTTTTTATAACATTCCTCATGCACCAATAACGGTAATCTTTGTTGCTTGGATGCCTTAGAAATACACCAGTTCTGGGCTTGTGGATAGCATTAATTATTACAAGAAATATTTTAGCGATAAAAGTAGCACTAAAAACAAGCGTTACGTACATAGGTATAATTAACAGAGGTAAGAAAATGTAAAAATGAATCGGTCTGGTATAATTCCATAGAAAATGCCAATATATCCAAAATTCCAGGAATAGTGGAATAAAACTGAACCAAACGATTATTAAGTAAAACATTAAATATTGCTTCTTTAACAAAATAGTTGGTATAAAAGGTCCAACGCGCATGCTACTAGGAACTGACATTTTTGCCCTCCGATTCTTCTGTTTTTATTAATTTTTTTTTAGCCTTGTCAGTAAAAACTTCGGTAGTCACATCGATCTTCGTCTCGTCATCAGCACTACGCTTTACTATGATATCTCTTCTTATTTGAGCATATTTATTTTTTTTTAGCTTAATACCTGGTATTCCGAAGTATATCCAATTGGGGTCAAGAACTTGATTATATGTCGTAGAACTCAGAGCACCAAGCATGGTATCGTGCCTGATTATTGTACCGGGGGCGATAGTTGCCATTCCGCCAATAACCACGCAATCCTCAAATATTACCCTTTTAATTATCAAATATTTACCTACTACCATTGAAGACATCACTGTTGATCCTTGTCCTATTAAGGTATTTCGACCAAAATCTACAAATTCGGCGTCAAACCACGCATCGTTTAAGTGGCTTGAAAAATCCATTCGTACTCCAAAAAATTTAAAAGCAACTACATCTATCCAAGGTAATGGAGCGTTTCTAATGATCCAGAGTCCAATCTTTTTTAATTCTGTTCTTAACATCCAAAATTCATAGTCCTTATCACCAATCTCAGCTAAAAATATACCTTCTTTGGGTTTATGCAGTAAATTGATTAAAATTAGCAACAGTTTGCTAAAAAATAACACTCCTAGAATAAACATATAAATCATAAAGAAGAGAGCAATTGGTAGAAAGAATATTGTAGAGAGGCTAATCCACCTGGTATATTCATACCAAAAAATTGCTATTATTAATCCACTTAACCAAAAGATCGGTATATATACGGCTAGAAATTTAATGTTTATCCTGTTAATAGCACTACTAGTTGTAAAGTCAACAGCTAAGTCTTCTTTAGTTAAACTGTTAATGTCAATGGGTTCTTCCTTTTTTTGGTCTTCAGTATCGATCTCACCGGATTCCTCTTCATCCTTACCAACTTCCCCTTCGATATCTTTAACATCCTTTTCTTTTGGTTTTGACTTTATATCGTTTTTCTTGGTAATATATTCTTCCATATTCTCATTTCTCTCTAAATCTTCAAGGCTTAAGCCTATATAGTCTTTCAATTTTTTTTTGAAAATTTTGCGCATAGGGAGTCCAAAGTAATACCCAAATCCTCCTGGTTTCCCTATCTTAACGTGTTTTTGGCCCGATGCTAAAGGTAGTAAAAAGCTATTTTCGCCGACTTCAGATCCACAACCGATCTGGTTCATAGCAGCAAAAGTAATATTATCTTTTAGTTCAACTTCAAAATAGGATATCTTGCCAAAAATGCCCTCAACAACATGTGATGCTAGATTTGAATTAATTCCAATATAACAGTTTTCCCCGACATTTATAAATTTGTCATTTACTAAAGACTCTTCAATTGTCGTGCCTTTTCCAATTTTGCTGGCTTTCACAAAATTATAAAACCAATTTGAAAGCCAAGGAAAGATACCTTTTACAAAAACATTTTTGCCATATTTTAAAATAAAAGATCTTATGTGATAATAGTCTGCTGCCTTGGTTTTAATGTTTCTCGGTATAATTCCATTTCTAGTAGGCGAAATCTTTTCGGTTATCGCCCAAATAATCTTAGTGGGAAGGCTAATGGATAAAAGGTGCACTAAATAACAAAGTATTATAATTAACGGCATTAAAATTAAAGCTAAAAGTGGGTTTAGTTCCGTAAAAATAGCTATAAAAGTGGGAGCCTCTAAAAAATATTCTCGAAAAACCATCATGAAATACGCCATAAAGATAAAGCTGGGGCCGATCCACGATATATAGTATATAATAAAAAAGAGAAACATATAGATGCCGTATTGCATGGACACTCCTTCTGTAACTGGTTCTTTTTCAGATTCTTCAAAATCCATAGACACCTCTGCTTTACCCTCTACAGCCATGATTAATCAAGTCAAAAAGTATACACGTTTAAACTATAATTAAGATAAAAGATTACATTTATAGTTTAAAAAAATTTGTTTTTTCCGTTATAATTATAATTGTATAGTAGAAATGTTAAGTCGATTATGGAAAACAAATGTATAGATTGTGGGAATTGTTGTTGCGAAACAGAAATGATTCTTTCTAATCGGGATGTTGACCGTATTAGAAATAATGATCCTAAAAACTTGCCAATAGCCAACTTTGTTGAAAAAACAGATGATGGATTGTTTCAATTAAGAAATAAAAATGGATTTTGTGTTTTTTTCAATTCTACAATGAAATTATGCAAAATTTATGAAGTTAGACCGCAAGGATGTCGTTTTTATCCTTTAATATACGATTCTGATAAAAAATTATGTGTATTAGACCAAGATTGCCCGAGGCCGGAATTATTTTATCCTAACAAAACCTCTCGTGTAAAAACTTGCGAAGAAATCGTTAAGTTTTTGGAAAACCAAGTATTGTTTACTAAATTGCGATAATTCTTTTTATAAATTCATAACAGTACTCAATCTTTTATTCAAGAGAATAAAACTCAGTTCTTCTATCCGATATAATATTATTATATTCGTTAAGATTTTTATCTCTCGCTTGGTTAACATCAATTTCAACAAAATCAATATAGGTGTTATCATTTGGTCCAGAAGAGAGTATCTCACCTTTATAGGATATAATTTGGCTTCCCCCTGTAAATGTGAAATTATCTACTCCCCTTGTTTCGTTCCCAATCCTATTAGAAGTTACGGCGAATACTCTATTTACCAAGCATCGGGTTATCATAGCATTCTGACAATATGGAAGAACTAAATTAGCAGGGTGGGCTACAATATCTGCTCCAAGAAGAGCAAGACTCCTAATAGTTTCAGGAAAGAACCAATCGAAACAAATCATGATTCCAACCTTTGAACCTTTTACTTTATATACTTCTAAAGGTTTATTTCCAGGAGAAAACCATAATTTTTCTTTGTAATAAAGGTGAAGCTTCCTGTAGGTACCAAGGACTTCGCTATCAGATACAACCATGGACGAGTTAAAAATGCGTTTACCGTCTGTTTCTATGAATCCGCCAATAACCACAGCTCCTGTTCTTTTAGCAATTTTCATTAAAAATTCGGCGGTTTTTCCGTCAGTTGTTTCAGCTAAGGATTCTGCTTCTTCTTTAGATATAAAAGCGTATCCCGTTGCAAAGAGTTCTGGTAAAACTGTTAAATCTGCTTTAATTGTACCTAATAATTTTTCAACTTGTTTAAAGTTTTGAGCTATTTCTCCAAAGATTGGAGAAGTCTGTACATAACCAACTTTCAAGTTCATTCCTTTTCTTCTGTGTTATCTTCTTCTTTATGTTTTCGATGAAGAAATTTTCTTTCTTTCATTGTTCTTTTAACATACTGTTCGTCGTATTTCTTTAAAAGCCCGTCCATGTCTCCAATAGTTTTAGTGAGTTTTTCAATTGGAATATCTTCAAAAAACCTATTTTTCTTAAATTTTTTAGCCGGACCGCCATTATATATCCATCCTTCTTC
>Ga0114919_10004491_pt1 | contig 11202 bp, 9 predicted proteins | sample BlataG_FD_88682 | JGI IMG/M metagenome (GOLD analysis project Ga0114919, IMG submission 88682) | Deep subsurface microbial communities from Black Sea to uncover new lineages of life (NeLLi) - Black_00105 metaG | ecosystem: Environmental > Aquatic > Marine > Oceanic > Sediment | place: Atlantic...
GAGACGCTGAATAGATGCGGGATCGAAGATGCAAAGACGATGATGATACCTCTGGAGAACGATTCCGAGACGATAATGATTGCTCTCGCAGCCCGGAAACTGAATCCCGGTATAAAAATCGTTGCGACGTGCGAGACGCGGGAGCACGTGGAGATGATGCGTGGAGCTGGGATTGACCATATAATATCTTATGCGGAGATAAGTGGGCGATTACTTGCTCATGCGGTTACTGAGCCAGTGGTTGTGAATTTCATTATGGATGCTACGACATCGGTTGAGGGGTTTGACCTGAAACAAGTAAAAGTGGGCGAGAAAATGAGGTTGGCGGATATGTCGCTGAAGGAGAACGAAAAGGTGATAGCGTTGTACAAAAGGGGAAGGTTTGTTTTCGAATTCGCGGCTGATGTTACGCTGGAGAAGGGGGATTATTTGGTGGTAATCGCAGGGTCGGGGGGATAAATTTAATGCGGATGAAGCGGAGATGTTGATAATTTTTAATACAATACGTCACGGTAAATACTTATAAAGCTTAAAATACTGGTATAGAGGTAACATTTCATGAAAATAAAAGAAATGCTGGAGGATAGCAGACCAAGAGAAAGACTCGTTAAATACGGAATAGAAAATTTATCCGATGCTGAACTTCTCGCTATAATCCTGCAAAAAGGAACACCACAAGAGAATGTTATAGATGTGTCAAACAGACTGATAAACAAACACGGTTTAGATAAACTTTCGGAATGTTCATTAAAAGAATTACAGGAGATTAAAGGCATAGGATTTGCAAAAGCATGCCAGATTCTTGCCTTATTCGAGTTTAATAAGCGACATAATCTCGCAAAACAAGCATCAAGACATATCAAATCAGCGGAGGATGTATTCAATCATTTTTATGAGAAATTGAAAGACGAAAAACAGGAGAAATTCGTTGTGCTCATGCTGAACAGCAAGAACTGGGTAATTGGTGAGAAAGTTATATCCCAGGGAACGCTCGATTTCTCTACCGCACATCCAAGAGATATTTTCAAGGCGGCAATAAAGAATTCTGCATCGAGAATTATTCTGGTTCACAATCATCCATCAGGCGACCCGGCTCCTTCGGATTCCGACAGGCAGCTAACGGAAAGATTAATAGAGGCTGGTGAGCTTTTAGGCATTACGGTTTCTGACCATGTTATAATCGGTAATGGCGAGTGGTGGAGCTGGAGGGAGGAGAAATAAAGCTTATTGTAATCAAGTGATAGAAATCAAACTATTACATATAAAATCTATAATGATTCTGTAAAGGAATGTTTTTATCCAATTCTGATAATATTTGCCCTACTTTTGTTGAAAAGGCTAATGTTATTGGCAATTCTGTTGAAAATTCGGTTGTATTCCAATTAAGCTTCGTTAAACCCACTATCTCGTTACATATTTCTTTTATTTCAGAATCACCTTCATGAATAATTAATAGTGGTTGTGGAATACTGTGTCCTGGATAAGTTCTAATTCGCGAGACGTAACCAGAAGTAAATAAAATGTGCTCTTTTTCAGTCAAAGAAATCAAAGTGCCTCTCAGAACAGGATACGAACCCATTCTCATAAACCTAATTCCTTTATTCCTTTTTGTGATTGTAACAAAATCCCTTTTTATACTTCCTATGGCATCACTAAAGCCCTTTTGTTCAGGTTTTGTAAACAATGTCGATTTATGTACAACAACTCTTGTAGGGGTTCTACCTGCTATTTCAGTATAATTATTCAAAGCATCAAGCAGAAGCTCTTTTGCTTGGCTCTCAGAGAGATGGGGCTCTTTTGATTTTTCATCAACGTAAACTTCTGTTCCCCTTAATACAAGCCCTTCTCCACTATGTGCAAATACTTGAGCCATAGATGTTTGGATCTCTCTATTAAAGGTTAATTTATCTCGGTAAAAAGATATACCTGCATAACAAGTATCTTGTTTTAGTTTTGCAAGTCTCCACGGCTTACCATTTGCTTTATAAAAAAGTGCTGTTGAGAAATTCCATGCAAAAGATGCAGGTTCTTGCCTAACTTTCTTTTTAGATTCATCGTAATTTAACATCGCATCCGCAGTAGATTCTCGTAATAACTGAGTTGGAACTGGTGATCTAAGACCCATTACTTTTCCTTTGAGTGCATTATGGAAATCATAACCCTTTACTTTCGTCTCTTCTTCTATGTTTAGATCAACTCCCCAATCAGCGAGGAAGGTTTGGTTTTTCTCTTTAAGTTCTTGTATGTGTTTTTCTAACTTAGTTGGCCGTGGTGTTTTTGCACCCCTGGTTCTCTCTGAAATACCGCAATACTCTTCAATTTTACTTGGTAAACAACAAAGGACTACATCAGGCAAGTTATCTTCCGTAAGAATATTTTCGATTTTCTTTATGTATAGTTGGACTGCGGCACCGATTCTTTCATTTGAGTCTATTATCTCCTTTAAATTATCTATCTCTGATTGTAGTATAGTTTCTTGCCAACTCTCAGATAACTCTATTGAACAATTGAACCTTGAATCTGGCGACATCCCAGGAAATGGTGGATATAACCATTTATTTCTTTCTTGATTATCTATCGGTCTACCTATCATTTCAATAATTTCTTTTGATTTCTCAAGCATTGATTTGTTTCCAATTATCCCTAATCGAATTTTTTCAAGTGTGGCTGTTTCTGAAGGATAATGATACGGTCCAAAGTATTTTAGCCCTAATCTTGGGTCTTTTTCTTCATGTTGCCCCCCAAAAATCAAGTTCTGTTCTTCGATATATTTTGTTTTAAAAGTCTTCAAATTCATCATCCTCCCCAAGAACATCCTCATCGGATTCTTCTGCGATTTCTAATCTAAATTCTGATGAAGGGATATCAAATATAATCCCAACGGGTAATTCAGTAGTTGCTGGCTTCGAACTAATTGTGAGATAATCCCTTATATGAATATCATAACCATTACCCCGTTTGTATATCCAAAACAGCAAATTATTAAGATAGCTACTGTTATACTTGTTATAAGAAAGCCTTGTAATTACTGTTCCCTCTTTAAATCCCGCCATAGCATGTTTTCCATCATCTGTAAGTACAAATGTGGGTAAAATTCTAAAGAAGAATTTGCCCAACTCCAATTGAACAAAATTAGGAAAAAAAGCTGCGTGCCAATAGATGTATCTCTGTAATTGTTCAGCATACAATTTTGCTGCCACAATTCTTGTTGATTTTTCGTATCTGCTTCTCCATCTCTCCTCTCTTTTCTCGTTTTCCAATGAATAATACAGTTTGTCTTTATCTCTAAATCTAAAATGAAACATGCCTTTACCTATTGCATAATGCTTTAATTCGCGATTGAGAAGTTCGACAATAATTCTATTTTTATCAGGATCATCAATCCATTTATCAATTGGTTCTTTCACAACTGAATCTTCTTCGACAAGTTTGTGGTAGGGATTGTTGGCGTCACAAAGATTTTCAAATGTAACGATCTTCTTGTTCCATTCTTTGAACTTATGGAAAAATTCAGGAAAAACACCTTCTTGTTTTAATAACACTTTTATTGAAGCATCGTCATAGTCCTTTTTTAGACCCGAATACACAAATTCTGGAAGCTTTGTAACCTCAAAGAGATTACTGTAAATGGTTTCATCAATTTCATCCGGTTCTCCACTAAGAACCGAAATACGGTAGTTTTCTTTCTCTAATCTTTTATTTATTATCTTTAATTCCTGTTCAGAAGGAGGAATGCTCTGTGTACCTCTTCTATAAAATATGTCTCCTTTTTTGAAAACAACACGTTCCTTTTCGCCTTTTCTATATTTTCCATCTTTGACAGGTTTTAGTATTCCATAAGAAGGTGGAATATATATGACTGCAAAGCGCCTTTGAACGCCATCAATCATTTTGTTAAACTCTTTATATTCAATTTGAATTGGTTTACTTGAATATGAATTAAATTTTTCTTGTAGAGTTGCCTGGTCAACCTTGTAATCATCAGGAACTCCTGCAGGAAGGTATTGATTCTTTTTTTCCTCTTTCCAACCTATTAAAATCCATCCTCCACCATAATTACTGAATGCAAAAATATCCTTTGCAACCTCCGGAAAATCCGAATTTTTCCCAACGTGTATTGTTAATTTAAAATCCAGATAAGGGCATTCTTTTTTCTGTGATGTAAGAAAATCTAAAACATACTCACTAAGTGGTTCCGCTTCGACCTCATTTATTACCACTCCCCCTATTACTTCCCTCATTTTAACTCACCAACTCCCCTCTAAACGCTTTTGATAAAACAGCTTTAGGAAGCTGTTCAAGCTGGAAGTCTATGTTTTTTTGTTCTTCTGTTATTATTCCGATGTTACTTTTAAGAGTTCCAATCATGTTTAGAATTGCCTTTTGCGTTTCCATATCTGGATAAACAACTTCTAAATTACCAAGTTTTTTTGCATTTACATTTGGCTGTCCAGTTCCCAACTGTTCTTTTGAAATATGGTGCCAATATAAAGAAGATTGCATGTAAATAAACAGATATTCAGGCAATAATAAACCCTGATTACATCTAAAGCGAATTAAATAAGAAGCAAAAATCATATCCTTATTTCCTTCGTCAAATAAATATGCTTTTCCAACAGTAGCTCCGGTTCTTGCAATAACAATATCTCCTTTTTCTAATTTGAATTTAGCATGCTCCTCTTTTGGTAAATCCACGAATTTAACATTATTCCAATCTACATTGCCTTTGAAATCTATATCAGTAATTCTTAAATAAATTGGTCCCACCTTCTCCTTTACACAAGTTGCGGTATATCCATATTGTGGTTTTTTTGAGCATAAATTTACTAACAAATCGTTCTTCCATCCCTCAGGCAACTCCTTCTGTGGAATCAAACTCGCTATCGCACTTTGAATGATTTGCTCGTATTTCTCTTTTGCTTTTTGTTTCTCTTTCTTGAATTCATTGTAATGTTCAAAGAAAGCATCTAATCTCGCAACGATCTTTTGTTGTTTTTCTAAGGATTTTTTGGGGTCGTTTGGAAAGGGGATAGGGATTTTAATTTCAAATACATCTTTTTTACTGATAGCTGTAAAAGTACTCCCCTGCCCTCTTTTGGATAGAATATCTTCTTGTGACTTTAAAAAGTTGTAGAGATAGTTATAATTTAATTTGTCGAGCTTCGTTCTTATAGCGCAAAGACCCCTTCCTATACAACATTTCGAGTCTGAGAGATTAACAGGCCCAACAGGTGCCCTCACAGATATTAATATGTCATTCTTATTAGCAACTTTCTTTGGTTCACTACACCATTTCTTTGGGGTAGGATGCATATCCCCGAATTCCGCTTTACCTTGAAAAAATGGGAGTCCTTTTCCCTCTGAATTATAAGTTTTTGATGGAGGAGATTGTCCCATGATAATTTTAGCCATATCTCCCAACTTCCTAACTTCCCAACCTTCAGGAAGTCGAATTTGAGTCTGCATTTTTATCCACCCCCTCAACGACTTCCCAATAGCCTCCTCTGTCTGGACCTACTCTTTTTAATACACCTTTCTTCTTCAAGTTTGCAATATGTTTTTCTACCGCTCTTTGGGAAATCCCAATCCTTTCTGCCATATCCCTTGCAGTTATGTAACTGTTTTCCTTAATGATTGCTAAAATTTTCTCCGAACTTTTCTCCGAACTTTCTCCGAACTTCTGGGTAGCGCCATAAAATCTCTCCTCATAACTCTCCACAGGTCTGCTAAAGATTATTGTAAACCAGTCTCTGTCAGTTTCTATCTCCAGAGGCTCCAACCTATAACTTTTCATGGCTTCATACATTCTTTTAATCCCGGTCCCTGCTTTTTCAACCAGATTCATTCTCTGCAACAAACCAAAAAGAAGACTATTCCTTGGCAAGCTCTTCTTTCCAAGGTCTTTCTTCTCCAAGCCCCTGACCAGACCACCGGGATTTGTGATTTCAGTTTGTTTGTTATCCTCACCCCCTTAATTTCTCCGCCATCTGAAATACCAACCAAGAGTTTACCGCCATTTGTATTTGCAAAGGCGCATATATCCTTTCCGATATTGTCTGAAAAGGATTCTTTAAACTCGAGATTATATCCCTCCCCCTGCCTTATGAGCAATTCAAGTTGCTTTTCTCTCATCTTTTCCATTCTCATTCACCAACACACCCATAATCCTATCAATCTCATCAATTATTTTCTCTTCCGATTCTTTTATTGATTCTAAAATCACCTCTGGCTCTTCGTATTCGCCTGCATCAAAGTCCTTTGATTTCAGCCAGAAAATATCCAAGTTGTAGTCTCTTTTCTTTACCTCCGCAATTGAGAATCTTTTGAATCTTCCTGTTTCTTTTCTGTTCTGATAAAGTTCAATAAACTCATCAAAATGTTCCTCAGTAATACCTTCTTTTTTCGTTATCTTGTCTATATCGGTTCTTAAATCGTAAATCCAAACGGCTTTTGTTGGTCCTGGCTTGTTAAAGAAAATCACGTTTGCCTTGACCCCCGGTGAATAGGGTGTAAACGTCCCGATAGGAAGCCTTAAAATCGTATGCAAATCAAGATCCTCAAGCAAAATCTTCCTTATTTGTGTTCCCGCTCCCGAATCGAATAAAACATTATCCGGAGCGACCATTGCAGCCCTTCCGCCATTTTCAAGCCCACTCATCACATGCTGAACGAAATTTAATTGCTTATTTGAGGTTGTAACATTAAAATCGCTCCTTGTTGGTGTAACACCGCCAGATTTTATTCCAAAAGGCGGATTGGTCATGATCACTTTATGTTTCTTCCCAACATGCCGACCTTCGCCTAAGGAATCACCATAATAGACATCTGCTTCTATTCCATGCAGGTAAATATTCATCATCGCCAATCTTTTGGTTTCTAACACCAACTCATTCCCACTGAACGTCTTTTTCAATAAAAACTCGTTTTGCTCCCTTGTTAAATCCGCTCCCTCGTTTGTCTCCTTTAATATGTACTCTAAGGCTCCTAAAAGAAAACCGCCCGTTCCCAAACCAGGGTCATGGATTGTCTCGCCAATCTTTGGATCAATGCATTTTACAATCGCTCTTATTAACTCTCTTGGTGTGAAATATTGCCCCGCTCCTTTTTCATCAGCAGCATATTTCTGCAACAAACCTTCATAAGCCGCTCCCTTTATATCAACATCAATCGCGGACCATCTTTCCCCATCTATCATTCCAATTAATTTCTTGAGATTGATTGGTTCTCTGAATTGACTTAGTGCACCTGCAAAGATGTCAGCCAAGATACCTCCTTCTTTTGCCAAATTCTTCAAACAATCTTGATAATGTTCTAATAATTCCATTCCTGTTCTTTCAACCAGCGATTTCCAGTTATACTCCTCTGGAATGGGCATATTTCTCTCATCAGCCATTTTCAAAAATAAAAGATACGTGAGCTGTTCTATATAGTGCCCATAGCTCATCCCCTCATCTCTAAGCGTATTACAAAATCCCCATAATTTTTGCACTACATCTACACCTGTCATGCCAACACCTCTTCGTTAATTGTCACCAATAATTCCGGCAATTTATTGTCAAACACCCCATTCCAATCCTCCCAGGTTCCTTTTCGTGAAAACAGAATCTGTTCCTCAAAATCCTGTTCTTTTATTATCAGGTTTTTAATCACATGTCTCTTAATTAACTCAAGCCATTTTCCCTGCATTTCATTAAATTCCCAATCACTTTTTATTCTTCTAAAAGCCATTTCCACCCTTTCCTCCGCACTTATTAACGGAACGTGTTTTGCAGCAGAATGTATAAATGATAATATATCCGCGAGTTGATTATGAGCTGCTCTTCTTAATCTCTCTTCTGTAAATATCTGTGGTTGTTTTGCTAATACTTCCCTCAATTTCTTCAAGTCTTTAATGTCAAAATCAGCAGGTCTTTCCATCAATATTTTCAACGCTTCTATTTCCTCTTTATTTTGGGTAACAAATTCTTCAAACGCCTTCAGATAATCCTTTGGTTTTATCTCTTCACCGTCAATAGTTGTTAATGCCTCCTCTGACCTTAAAACCCTGTCTTGTGTTAGCTCGTCAATCAGGAAAAACCTTTTCTTTCGGGGGTAATTCTCAAGCAAGTCCAAAAAGGCGGGATTTTCAAATATCTCAAAAGTCTTTGTAAAGTCCTTCCTTAATTTTTCTTTCAAGGATGATGCAAATTTGCTAATATCACCCGCCGGAATGTATTTGGCAAATTCCTCTATTCCTTCTTCTGATACATTCTTTGCTATTCTTTGCAGCTTTGCCACTAAGACATCAATATTCTCTTCCCTTCTAAATCCCTTCTTAATTGATTTTATAACCTCTCTTATCTTCATGTAATGGCTTCCTGGAGGCTCAACAAAATCACTTAAATTATGCTCCTTCATAAATTCCAGCAGTCTAAGCGTATCAAAAACAGTAAAATGAGTTTTATTGATCTCATCACATCTCCTTGTTCCTCTACCCATCATTTGTTCAAAAAGGATTCTCGATTGAACGGGTCTTACAAATACCAAATTCTCTATCTTCGGAATATCTACACCTGTTGTAAGCATATCAACAGTTACTGCAATAACAGGATATTCCCTGTTTCTAAATTCCTTTATCCTATCAGGAGCTTTATCAACTTTATACGTTATTTTTTGAACAAATTTATCCCCTTTATCCGGAAACTCGTTTCTAAATAATCTTACTAATTGGTCAGCATGCCTATCGTTAACGGCAAAGAGCAATGTCTTTTGATTATCTTTAAAGTAGTTCGCAAAGTCTCTGACTATCTTCCTGTTTCTATCTATCGCCGTTATCGCTCTTTCAATTTTTTGTGGCTCAAAATCAATCTCATCGTCTAATATCGTATCAAAAATCTCCTTTGTTTTCTCATCCTCTACTTTAATAGCCCTGCCTCTTTCGAGCGTGATTCCCTCCATCGTTATTTTCGTATCTATATGCACAACATCATAATCAACTAAATAACCATCCTGAATTGCTTTTTCTAAAGGATAAGTATAAGCCAAATTGCTATCGAAATAAGCGTATGTATGAGCAGCGGGAGTTGCAGTTAAACCTACTTGAGCAGCATCAAAATAATCTAACACTGCTTTCCATTTATTGTAAATCGACCTGTGACACTCGTCAGAAATAATCAAATCGAAAGCATGTATAGGTATTTTAGAGTGGTAGTTTATTTTATCTACATCTTTACCCCACTCATCAGCCTCTGTTTCCTTTTCAGGTTCTTCTTCTCCCGTTAATAACCGGTACATACTTTGTATCGTGGCAACAAAGACATGTGCGTCATTCGATTGGGGATATGAAATTTTTGAGCCCGGCATCACTCTCGTATTTATGTTTAAACTTTTCCATTCTCTACCCTCTGGAACTCTTCTACAAAAAACTTCGTAAATTCTATCGAATTTCTGCCCTGGCTCTGGTTCAAAACTTGCTAGCACACCTAATGCTTGATTTGCTAATTCAACTCTATCAACCAAGAATAGAATTCTTTTGAACATGCTGGATCTTAACATTCGGTAGAGAAGAGAAATGATTGTAACTGTTTTTCCTGTTCCAGTAGCCATTGCAAGCAACATTTTGCGCTTATTTCTTTGTAAATTCGTTTCAATTGCTTGAATTGCTTCTCTTTGGTAGTATCTTAAATATTTATTCTCATTCGGGTTATTGGCTAACCATAATTTTGATTTTGTATAATCCAAGTTTAAGAATTCCAAAAGCGCTTCTGGTGTATGAAATGTTAAAACCTTTCTGGATCTACTATCCTCATATCTTAAGTCCTGAAAATAAACATCTTGTCCATTTGTTGAATAAATAAAAGGAACTTTAAAATCATCAAAAATGTAGTTTGTTCCTTCGATTTCGATATCTCTTGCATATCTTTGCGCTTGCGTTAAAACACCGTAGACGGGCTCACCTGATTTCTTTGCCTCAACGATACCAATAACATTATTATCTACGACCAGAACATAATCGGCAGGTCCAGAAGAAGTTGGGTACTCTTCCAAAGCAAAAGCACCTTTATTGGGGATAGTTTCTCCCCTTTTCAATAATTTCAATACTTTCCAGCCACTATTCTCTAATAGCCCATCTATCTTCTTTCTCGTTTCTTTTTCTGGTGTTTTTACCATTTCATCAACTTTAGCAATTTCTTTCATTACTTTATTTGGACTTATTTGGTTATAAAATCTATTACTTATGCAACAGGTTTGTCTTCGACTTCACGGCTGATGCTATGCTGGAGGAGGGGGATTATTTAGTCTTGGTGTCCTCTTTGCATCAAAGGGTTCCTGCGGGTAATCGTAATATGTTCACCGTGTTCTCCCCTGCGAGATCAGTATGTTGCTTGCATCTACCTGTTCCGCAATCCCGGAAACGACAGCTATGAACTGGTCATACAGATGTTCCGCATCCTCTGCGGAGAGCGATGCTTCGGTGGTTCGCAAGGCAGCGACATTTCGGGGTATCTCAGCGTCGAAGTCAAATATCTCGGCTGCAATCTCGATGACCCGCTCTCGCGGAACCGTACTACCCTGCTTGAGCGAAATGAGCATCCGGGAATTTGTACGAACTCCTCAATCATTTTTTCTCTCCGATGGTTGAGTTGGAAGAAGCCGTGAACAGCTCGGCGTTTTTGCTATCCCTTAGCTTTCGGTTTTTTCTTTTTGTCATCAGTATACAGTTGTGACAATATAAATCCTTTCCAGCCACGCCACATCCGCAATAAATCAGAGATTTTTCCATCCACTTTAACAACTCTAAGATATTTTACGATTACTCATTTTAGATGCCCTTACCAGGCGTATTTCTTCATAAGAATAATCATCACCCAGCTTTTCTTTTATAGGTGCTAATCTCTCGCTACCCAGAATTGATTGCTTTGGGCTCAACATTATGTTCCCTACAATAATCAACAATTTCTTTTACGAATAATTCTCCGTATTTCTCTAATTTGCTTTCACCAACGCCGCCGATCTTCCGAAAATCTGATAGACTTCGCGGGAACTGGGTTGCCATCACCTTCAAACTCGAATCGTGAAAGATGATATACGGTGGCATACCCTCTGCATCAGCGAGTTCCTTCCTCAAACTTCTTAAAATTTCAAATAAACCGTGATTGAAGTCCACATCGAAATATTTTTGCGCTATCTGAACTTCTTCTGCCGGCTTGGTCAACAAAACCC
>Ga0114919_10004492_pt1 | contig 11201 bp, 10 predicted proteins | sample BlataG_FD_88682 | JGI IMG/M metagenome (GOLD analysis project Ga0114919, IMG submission 88682) | Deep subsurface microbial communities from Black Sea to uncover new lineages of life (NeLLi) - Black_00105 metaG | ecosystem: Environmental > Aquatic > Marine > Oceanic > Sediment | place: Atlantic...
AAAAGCGATTTATATAGATGCCCCTGGCCTCGAAGTCAGGTTGCTTTGGAACAGTTGTGGCTTTTACAGGAGTGGATTGGGACAGAGGGATTAGAAGGGGCTGACGCGGGCGGATCAGCGAATCCTGGATACCGTTCAGTTGCCTTATTTCCTTGACCAGCTCCCCAATGGTAATGGCGTCTGTTAGGGGAAGGTATTGGCGCGCAATCCGATTGAGTGAATCACCGGGTGAAACCCAATGAATGAAATCTGTATTATTTCCGATATCCTTTGCACGGGCCTTTAGCGGCTGAAAAAGCAAACTCAAGAAAACGAGAATATAAACGCAAAGGCTACTTTTGGAAGATAGCTTTGGCTCCACCATGGTTTCAAATGCGCTAAAATAAGAAAAGGTTTTTAACGAGAGCTCTCCTGATCATGTAGGTTACTGTTATTAATCGGAATTCTGTGGTGAAACCTTTACTAAAAACTGAGCAGCCCGCTCCCCATCGAAATTTCATCATCTCTCGGGTTCAACTCAGTCACATTCGGCCTTAGGCCCTTTGCGGCAATTAGCGCAAGAACCCCTCAAGATCTCTGCTCCAACCCGATCCACTCAAGCTTTCAGTATGTATATGAATTGCTTCGGTAAATCAGATGAGTTGAATTCTGCTTGATTTCCACCCAGTTATTTGTGTAAACTCAATGAGAAGCATCATTCCGATTCGTGAAACCCTTCATTGGGAACAGTAATGGGCAGGTAAAAGATGGGGAGAGCGTTACGACGACGCAGAGAACATCTCATTGTTACTGTAACCCTGGAGCCTGGAAAAATACTACCCAAGCTATTTGTGGATTAAATTGGTTCTTGGGAAGTCTTTGCTTTCTCACGGAAGGTTTGGAACAACTTGAAACAATCAACCGAGTCCCGGGATGCACGGGAGGCCTGACATTAGAAGACCCCCCAGCTTCTGTGAGACTCATAAAGAAGGGAGGAAACACGATGCTTTCTAAGAAAACCCTCGATATGCTGTCAAATCTGTGTTTTGTTTTGGGCTTTGTTTCAATCCTCGGTTCGATCTTCATGTGGTGGATAACCAGAGGCGATGGATCGATAGAGGCTCTGGCTCATGCGGAGCGTTTCGGAATCTTTGTTGGTCTCTGGGCACCAACGTTTTTCATTATTTCGAGCCGTCTCGATCGTTACGCAGATAAGGCTGAATCTTAGGTAACATTCCCCTCAAACGGTTTTTAATCCTTCGGGCACAGGAACACGAAAGGTTCGCAGAGGCAAGGGATTATCTGTGAAGTTATATCTGAGTTCCACATGGAGGGCTTACCGTGACACATCCAAAGAGTCAGCTCATCTTTGTTGGAGGGGGGCACGGAGTTGAACTGGCAGGGAATGCCTGGCGGCTCGTTAGAGATCACCATGGTCAGGCAGAGATTATCCTTAGCAAATTCTACGGATCGCCTTCTTCCCAATGTACCTGTTAAGGCAGGCCGTTTGGCCATACAGTCCCTCACTGAACGAGGCATAAAGGTTTTGCCCAATTTTCTGGCTGCAACCATGAGCCAAGGGTTTGTTCGTTCTCAATCGGGAGAGGAGATCCCTTATGATGTCGCTATCCTCACGATCGGTATTGTACCTCCCCATACCTTCATTGACTCGGGACTGAAAACATCAAAAGATGGAGCACTGCTTGTAAACGACTATCTCCAGAGCGTAGACTACCCTGAGATCTTCGGCGGAGGCGATTGTATCGCAATTCAAGGAAGACCTCTGGGCCGGGTGGGAGTATATGCGGTCCGCCAGGCCCCGATTCTCTTTCAAAATCTCCTAGCCAATCTGACACGAAAACCCCTCAAACCCTTTAGACCCCAGAAACGATATCTCCTCATCTTTAACCTGGGAGATGGTACAGGTATTTTTGTGAGGGAGCCTTTTGTATTCAAGGGGAAGCTGGCCTTTACCCTGAAAAACCACATAGACATGAGTTTCATGTCAAAATCTCAGGGCTCCTGATACGGGGCACAGACTACCAGATATTCCAAGGATATACCCGAGAGGTAGAGTGTGGCTAGAAAGCAAACAAATACCGTGTTTCCATATCCTGCCAAAGCTTTGACAAAAATTGTCACTCCTCATTCCTCACTTTATCCCCATAGATCCACCAGTCTTTTGTTATTTCCGGTTAAAATGTATATCTATTTGATATACTTACATTTTTTGATTTTCTATGAAGCTTACCGTTATCCATTCACACTGGCACGACTATTGCTTATTAGGAAACTGGGGGTATTTTGGCTATCGAAACCAGGCATGAGAGCCATTGTTTCTTGTCAGCCTAAAAATGACTGATCCTCAACCTTTGAACAGTACTGAAAATCACATCAAATGCTGACGGGAAAAGCCTTATGCGCATATGCCAATACCCTAACGTACGGGTTCTTTGGATTATTTCTCTGTAAGGGGTTGGAATGGAAAACACCATTCAAGAACCAGAAAATATTGGCGCTGAACCAATACCTGATGATCCGCTTAAGGAGCTCAAGGCCAAACTTGCCGGCTTTCTTCTCGCCTTAATCCAGGCCTTTCTCCGCACCGGTTATTACACTCCCGACCATCCACAGTCCAAAAAGGCCAGAATTGGTCTCTATGAAGACTTCAAGAACCTCTTTACCCAAAAGGATGAGTTGACATTCCTGGTTCACGATGATTCTGAAGGAAAAAAGATCTTGATCGAAGGCGTGTTGCCAGAAAGCCATCCCCTGGAAGAGGTAATGATGCGAGGGATGGCAGAGATGTACACCCCCAAATTTGCCAAATTCCTGGAGCGCAAAGATCTCATCAGTTTAACACTTAAGAATTCTATGACTCGGACGGAATTCACCAATTTCGTGGATGTCATGAGCGCCTCCACTTTTGTCGACACTCAGGACAAGAGCGACAAGGAACGATTCAGCAGAACGCTGCAAGACAGAGGCATTTTCAACATTTCCTACATCTTCAGTGAAGAGCTTCTGGCCGCAAAGCGAAAGATCCCTTGGCGATCTCAAATCGCCCTTTCCCGCCTCAATAAAGACTTCAGGACGATTCCCCTTTTTCTTGATCTAGACGAAGAAGGCTTCAAAAAGGTGAGAAGACAAATTATTCAGGACATAACTCGGCCTATCCAAAACAGTGAAATCGTCTATCCCATCTTAATGAACACTGATCTCGCCGAAACCAAAGAATTCAAAGAATCCGAGATTGACGACGCAATCATTGCCTTTCTCTCAGATGAACTTCTCTTCAAGCTATCCAAGATTTTGCTCAGGGAAACACTCCGCCATAAGGAACCGCATGCCCAACAGGGGAAGTTGATAGTGATTGCCAGAAAACTCGCCTCCTCCCTCAATCTCAGGGAAATCAAGGGAAGAGAGCCTATCCTTGAGGAATATTTCAAGCATAAACTCATTCCTTTGGAACTGCTTTCAGAGGCCACGCAGCAAAAGACCAAACTTGAACAGCTCACAAACAAATTCCTTCAGAACAGCGACTCCTTTTTCACCCAGTTTGACAAAATTCAGGACAAAGAAAAATATCTTCGAGCAGCTGGGTCGTGCAAAAAAATTATCCCCGAATTGATTCGTCGCGATCGGTACGAAGAAATCTTAGCGATCATCACCCATATTGATCGCCACTTTAAGGAGGAAAAACAACTCTCCATTTGTGCAGGGCAAGTCTTACAGGAGATCGTAGAGAGTGACATTCCCCGGGCATTGAAGGCAAAATTTCTCACCGGGCAAAAGGAAATACGTGAGGGCATCGGCCCCATTCTTCTCAGACTCCACACAGAATCTGTGCCGCTGCTTTTGTCCGTTTTTAGGGAAAGCGACGACCAGTTGGTTCGGAAAGACGCCTGGGATATACTCATGCAGATCGATTCCTCGGCTATAGACTACATCCTCGATGAGCTCAATAAAGAGGAAATTGCAACAGAATCCACCATCGACATAATCCGGATCTTGGGAGAAATCAATTGTGGTGAATGGATTGAACCTGTGTCCAAAAACCTGCGGGCCTATCTCAACCATGAGAACCCTCATCTCAGAGAGGAAGCTTTGTGGGTATATTACAAGCTCAGGGGTGGCGAAGGTGAAAACGTGTACCTAGGTCTCCTCAGCGATCCGGATATGCGCGTTCAGAAAAAGGCGATTCAGTGCCTGGGCAAAATCAAGAGTGAGACTGCCTTGAAAGAGTTCATCGAAGTGTTGAAAAAAGTGGAAGATTCTCCCTCTGATATCGATCAGCACCTAGAAAGCCGCATCTTCAGCGCCCTCGGCTCTTATGGGAATGTTGAACTGTCAGGTGGAGGATCTCTTGAAGATTTCTTGCTGGAGACACTTGACCGCCGCCTCGGTTCGGGCCACCTCAAATTTCTCAAGAAAAAGGAAAGCCTTCTGAGCGAAGCTGCAGTGGCAGCGATTTGCGAAACCTTAGGTACAATTGGAACTAACAAATCCCACCGCATTCTCCAGAAACTGGAGAAACAGCGCGACAGTCTGTGGAAAAACAAGGCCCAAGAGGCTCTGGAAAGAATTGCTGAAAGACAGCAGGCAAAAACCTCAATCGAAACGGCGTAAACGAACCTTCCTTCCCACAACAACGATTCAATCCTGCCGTTCAAAATCCCCTTAGTAATACCTTTTGACAGCTTCACCTTGTCAGTCGAACTTTTGGAAAACTATGACGCTGCTCCATCCCTTCTGGGATAAAGGGACTGTTTCAGTTGTATCGCTAAAACAGCTGGCCAAACGCCTCCAATACACTCTCTTTACTCCCAGGAACCAGTAACAATTTTAGTTTATTCGCCTTCGCCAGAATACCCTGCAGCTTGCTGCAGGGATGAATGGCAGGGCGAACGCGCCGAAGCTTGAACAGCAAAGGCGGGTTGGCTTCGGCGAATTCCGCTTTGATACCCCACAGCTTGCTGTGGGGAGCTTCATCTGAGTGAACGTTTTTGTTAAGGTGTGGTGGTTGGCAGAACCAATTTCCTATTAAACAGCAAAAAGGGGAAACTATAAAATTGAAGGGCTATATTGAGGCGGTTTGGCTGTTGCCCTTGCAGTGGCCTGACGATTTTCAATCGCGCTAAGGACCGAGATTAACTTGAAAAAGAAAACTAACCCAATCTGCGAATATTTCAAACTACTCATCTTCATTGTATTCCTCATAGAGTTAGCCCTCTTTATTATAGCAATACTCTTTGGGCGGTTATTCGGGTACCAATTAACAATAATGGCGTGCTTCTGGCTTGGAGTAATTGTGACAGCCTGTTTTGCAGTAATAGTGTTTGCCAATTTGACAATAATAGGTTTCAATAAACAAACTCCGTCTCAAAATTAAGAAAACAGCATAACAGTGCTTTAATTCCCAAGATATCCAGAAATGGTGTTTTGATTATTCCTTTAGCTCCTTTTTACCAATCCTTAGCCTGAAGAGGGCGGGACTTTTCGGAAGTGACTGGTGGCCCGCGACGAGCTCCCCTCGGCTAGCTCGGGGCCTGAGCTTGTCGAAGGCGGCCGAGTCGGAGGGTGCTGTCTTTTCGGTACTTATCAGTGGGGGAAGCCGCAGGTCTCCTGCTCCAAGGGAGCGGGGGACAATGCGGAGTCCCGCTAGCGGGACACAGATAAGTAGCTGAAAAGATCCCGCACAGCGGGAGAGCCTCGGAGCTGACGAAAAGCCCTGCCCTCGGGGTAAAAGCCTGGGGTTATAGAAAGCTTTCAACATATATACGGAGCTAAAGGAATAATCAAAAATGGTGTTTATGAGGGCCAACATCCTATATGTCCATTCAGGCAAAGTAATTTGCCTCACAAGGCAGCGCAGCAGATGTAGTATGATGCGCCCGCCGGTAGTTTCAGCACTAAGGCACTAAGTGGCAAGAGAGCACATATGGCAGTTCGCGCAAAATTTGTTCATATCAATATTGTTGCTGAAGACTGGAAAAAACTTGCTGCCTTTTACGAACGAGTCTTTGGGTGCACACCGGTTCCTCCTGAGAGGAACCTATCTGGGCAATTGCTTGAACAAGCCACGGGAGTCAAGGGTGCTGAAATCCGCGGCGTACACTTACGACTCCCAGGCCACAGCAAGGAAGGTCCAACTCTAGAAATATTCCAGTACAACAATCAGGAAAACCGTCGGGAAGCAGCAATCAATCGGCCCGGGTTAACCCATATCGCCTTTGCGGTTGATGACGTCCAAGCCTTCCGAGATACGGTGATTGCCGCAGGGGGCCGGGGAGTTGGCGAGCTTGTTTCTATAGAGATTTCGGGCGCTGGCAGGATCACATTCGGATATGTCACGGACCCAGAGGGAAACATAATAGAGCTGCAGCAGTGGGCGGACTAGGGCCACAACTTTTAAACCGTACCGAAACATTTCGGTACAGCAGGAGGGAATATTGAAAATCGGTTTTATTCAACTTGCACCGGTATTGGGAGATGTCCGAGCAACGATTCAAAAAATTGATCAGTTACTTCATGGCTGTGAAATCGCAGACATCTTGGTACTGCCCGAATTGTGTAACTCCGGGTACAATTTTGTCTCTCACGAACAAGCCTATGAGACATCAGAAGAGATAGAAAACAGTGTTTTCATCCAATTCTTGGAAGAAAGGTGCAGCCAATTGAATTTGTACCTAGTCTCTGGGTTCAATGAAAGGGATAAGGAGGTTTTGTATAACTCGGCCGTGCTTATCGGCCCTAGCGGCTATATTGGAAGATACCGTAAGCTCCATTTGTTTATGAATGAAAAAGATTATTTCACTCCGGGCAACACTGATTTACCGGTTTACGATATAGGGTTGTGCAAGATAGGTATGCTCGTTTGTTTTGATTGGATATTTCCAGAAGTGTGGAGAATTCTAGCCTTGAAAGGTGCAGAAATCATTTGCCACCCATCAAACCTTGTAATACCGGGGCTTGCCCAGAAAGCCGTCCCCATCCATGCACTTACCAATCGTGTCTACACTGTTACGGCAAATCGAATCGGAACCGAAAGAGATCTCTCATTCACCGGTCTTTCAACAATTGCAAATCCAACAGGTGATATACTGATCCAGGCCTCACAAACAGAGGAAGAGGTTGCAGTTACGGATGTTGATATAGCTTTGGCACGAGATAAAATGATTACCGAGAGAAATGATATATTTGCTGATCGAAGACCAGAACAATATTTTTCAATACTTTTTACGACAAAGGCTTGATCCGTTTCACTCACCAGTTCAGGTTACAGAGTACAAGAATCTTTGTACGGCCTCTCGTCTTATGATACTATACTCTTCACAGGCGCCAAACCTTTTTCTGCTGCCCCTTTTTCGCGCCAAAAAATCCCGGGGCCCTCTGTAGGCAAAAAGTCAGGGTATGCGAGTTTGGATAAGGAGGTATCATGGTTGAAAAAGTCATCATCATGGGAGCAGCCGGTCGGGATTTTCATAACTTTAACGTTTACTTCAGGGACAACCCTCGGTATGAAGTAATCGCCTTCACAGCAGCCCAGATCCCGAATATAGAGGAACGACTCTATCCCCTTGAGCTTGCAGGAAAGCTCTACCCTAAGGGTATTCCCATTCATCCGGAAGACCAGCTGGCTGATCTCATTCGAAAAAACCACGTGGACCTCGTAGCCTTTTCATACAGCGATGTACCCCATGTTGAGGTCATGCACAAGGCTTCCATAGCTATGGCAGGAGGAGCAGATTTTGTTCTTATTGGCGCGCCTTACACCATGCTCCAGTCTCAAAAACCGGTTGTGGCGGTTTGCGCGGTGAGAACCGGTTGCGGGAAATCGCAAACTACCCGCAAGGTGTGTGCCATCCTTCGAAAGCTCGATACGAAGGTTGTGGTTGTCCGCCACCCCATGCCATACGGAGACTTACGGACCCAGGTAGTCCAACGTTTTTCCTCTTACGATGATTTTGAACGAAACCACTGTACTATTGAAGAACGTGAAGAATACGAGCCACTGGTGGATCAGGGAATTGTGGTCTATGCAGGGGTCGATTATGGTAAGATCCTTAAGCAGGCAGAAGAGGAAGCGGATGTAATCGTCTGGGATGGCGGAAACAATGATACGCCCTTTTATAGACCTGATATCCACATTGTTCTCTTCGACCCTCATCGGGCAGGTCATGAATTGCTTTACTATCCTGGTGAGACCAATATGCTTATGGCGGATATCGCAATAATCAACAAGGTGGATACTGCATCGCTGGCCCAGGTGGAACAGGTTAGAAAGAACATCCAACAACATGCTCCCAAAGCAAAAATCGTACTGGCAGAATCACCGGTTATTGTAAGTAGTGCCAAACGAATACGAGGAAAACGGGTTTTGGTGGTAGAAGACGGGCCTACGCTTACCCACGGGGGAATGCCTTATGGTGCAGGAGTGATTGCGGCAAGAACATACGGTGCAGCAGAGATCGTTGATCCACGACCATATTCGGTGGGAACCATCCAAGAAACCTACGTACGTTATCCCCATACCGGGCCGGTGCTCCCAGCTATGGGCTACAGCGGGGGCCAGATTCGCGACCTGGAACAGACAATCAACAGCGTCGATTGCGATCTGGTTCTGTTTGCCACACCCATTCAGCTCACCCGAATCCTCTCAATCAACAAGCCGACTGTTCGCGTGCTCTACGAATATCACGATCGCGGCCGTCCCCTGTTAGAAGAGGTCCTGATAGACCGGCTGAAAGCTCGCGTTTCATCATGATGCTCGCAGCCATGCCTTGGGTGAAAACATGAAAGTAGATGCCAAAAAGGAAATCTTAATGGTCGCCCTTGGGGGCAATGCCCTCATACGCAAGGGGCAGGTGGGCACCGTGAAGGAACAGTTCGAAAATCTAAGAATCTCTATCAGGCAGATTGCACGGCTTTCAAAGCAGTACCGGATTGTCATCACTCATGGAAATGGGCCCCAGGTCGGTAATCTGATGCTACAGCAGGAGAGTTGTGATGTTGTGCCCCAATTGCCTCTGGAAATTTTAGTAGCACAGACTCAGGGCCAGATCGGTTACATGATCGAATCGACTCTGGACAGTGAACTTATGGCGCTTGGAATCGGCACTCAAAAACCCCTGGTGAGCTTGATCAGTTATGTGGTCGTGGATGAAGAAGATCCGGCCTTCCAGAATCCTTCCAAACCCATCGGGCCTGTCCACACCAAAGAGAAAGCAGCCACCCTACCCTACGTAACACAAGAGACTCCAAAGGGATATCGGCGGGTGGTGGCTTCCCCCAAGCCCATAACTATAGTGGAGAAACGTGAAATCACAAAGCTCATTGATATGGACTTTATTGTCATCTGCTGCGGGGGAGGGGGAATACCGGTGATCAGAGAGGGGCGAACCTTTTGCGGTGTGGACGCCGTCATTGATAAAGACTTGGCGAGTGCCAAACTAGCTGAGGAGGTAGGGGTAGATATTTTCCTCATTGCAACCGATGTTGAGGGAGCTGCCCTTCATTACGGACAACCGGATCAGCAATACCTCCACACACTTACCCTGAAACATGCAGCCCGTTACCTGAAACAAGGTCACTTCCCTCCTGGTTCTATGGGGCCTAAAATCGAAGCTGCCATGCAGTTTCTTCGAGGTGGCGGAAAACGAGCGGTAATAACCTCCATTGAGGCAATTGAAGAGGCCATTGCAGGAAAAGCTGGAACAGAAATCATCCGAGGCTAGCTGCGCTACCTAAACTGTCAGCCAACGCGTTTCCGAAGGCCTCTTTCTACGGTCACCACAAAATCCTGGACATTGGTCAAAATAGACCGGGCAGTCAGGGATCCCCGGTTGGCCAGTTTATTTACGGCAAACTCAGACATGTCAACGGTGTAGAAGTAGACAGGTCGCACCTCATTTTCTCCTACCACCTTGTAAGAAGGCACCATGTTTCCTGTCGCGATGGCATGAAGTTGAGTCGCCAGAGCTATAACGGTGGTAGCGTTCCGGGCCAAGGCTCGCATCTTGTCCTGTGCCTGATAGACATCGCCGATCACCTCAGGAAGAGGCCCGTCATCGCGAATGGAGCCGGCCAGCACGTAAGGAAGGTTCTTTTTAATGACTGCCCGCATCACCCCGTTGTTTATGAGTCCTTGATCGATAGCCTTTTGGATTGACCCTACTGTTCTGATCTTGTTGATGGCATCCAGATGATTGTAATGGCCGAGCTCAACGGTTTTTTTTGAATAAATCTCCTGTCCCAGACCAGTTGCAAAAAGAGCCGCTTCTACATCATGAACCGCCAGGGCATTCCCTGCCAGCATGGCGTGGACATAACCACTTTCGATGAGCGCTACAAAGGCATCGCGGGCATCCCTATCAAACACGACCGCAGGTCCCAGCACCCAGACAATAAACCCGTTTCGCCGCTCAAACTCAAGCAGATCGTAGAGTTCATCATAGTCGATGGAAAAAGACGTCTCCCTTGTGATGCGCGAGCGAAAAGCAAATTTTTCCGAGATGTTCTGGAAAAAGTCAAAGGCCTCGGTGTGGACAAAGATTCCATCCTTCCCATTCTCCCTCCTCCCACAGGCGACAAGATCCCCTTGTTTGAGGAGCCGAAATTCTATAACGGCAAGGCTTCCGTCTTCTTTCAACACCACAACGCAGTCCATCCTCGATTCTTTCAGAAGATGCCACGCTCCTTTTTGGAGCTGCAAGTATTCAGGGTATAGTGACGTGGCATGATAGTTCTCCGGAACTACACCCGGGCCCTTTACCCGCTCGAATACCACGGTGCGGGCATCAAGAAATGGAGGTTGATCAAAATCTGGAGAATTGTATGCAGGAAGGACAAAAGGCATTGGGAATTACCTCCTAAAAACAGTGAATTTCACATGACATGATTTCACTTTTTCGAGCAGATTATAGGAGAGTAACACTTGGGTGTCAAAGGAAAAATCATGGAACACAATGCCAATCAGGTTTCAGCAAAGATCTCTACTTTTAGCTTTCTCGTAAACCTCCTTTCCTTTATAGTAAATGCTTAGTCCCTCGATTCATAAATACGGTAACGTATTTATTCAGACTTCGGCTGAGCTCAGTCGAAGCCCTCGGGACTAAGTGCTGCCCTCGGCCATGAGCAGATCGGCCTTGAGCTCACTGCCGAAAGGCTCGGGCCGAATGGAGTGAGCATTTGTTTAAATATTTCTCGTTTAGATACGTGAG
>Ga0114919_10004494_pt1 | contig 11194 bp, 7 predicted proteins | sample BlataG_FD_88682 | JGI IMG/M metagenome (GOLD analysis project Ga0114919, IMG submission 88682) | Deep subsurface microbial communities from Black Sea to uncover new lineages of life (NeLLi) - Black_00105 metaG | ecosystem: Environmental > Aquatic > Marine > Oceanic > Sediment | place: Atlantic...
CTGGTTACTGTCGGCATGAGCTTTACCGATAGACTTGGTAAGTGCTTTGTGCGTCAGCTAGGGGTTCACGAAGACCACTGTATGGGCGGAATGTACGAACTTGCCGAAGTCATTCAGAGGCGGGGCGCCAAAGCTGCCGTACAGATTTCCCACGGCGGCACTCTTTGCGGCAATAGTCTTGTCGGCGACCAAGAGGTTTGGGGACCATCGGAAAAGCCGCTATTGCCCGGACAAAGGGTGCATAAAATGACTACGGCGGAGGTAGAATACGCTATTGAAGGCTACGCCAAGGCAGCCGCCAGAATCAAGGCGACTGGGTTTAACGCTATAGAACTCCATGCCTGCCACGGGTCAATGTCTTTAATGTTCCAGTCCCCGTTCCATAATGTTGGCCGCACCGATAAGTACGCTGACCGATTTCTTTTTCTCCATGACTGCGCGCAAGCTATGAGGGACGCTGTGGGACCCGATTTCACCTTCGGTGTTCGCCTGAGTGTCAGTGAATTTGGGATGGAAGACCTGGGCTACCCGGGAGTGACCACAGAGGAGACAATAAACATAGTAGTTCCCATGCTGGAGAAAATAGGTGTAGACTGGATACATGCTTCCTGTGGTCGTATCGCTGTGACTCCCCACCACAATTTCCCGCCCGTATACGAACCGCATGGTGTCAATGTGAACCTTGCTGAAGCCGTCAAAAAGGTAGCCCATGCCCCGGTGATAGCAGTGGGGCGTCTTATGGACCCGAAGCTGATAGAAAAAATTATTGAGGACGGCCGGGCAGACATGATAGGGTTGTGCCGACCCATTATCGCCGACCAGCGCTTTGTCAAGAAGATGATTGAGGAGCGCACCGATGATATTCGCAAGTGCGTAGGCTGTAACTGGTGTCTGCACTGCCTGTTCATCCAACACGACTGTGGGTGCACCATGAACCCGCTTTACGGTTATGAAAAGGAATGGGAGGTGACGCCAGCACCGAAAGCCAAGAAGGTAATGGTTGTTGGTGGTGGTGTGAGTGGTCTGCAGGCAGCCCTGACGGCATCACAGCGAGGGCACGAAGTAACCCTTTACGAGACAAGTGGTGAGTTGGGGGGACAGGCCAATCTAGCGGCTGCTTTCCCGCGCCTTTACACGCGCGATTTGCGGAATCTGCCCGATTGGTTAGCCAGGGAAGTCAAGAAGACATCAGTTAAGGTAGTCCTCAATACTGAGGTTACACCGGAGCTGGTAGCCAAGGAAAAGCCGGATGCCATTGTGGTGGCTACGGGTGCCAAGGAAATGGCAGCCGCACTGCCCGAGGGAGCCAAGAATGTGGCCTATCTCTGGGATTACCTGAGGGGTACCGCCAAGATAGGCAACAAGGTTGTCGTGCTTGGCGGAAATGACGGTGCGGAGGCAGCACTATCCCTGGCCAGAGAGGGCAAGGAGGTTACCCTGGTAGAGGAGAGTGGCGACATACTCTTACCACCATACATCTTTCTGTTTAGTGCCCGGCGAGAACCGATGTTCCGCTGGCTCAAAGAGGAGAAGGTAAATGTTCTGACCAATCACAAGCTGACGGCAGCGACTGGTAACCAAGTGACGCTGGTAGACCAGTGGGGCGTGGAAAAAACCGTAGCTTACGATACTATCTTGGTAGCCGTAGGTCGGGAATCGGCAAGCGAACTGTACCAGGCTATAGCCACCAGAGGCAAAGAAGTTTACCTAATCGGTGATGCCAGAGAGCCGAGAAACATGAAGGATGACAATCAGGAAGCCTTCTCGGTAGGCCGGCATATGTAGCTGGAGGAAACGGCGGCGCCCCGGTTTAATTAAAGCCAAAGCGCCGCCGGGTTCAGAATAGGAGGTCTACAAGGTGGCAGTAAAAGAGGCCTATTTGCTTGAGGGTGGTTATCTGTACCTGGACAAAAGCATCCTCCTCTGGGGCCGCGGTTACGGTCAAGAACAAAAGATTCCCGTATGCATGGCTCTTCTAGAAACCGATAAGGGGTGGGTCTTGATAGATACAGGTCTCAACCCTCAGGGCGTTCTAGAACCAGAAAAGGCCTGGGGCGAACGGGCAAAAGTGGTTCGGCCAGAGCTGAAACCCCAGGATGATGTGCGCTTCCGCTTAAGAGAACTGGGACTCAATGTCAGTGATATTAAGTATGTGATACACACGCACCTGCACTGGGACCATACTGGTGGTAACCGCTTTTTCACGGAAGCCACCTTTTTTGTTCAGAAAGCAGAGTACCGCTTTGCTTATTGGCCCGACCGACATGTTCAAGCCTCGTACATGCGTGACCATTTCCACTGCGGTGTCCACTACGAGACTGTGGAAGGAGATGTTGAAATACTGCCTGGTATCACACTGCTACACACTCCAGGTCATACACCGGGACACCAGTCTGTTCTGGTGAACCTAGCGAACGGCGAGTATCTGCTGTTTGCTGGTGATGCGGCTTACACACTGGATAACCTCACGGAGATGCTTCCCCCGGGCAACAGTTGGGACCCTTTGGCATCGGTAGCTAGCCTGCAGAAGCTAAAAACCATTCAAGCCTTAACGGGTGCCTTTTTGTTGCCATCACACGATTTAGAATTCTGGGCAGAAATGCCCAAATCACCAGCTCCCCTGAGAGGGTCGCTGGAGAAAAAGGAGGAAATTAAAAAATGATATGGGTAGTCTTTGCGATAGTATTCCTTATTCTTTTCTATAATGGCTTTATGATACTGGGCAAGTATGGCGGTAAACAGGCAGCAGTTATGAATATAGCCGCTGGATTGGGTATCGGGGGTATAGGCGTATGGGTTGGTATGGTAGACCAGCTGGCTGGAGTGGGTCCAACTCAGTCTCTGGTAGCGGCCGCCACCTGTATCTGTTTTGCCATTACCTACTTCCTACTAGCTGGAGAGATTTTTGCCGGGACTGACTTTAAGAGTCTGGGTTACTACTGCTTCCCGGTATCCATTTTTATGTTACTGTGGGGCTTGGGCTTTGTCCATGTAGTGGGAAACGCTTTAGTTTTCATGCCCGAATTTGCTTTCCTGTGGCTTAGTTGGGCAGTTCTATTCTTCGTATTCTTCTTAGTTTGGGGACTTGGCAAAACTGGACTGGCAAAATTTGCCGGGTACCTTACTATCATTATCGCCTTTGTTACAATTCTCTACCCAACAATAGCCTGGATGAATTACCTTTCAGTTGGCTGGTAAGATGGCTTTGTCCTGAAAAGGATGGTATTGTGGCCAGGGGGGGCTTTAGATTTCGGCAGCGGATGAGTTAGTTGCACGCCGAGAGCTGCTTTGTACTAGAATGTGAAGGTACATAGTGGCTCTCGGCTGCATTTTACCATCCGAACAACGCAAGGTGGCACTCAGGCAGCAGTCTAACAAGTGCCAATCAAGCAAACGGTTGGAGGAACCTAAGAAACGAATCCTCAAGCCAGCCGAGGCTGAATCTTGAGTGATAAGAGGTTTTGGTGTTATACTACCCCTAGGAGGGATACTAGTGGGAACATGGGAAGAGCTGGTCACCCAGCTTCAAGAAAAAGAGGAACGAGCTAAGCTAGGCGGAGGCCGTGAAAAACAGGAAACCCAAAAGGCAAAGGGAAAACTGCTCTGCCGCGAACGGATAGATGCTTTAGTGGACCCAGGGTCATTCGTGGAAGTTAACATGCTGGCTGAAACCCAGACCTTTGAGTTTGATATGCAGAAAAAAAAGATCCTGGGAGATGGGGTAGTTACTGGGTTTGCTACTATTGAAGGCCAACGTGTTTTCGTTTTTTCACAAGACGTAACGGTTTTTGGTGGCTCAACGGGACGTGCACACGGAGAAAAAATCAATTATCTGCTCCGAATGGCTCGCAAGGCTGGCGCCCCGGTGATTGGACTTTACGAGTCTGGAGGGGGACGCCTCCAGGACGGCATGCAAAATGAATCGGGGTATGGACAAATGTTTTACGAAAATACTTGCTGTTCTGGCGTGGTTCCCCAGATTGCTGGAATCATGGGCGCCTGCACTGGTGGCGGGGTTTATTCTCCAGCCCTTATGGACTTCATCATTCAGGTCGAAAAAACTGCCCAGATGTTTATTACCGGACCCGCAGTGGTCAAGGAGGTTACCGGAGTCGAGGTCACCTTTGAAGAATTGGGGGGGGTTAAAATTCACTCAAGGGAATCAGGGGTGACTCATCTGGTAGCCAAAGATGACACCGACTGCTTAGGTCTGATTCGGAAACTGTTATCCTATCTTCCTCAAAACAACAGAGAAAGCCCTCCGGTAATCCCGAGTGGAGATGACCCATTCCGCTTGAATGAGATCCTTACAGAGATTGTACCTACCTCCCCTAAAAAGACCTACGATATGCGCTTGGTGATTAGGGAAATTATGGACCGTTCGGAATTCTTTGAGATTCAGCCCCTCTTTGCTCAAAACATGGTCATTGGCTTCGGTCGCCTGGATGGCCACGTGGTGGGGGTGGTAGCTAACCAACCTCGCTATTTAGGTGGAACTATCGATGTCAATGCAGCCGACAAAGCCGCCCGATTTATTCGGTTTTGTGATTGCTTTAATATCCCATTGATTATTTTAGCCGATGTGCCAGGTTACTTACCTGGGGTAGATCAGGAGGGGAAAGGAATCATACGACACGGCGCCAAGATGCTCTATGCTTTTTCTGAAGCTACTGTACCTAAGATTACATGTGTAATTCGGAAGTACTATGGTGGCGCCATCCCAGCCATGTGTTGCCATGAAACAGGTGCTGACCTATTGTTTGCTTGGCCTACCGCAGAATTTGCCATGCTGGGAGCAGAAGCAGCAGTGGCTATTCTGTATAAGAAAGAAATCGCTGAAGCGGATGACCCGGAGAGGGTTCGTCAAGAAAAAATCAAAGAATATAAGGAAACTATTACCTCACCTTATTATGCGGCGTCGAAGCAATACATAGATGGTATTATTCGGCCGGCAGACACCCGCCAATGGTTTATTTATGCATTGAATTTATTGAAGAACAAGAAAATTGAAGGGACAACGTGGAAAAAGCACGGAAACATCCCTTTGTAGAATAATTTCCTTATAATCATAATAAAGGAGGCCAGATATGGGTGGGCCACTACAGGAAATTAGGGTCCTTGACCTAACGCAGGCATTATTTGGACCTTTCGCCATCATGCTACTTAGTGATTTAGGTGCGGAAGTGATTAAGGTTGAGAATCCGAAGGGGGGTGATTTAGCTAGGGGCAACGGCCCCTTTGTAAATGAGCTAAGCACTTACTTTCTCAGCCTTAATCGTGGTAAGAAAAGCATCGCGCTAAATTTAGCCACCGAGCCGGGAAGGGAGGTACTCTTAAAACTGGCGGAAAGTGCTGACGTGTTCGTAGAGAATTTTGTGCCTGGCAAAATAGGGAAATTGGGTCTTGACTATGAAACAGTGAGGCAGCGTAATCCCAGAATCATTTACGCTAGCGGCTCTGGCTTTGGTCAACATGGCCCTTATGCTACAAAGCCCGCTTTTGACATCATTATTCAGGCCATGGGCGGCATCATGAGTATTACTGGGGAACCGGGGAGACCTCCAGTTAGACCAGGCGCATCCTATGGCGATATTGCTGCTGGCCTATTCTTGTGCATCGCTATTCTGGCTGCTCTGCAGGAGCGCCAGGTAAGTGGGCAAGGACAACTAATAGACATTGCCATGCTAGACTGCCAGGTAACTGTTCTGGAGAATGCCTTTGTCCGCTATCTCAATACGGGTGAGATACCCCAGGCTATTGGCACCAGGCACCCCGTCATTACACCATTTCAAGCTTTTCCCACCAAGGATGGCTACGTTACAGTAGCTGCGAGAGGTGGGGTCAGAGACCAGTGGCCTCTTTTCTGTGCTACCATCGGTCGTCTTGACCTCATGGATGACCCAAGATTTGAAACCGGCTGGCTGCGCACCCAGAATTATGAAGTGCTGGAGCCAACCTTGACAGAGGCAATGAAAACTAAGAGCACTAAAGAGTGGGTTGAAGAACTGGAGCAGGTTGGGATACCCTGCAGTCCAGTTAATACTATTCCTCAGGTAGTAGTTGATGAGCAAGTGACTGCTAGAGGCATGATTGTTGAACTAGATGACCCCAGAGCCGGCAAGGTCAAAGTCGTAAATACACCTTTTAATTTTTCCAGAACCCAATGCCAGGTGACACGAACCTCTCCCGATTTAGGAGAACACACACAAGAGATTCTGAGCCACTTATTAGGAATGACCCAGACAGAGATTAGCCACCTGAAAGAGCTGGGAGTGATTTAGCCTCAGGAGAAAGGATTTTTATGAAGACAAAAGAGGAATATATTGAAAGTATGAGGAGAATGCACTTTGAACTTTACATGTTTGGAGAACAGGTTACCAATATCATAGATAATCCTATCATTAGACCCACGATGAACTGTATGGCAGCAACCTATGAAATCGCTGAAGAAGATAAATTCCCCGAGTATCAAAATATTATAACCGCCACCTCCCACCTTACCGGGAAGAAAATAAACCGCTTCTGTCACATCCACCAGAGTATCGAAGACCTAGTTAGCAAATCAAAGATGGGTAGGCTACTGGGCGTCTATACTGGCTCTTGCTTTCAGCGTTGCGTTGGTATGGACGCCTTAAATGCCCTATCAATAGTGACCTATGACATTGACCAGAAGTACGGAACTAAATACAATAAACGCTTCTTAGAGTATTTGAAGTATGTTCAGGATGAAGACCTCGTCTGCTGTGGCGCCATGACAGATGCTAAGGGTGATAGAAGTCTTCGCCCAGCTGAGCAGGCTGACCCAGACCAATATCTTCACGTGGTGGAAGAAAAACCAGATGGTATTATAGTTCGTGGAGCTAAGCTACACCAGACAGGAGCAGTGAATTCCCATGAGATTATCTGCATGCCGACTAGGACTATGCGTGAAGAAGATAAGGGCTATGCTATCTCCTTTGCCTTACCAGCCGACACTGCAGGAATCATCTACGTCTATGGAAGGCAGTCTTGCGACACCCGAAAAATAGATAGTCCAAGTATGGACGTAGGTAATGTCCTTTACGGTGGGCAGGAGTGCATGGTCATTTTTGATAATGTATTTGTCCCTCGGGAACGTGTGTTCATGTATAAGGAATGGGATTTTACGTCTGACCTGGTGGAAAGCTTTGCTTCCTATCACCGCCAAAGCTATGCCTGTAAGTCAGGTATTGGTAATGTCCTGATTGGCGCATGTCAACTGATTGCCGAATACCAGGGCACTTCAAAGGCTGCTCATATCAGAGACAAAATCATTGATATGATTCAGCTTAACGAAACTATGATGTGTTGTAGTCTTTCTTGTGCCTATGAAGGCCATAAAGAGCCCTCCGGAACCTACTGCGTCAATACTCTATTGGCAAATGTATCCAAACTAAATGTGACCAGATTCCCTTATGAGTTAGGCAGGTTTGCCCAAGAGATTGCTGGTGGTATTATATTGACCATGCCTTCTGAAAAAGACCTTAAGGAACCTAGGATAGGTAAATATGTTGCCAAATATCTAAAAGGTATCCAGGGTGTCCCTGTAGAAAACCGTATCCGTATAGTGCGGCTGATTGAAAATCTTACGACGGGCCTAGGGGCTGCATGTTATCTGGCTGAATCTATGCATGGTGCCGGCTCACCCATGGCTCAGAAAATCATGATTGGTAGACAAACTAATATAGATGAAATGAAAAACGCTGCAAAAAGGTTGTCTGGAATTGAGGCTGCTTCATAAATTTAATAAGCAAACATGAGGAAAAACAGATGGGGAAAAATGAAAATCCTCCGCGTTAACATGAAAGAGCTAAAAACAGTTTACGAAGATCTACCAGAAGAATGGAGATTAGTGGGGGGTAGAGGATTGAGTGCCAAAATAATGAATAAGGAAGTGCCTCCTGATGCCGACCCACTCGGCCCAGCGAACAAGCTAATTATTGCTGGTGGACCTCTGGCCGGGACAATGGCTCCCCAGCTAGGTAGGGTTTCGGTGGGTGGGAAGAGTCCTCTAACCTTGGGGATAAAAGAGGCTAATGCCGGCGGTCCGTCAGCACAGAAATTGGACAGGCTAGGTATACGGGCCATCATAGTTGAGAGTATTCCTGAAGACGGAAAACTTTACTGCCTTAAGATTTCCAAGGATGAAGCGGTTCTATTACCCGCTGATGAGTATAGAGGCCTGAAAAACTATGAACTAGTTGAAGAGCTGCATAAGAAATATGGTGAGAAAACGGCAATAATCTCTATAGGCATTGGCGGTGAGAGGAGGTATAAGTCGGCAACAGTTGCCTTTACTGATATCCTAGGAGACCCCTCAAGGCATGCTGGCAGAGGTGGACTGGGAGCAGTAATGGGCTCCAAGGGGCTTAAGGCTATCATCATTGACGACATCGGCACCTCAGCAGTAGATATTGCTGATAAAGTTCTATTTAAAGACACGGTAAAATTCTGGACAAACACTTTAGTAAAAGATATCAGCTGTCAACTTTTCCACACTTTCGGGACGCCGCTAGCAGTCAACACCGCGAGTTATCGAGGGGCTATGCCAGCGGAAAATTACAGCTCAGGTAGGCCTAAAGAGTTTAGAAAGGTGAGTGGTGAAGTCATTAAGAAAAATGTTTGTGAACATGGCGGTAGAATGCATGGTTGCATGCCGGGTTGTGTTGTTCAGTGCTCAATAATCTATAACGATGCTGAGGGAAAACGCTCCGTCTCTGCCTATGAATATGAGGGAATTGCACTGCTAGGAACTAACCTAGGCATTAGTGACCCCGATGCCATAGGTCGGATGCAATTCATTTGCGATGATCTCGGTATTGATTTAATAGAAATAGGAAGTAGTTTAGGTGTGGCGGCAAGTGCCGGAAAGATGAAGCTGGGTAATGTGGAGTCTGCGCTAAAACTGTTTGCAGAAATAGAGCAGGGCACCGAATTTGGCTATGTTCTAGGAAATGGTGTAGTTTCCACAGCGAAAGCCCTTAATGTCAGCAGGGTTCCTGCATTCAAAGGACAGGCTATTCCCGCCCATGACCCTAGAGCGGTTAAAGGGATGGGTGTAACCTATGCCACAAGTCCCATGGGAGCGGACCATACTGCAGGCCTCACCTACAGAATACCACTGCAAAAAACAGGCCAAATAGCAAACTCATTAAGGTTCCAGATAGAAGCAGCGACTTGGGATACCCTCGGGTATTGTCTAAATGCTGTCCCTGTAGGGCAGCCTTCAACTTATGATTTTCTGGCAAATTTGGTCAATGCCCGTTACGGGCTAAATCTGGAAGCTGGTGATATAGCCAACTTGGGCAAGGAAACTTTGAAAGACGAGCTGAGATTCAACGAAGGTGCTGAGTTTAGCAAAATCTATGAGCGTTACCCGGCATTTGTCCGGACAGAAGCACTTCCTCCGACTAACAGCGTATTTGATGTTGAAGATTCTGAGCTAGATAGCATATGGGAAAGATTAGAAACCTTCAGGGAACCCAAAAAAATTTGGGAGGTTCGCTTCCCCTCTTCTCCACCAATTTTATTCGGAGCCGGCGTAATCCAAAGACTGGGTGCACGAGCTAAAGCACTCAATATGAAGAAGGCCTTCGTGATAGCGGGCCCGGTTATGAAGAAGATTGGAGTGGCTGACAGGGTTCAGAGAATTTTGCAAAATAGTGATATAGATTCATTTGTCTTTTCTGAAGTAGAACCCGACCCGCCGATAGAGGAAATAGAGAAAGCCGGTGAGCTTTACAAGGAACAGGGTTGTGATGGCTTAGTGGCAGTGGGAGGAGGCAGTTCTCTTGATGCGGCTAAGGCTATTGCCATAAGGGTGTCTCATCCCGGAATTTTGGCAGAATACGAAGCTATGGTGGGAGGAGCAGCTAAAATCAAGCCGCCACTACCGCCGCTGATTTGTATCCCAACGACCTCGGGTACCGGCAGCGAAGTGAATCAATACACGGTAATTACAGATAAACAGAGAGATGTTAAGTTCATCATTATGAGTGACTTGCTCATTCCTAAGTTAGCCATAGTTGACCCTAATCTATGTAGGAGCATGCCCCCCCGGCTAACCGCAGAAACAGGTATTGACGCACTGGCCCACTGTGTTGAAGGGTATGTGGGTATGACTATTCCCTATCACCCCTATTATGAGGCACTTGCCTTCTATGGCGTGAAATTAGTTGGCCGGAGCCTGAGGGCAGCCTATAGTGATGGAGAGAATCTTGATGCCAGAGCGGATATGTGTATGGCGGCCATCAATGGTGGTATTGCCTTTTCTAAAGGTCTCGGCTTAGGCCATGCTATTGGTCACACCATTGGTGCGCATTATCACATTTCCCACGGGAAAGCCGTTGCCCTGGGTCTCCTCTGCTTCGCTAGAGCTAATAAGGGTGTCTGCTTGCAACAGTTCTCGAATCTAGCTTGGGCACTGGATAGCTCAGACGATTTGGAAGCAGCTCTAGTTAAATTGTACAAAGACCTGAAGATACCCACAAGGCTAAGGGATATCGGAATATTGGAAGAGGATTTGAGCAAGATTGCGTTTGAGACATCAGAGGATGTTGCCAATATTACTAGTAATCCCGTGCCACTTAGCGAGCGCCAAATCCTAAAGCTGCTTAAAGACGCTTATTAACATCACTCTGGATGTGGGGTAAAAACCATAAGGACTTCGGAAGAGTGCTTGCCGAGCTGGAAAAGATGAAGCCTAATCTCTACATAGGAGGTAAGAGGGTAGGCAGGGACGACCCCAGGATTAGACCAGGCATAAATGTTATGTCTGTCACTTTTGACTCAGCGCAAGAACCAGAGTGGAAAGGCCTGCTGACTGCAGTTGATGAACTACCTGCGGATGCTGTCCTTGTTGCCAGCGAATATGAGGAAGAGCATTTTCTTACTTGGCAGCATCTTATGTTCTTTCAGCGATGTGCCGATTTATTAACCAAGCCATTGTTGGCCTCTATACCGTCAAATGTCTTAGCTAATGAGCTTCAGGCTCTACGGGAAGCTGGGGTAAATGGTGTGGTGGTTAGGAATAGAAAGTGAGCAGCCGGCTGGTAGATTAAAAGAACTACGCCAAGTAATTGATAAACTGGTCTTCACAGCGCCACGCAAGACGAGAAAGGCAGAGCCACTGCTGCCTTATCCTAGAGGAAAAATGAATGTAACCACTGAAGGGGAA
>Ga0114919_10004495_pt1 | contig 11193 bp, 14 predicted proteins | sample BlataG_FD_88682 | JGI IMG/M metagenome (GOLD analysis project Ga0114919, IMG submission 88682) | Deep subsurface microbial communities from Black Sea to uncover new lineages of life (NeLLi) - Black_00105 metaG | ecosystem: Environmental > Aquatic > Marine > Oceanic > Sediment | place: Atlantic...
GCCCCGTACAAGTTGGCCCCGCTCAAGTTGGCCCTGATCAAGTTGGCCTCGCGCAAGTCGGCCCAGCTCAAGTTGGCCTCGCGCAAGTCTGCCCTGATCAAGTCGGCCTCGCTCAAATTGGCCACGCTCAAGTCGGCCCTGTACAAATTGGCATATTTCCCCCAGTTGAACGGCGGCCGCAGTGCACGCGCAAAAACCTTTGGCGCAATTCTGCGCAGGCGCAGTTTTCGCACCCCGAACTTTTCATGGTCGCCACCGATGAGGCCCGACCATTCCACGAACCAGGGCCACGCACCGGGCGGCCCGTATTGTAGCGACAGTTTTTTCCAAATATGAAACCGCCCTGGTCCGCAAGCCTCATCGTCCGGTGAGGCAGGATTCGTGTGCTCAAGCCACGGTCCCCATTTCTCGCCAGAGCGCGGGAGCGGATAAATGATTTCATTCGATCCATCACGGCGCTGATGATACGTAGCACCGGTTGGGTCAAGCGCCTTGAATCCGAATCCTTCTGTCATCTCTCTTCTTCCTTTCTACTCTCATACGATGCCACCCGCAGGCAGCACCACATCCAGAACATAAACGTCAATGCAACGATGATAGCTGCAACGATGCACGCGCTGGTCACTTCAGCACCAGCGGCGTAAAGAACACCGCTAGTCCCAGCACAAAGAAAAACCAGTACCATCGAAACCCTGGCTTGTGCGACGGCGTGCTGGCGTGCCACTCGGGCGGTGGCGTATGTTTCGGTGCTAGTACAGCAAATGCTGTCAAATCGCCCTCGTCAGTGTACTTTGGGCGTGATGCCCTGTCGTGGAAAAGCGGCAAAGTCGGCCCCTGTTTCCGTGTCGGCTCGGTTCCATGATCCGCTCCGTTCCTGTTTCTCATCGTTGCTGTCCTTTCTCTCAATCGCTAGATGAACATACGGATCGTGCGTGGGGATGACGTAGGTGTTCGGTGGCGCACTCTCCCCGTTGATCAAGATATAAAACTTTCCCTTGATTTCGTAGTAGTAGTATTCGTGCTCTTCGTGCTCGTCTGGTATCTCCGTCATCTTACCACCCTCTCAGCTCACATTTAACGGGCATACTTGCTATGGTTATCTCACTCTTTTCTTAATTGGTTAATTGGGCGGGTCGGATTCGAACCGACTTGCACGTCTGCCCAGTGAGTTTGATTAGCCGAGAGATGGCGTCCCATCCGGCATCCCGCTCACTCGCGTGTCCCACCCCGCTGCCGCCCAATACGACACTATAGGAAATTTGACAGGTCGTTCAAGCGACTTTTTAGACTAATTGAGGAGTTTCGCAGATCGAATGCCTGATTCCTTATCCTGTCTATAACGCAGGCGCCTTCTTGACGTCCCTCTGTCGCCTCCTCTGGAACATTACCTAAGAACTCACTTAGTATGCCGTGGGCAATATTGAGATTCTCCTGTGCATCGGCCAACACCTCTTTAATTGTGGGTACTGCTGCTTCTTTTCTATCATGTGACATTTTTTGTTTTCCTTTCTATAATACGTTCGGCTAGTAATCTTTTGGCTAATTCTTCGCATTCGCGGCCAATCTTCTCAGGGTCAAGCCCTGCGGCGCGAAGTTCGGCGTCTATTTCTTCTGGTGTTTCAGGTGGGATTGATTCGAGTAGTGAGGTGACCGCCTCAAAAAAACAGTTCACACACAGCGCTGGTTTCTGTTTGTACCTGTATAACCAATCGCGGTCAATGTAGGCGCCGCAGTCATAACAGGTCGCCCTCCTGCCGTTCTCGAATGATCCGTTAGTTAGCATTTTCAATTCTTTCGATGAAGCGTCGTGTTTTCCAGTCGTTTATCTTGTGGAAAATTATGAAGATACGATAGCCCCATTTCGAGTAGGAAAGATACAAAAGCCTGTCTTTCACCGTGCGTTCTACGCTATCCTCGCTCATTATTTTATTCCCTTTCTGAATAACAACTATTCACATTGGGCGGGTCGGATTTGAACCGACTTGGCTTTGCGGGAACGACTTTTTTGCTGGGGGCACTTACAATGATTGGCTGTCAACTGCCTTCATCCAATCGAATCACCGATCAACTCGGATCCAGCTTCCTGTCAATTCAGGCTTCCCGCACTCAGCAGTGCTATTCCCGGACATCTGATTACCGGTATTCGCCTAGTGCGTGTGTGCGCTTCACGCCTACGGGTTCCCACCCCGCTGCCGCCCAATACTATATCCCTACACTTCTGCTAGTCCCATTTCCTGCACGAACCGGCTCGGGTACATCTCCGCGTCCCGGTAGTTGGCGCATCCGCTCAGGTAAACACGGGACTTTGCCCTACTCACCAGCACAAACGCAATGCATCTCTCATCCTCCATTCGATTCATCCCGCCCGTCAGTAGTACCCCTTGCTGTGATGGCGGTACCATCGAGAATGTATGCGGCAGCAGCCCCCTGGGCTCTTTACTCTTAGGATCAATCCCCTCACAGAGTCCAATCCCGAACACGACGTCCCGCTCCATTCCCTTCAACCGGTGGATGGTGGAGATCACCACGTAGTTGTCCCAGTTCTTGTCCTCAACCGCCTTCGCCCTGCGAGTAGTTTCTTGTACATACTCTAAGAACTTCTCTACATTCTCAAACTCCCTCGCCAGTTCCACCAGCGTTGCCAGGTCATCCATTACTCCAGAGTCCCCGCTGTCTACAATTCCCTCAGCCTGCAGGTACTGCTCGTAGCAGTTGTCAATGATCCACTGCAACGTGTGTGCTGGCGACTCGTGCTCTGTCATCTCCGCCTGGATCTCCTGTACAAAGAGTACCAGGTCTTCCGCACCCGGTTGAAACGATCCTCTAATCGGGAACCTGCCACCAGTCATTGTTCCCTGGACGTGAGATTTGACTATCCGGTAGTCGTCTTTCACCGCCGACAGGAACGCCTGGCCCAAGAATCGGTGATTGCAGTATTCCCCGTACTTAGGACTATTGCGCCAGGGGAAGGGCATGTGGGCCGAGGCGATATTATAGACGTTGATGAATGCTGTTTTATCCCCCTCATCAAACGCCAGCCGCAGGTAGCTTACTACACTGTTAATATGGTGTAAGGTCCAGAAGGAGCCACCTGTAATATTGATGAACGGCACCTTGGCTCGTACCAGCGGTCCTTCCAGGTACCCCAGTTGCGCCCGCGTCCTGGCTCCCACAAAGATCTCACCCGGTTTCGTCCCGTTCGCCATCTCCTCTCGAATCGTATCCGCCACCAGCATCGCCTCAGCTGTCGCATCTGCTTCCATCCGGAACTGGATTGCATCACCGGCCGGCGCACTGTCCCTGGGCTCCAGGGATTTGAGGTACCGTCTCTCGTAGGGGCCTCCGTTCACGTCATAGTTGTGCTGGATTAGGAGAAGCTGTCTTTGTACAATCTCCCTGGTTGACCGGTAGTTGATAGGGAGGAGAACCATCTCGCCATCTTGGTACCTCTCCTCAAACCCGTTCAACAGATTCGATTCCGGTGTAGCTTCAGCAAATCTAAACATCATCTGGTCGATATCTCCTACGAGACTGAATCTATTCTGTGGTGCGGCCAGTGTTGTTAGAACTCTCATTGCTTGAGCACTAACATCCTGCCCTTCGTCTATAATCATATACTGCACCTTCTCCTGCCAGCGGGTGCGGAACGATTCATCCTCTCTCAATTTAACGTCCACCGCGTAGACCATATCCGTGAACGTGAGGAGCTGTTGCGCATCCATCACCCTGTCCAGTTTCGCACGTGCTCTGATCAATCGGTCCCCGTGATATGCTCCCCACTGCAGGAAGAACTCCTCATCCTTCCCCGATGTCAGTCCCATCCCCTTGGCTGCGTCCATTACCGCTGCAATCTCCTTCCAACCAGGCCGTTGCTTGGGCGTCTCCCAGAGATCCTCTGCAATCTGCTCAATTGCCTTTTTCACCTGCCACCCTTTCGCCAACCGCCTCTTGTCCCCCTCAGCTCTGAGAATCCTGAAACAGAGGGCGTGGATGGTGCAGATCTGGTCGTAGGCTGGGGTTCCCTTGATCGTCGGGACCATCTTGCTGATGCGTTCACTCAGTTCCCCTGCCATACTCTTGGTGAACGTGACGGCGTAAATGCCGCGAGGATCCACCCCTCTCTCTACCAGGTACAGATACCGGTACTCGATGACGAGCGTTTTACCAGATCCTGGTCCGGCCATCACACGGACTGCAGCGTCCACCGGTTTCTCAATCGCCTCTTTCTGCCAGCTATTCGGCTCTCGCACCACAGCAGTAATAGGTAGGGGGGCCTCATCCTCTGAGCCTTCAACTAATTCCACCTGCGCGCCCAGAGTAAAGAGGGGCCTCTTGTCCCCACCATCCCCCAGTGGAGTCAGTGGATCCTGGGCTCCTGGCTTTTTATTTTCTCCTGCCTCAGTCTCACTCACTCCACTGGAGGGTGGTTGCTGCAAAACCTTGACATCTGTCAAAGTGTTCCGTCCGTTGTCTGTCTTGACCTTGATCCCACTGTCAGCCAGCGCCAGGCGGTACAATTCATTCAGCTTGGCCCCGACCCGTTGCTCCCACCCTGGCACCCGTGTCGTCCAGCGGTCAAGTTTTGCCAGTGGATGCCACACCTGCCGATGCTGGTACTCCACCCACATGCGGATGCTGTCACCGCCGGTATTAGCTGAGAACCCAGTGCGGGTGTTCACGCTGGACCGGATCATGATGCGTTTGTTGGTGTTGCTTAATCGTACCGTGTACTGGTACTCTCCCTGAATGGGAGCCTGTGTCAGTTTGGCCTGATGCCTGCAGGCGTCCACCGTCTCCCGTAGAGTTGAGGCCAGTACTCGTTCAAACTGTCCTTTTGTGAATCGGTCAACTGCACCCATCTCTACCCCTCCGCCTTGAACAGTCTCTTTCTGTTCCACCTCGGCTTCTGCACGGGCAGTGACTCATCTCGTGCTTTCTCCGCTTCCCGTTGTCTCTGTTCCTGGGTGCGTTTCTGGTCACTACCTCTCACCTCCATCACTGCCATCCACAGGCCGTCGTATCCATCTACACTCTCGGCCTTGTATACTGTCGCTCCAAAGACTTCTAGCTTCCGCGCATCTTCTTCCTTGACGTACCAATATATTGACATCCCCTTCTCAGCAGCTGCCTTTTCAGCAGCAGCCACCTGGTGGTAGCACAAGGTTCCGTGTTGTGACCCCTTGCAGGTCTCCAAGGTGTCAGCGTTCTGGCACTGTAGCTGTAGAATGTGTGGTCGCACTGAGGATCTCACCCGCGTCACCCGGTACTGCTTGCCTTCAGTCCCCGGCACGATGGTGACATCACCCTTGACCCTGGCGAATAATACCGCCGCCCTGGCTTTCATTACCCTGGCGTTCAACTGTCTACTTCCTCTATTTTCCTGCATCTGCTTGCCTCCTGTTTGTCTGTCTGCGCTCTCATTGTACTATACAACTAGCTACGGAAAATTTAAGGTTAGGTTAAAGTGAGTAGCCTACTCAGACCATATCAGTTGCGGGTGCGAGGGGCCACGGTTCCTACAGTCTATGGGCGCACCCTTTACATGTCGCCAATAGTATGTTCTGCCCCTGAATCTCTTATACACCTTCCACTCGCAGGTGGGGCAGGTGGCTGTCTCAGGTCCATCCCCGGACGCCTCGATTAGCTTATCGTCAATCAGCGCCTTTTTCATCTCTCACCCTCTCTGCAATCTCTCTAGCTCTCGCCTCTGGGACTGGTGCGGCCACCCCGAGTGAGCCTGACGCCGACTCTGCTGCTGCTAGGGATGGGAAGTACCGGAGTACCCGGCTGCCGTTGAGCCTGTACGTCACTGGTATCATCCCGCCTTTCTCCTCCGGGCAGTTTTCCGTCTTGCCCAGGATGACTAAGAGATTCAGTCTTCCGCCCACGCCTCTTGTTCTGAGGCGAAGGGCCCAGCAAGGACTTCGCCTCCCATCCCATTGAAGGGATAGGAGACGTGGGACATCTCGTGCGCCCAAGGCGCACGATCAGCGTTAGCGCACGCGGCGTTTTGCCCTATGCACGGAGCCGGCGTATCGGGGGATACATCCGACTCCTCGACCCAAGTCCGCGAAATGCGGCCTGAGCCGGACTTCTCACAACAAAGCCAAAAAACCTCCCCTGGTTTAAGGTTGAGATCAGCTGATCTCAACCTGCAGCCGTGTCGGTACTGGCGGGTTCTCAATTTCCTTTTGGATGTCCGTGCTAGTGTTGCCTCGTCCAGGTAGTCTTCATCATCTTGGGCAAGGACAGGTTCGCCCCAGTTGCGCTCTACCCGAAGAGCGCCCTCGTGGCGGACCAGGCGCACGCGCCTGTGCCCGAACGCGGACGGGTCCGGGGCGGCGACTTCCTCGACCATCACGACTGGACGATCGAGGTCTCCGCAGGCATCCATCTCATCGAGGATGCCTGCTACTTCGCTCAATCGCACGGCAAAGCCCTCGTTCAGCTTGCCATGCATTGAGACATGGACGCGCGCCGTCGTGGGCGCATCCAGGAGGTCGTGGTCCACCAATCGGCGGACTACGTAGTCGCGGCATCCGGACATGCCGCGGCGCACCTCCACATTCATGGGTTCTACTGCACAGTAGAACCCATTGTTAATCTCAGAGAGTTCCTCGTCGCTGAGAAACTCGCTGAGGACAATTGGGAGGATGCTTGGCGGCGGGGCCTTCCCCGCCAGTTGTTTTACGGTGAGTTTCCCACCGACGAGGGCGACGGCGATGCGCCCTTCGCCGTCGCCCTCGTATTGTCCTAGCCAGGTATAATGCTTGCTCTTCATCATTTACCTACCTTTCTTTGCCCTTCGGGGCATGGTGTCCCTCTGTTTCTACCTATATAGTATCATAAAACTAGCTAGTTGTCAAGCACAAACAGAGCAATTCCCCCACTTACACGAAAATTTAAGGTTTCCATCCCCATATTCACCTTTGACCCACCCTCCAACTAGCTACTACAGTTGACATTACACTCATTCTGTCATATAATAATCACACTCAAGGGAGGATACAGCCAATGAACCTAGAGATATTCGGAATCTTCATTCCCGCTCTCGTCTTCGGAATAGTAGAAGCCTTCAAAGAGTTTGGCGTGGGAGGCAATATCGCCAGGCTCTTGGCTCTCCTGACAGCGTTCATTCTCATGGGAACCGCTGTCGCCATTGAAGAGGCCGTAATCGCTGAGTCTGTCATCCCCTATCTGAAAATCATCATCTTCGCAACAGCGGGCGCTCTCGCCGCGATGGGGTATTATGACTGGCAGAAGCGGGTCAGGGCCGACTGACATTCCCACCCTGTCATCTTGCAATCGCTTTTCTTTCAGCCGAGTATCACACCCCGGTGGTACTCGGCCCTCTATATGTGGAGGAGGGGAATGGCATCGCTGCAATGATCACCGTTGAACAAGCTGAGATCATCCGCTACGTCACTTACGTCTGGATCATCATGGGTTCCGCCGGACTAGGGATGGCGTTATTACTAGGGACCAGGGAGCCGATAGGTCGACTCTGGGGCGTGCATCTGATATTCAGCGCTATCTCTGTCATCGCCTGGCTCCTGTTACTCCAATACTCCATCACAGGAGTAACCATCTCACCCACTTACAGAGCACAACTACTGACACTTCCTGCTCTCATGGTGGGTGCAGTCCTCGCAGCTCTGATATACTCTTTTGTCAAAGTGACCCGGTCCGAGAATGGCGCAAGGGAGGAGTGTGGTAATGGGTGACCTGCTTAACAGCCCCTGGGTACAAGGTGGTGCTCTTGGAGCGTTCTTCATCTTAACCGTCGTCGTAGTCAGAGAGTTGTTCGAGATGGTCAAAGCGTCCCGTAACGAGATCACCGCCATTGCTAAGGACTCCTACATCACTAACCAGAAACTATCCGCCGCCGTCGAACGGATGGTGGATGAGATCCGTGCTGACAGGGAGAGGAGCATTGTCCAGCAGCAGGATGACATTAGGGCTAGAGACAAGGCGGGTCACGAGAGGAGTGAGATATTGCGAGAGGTGAAGGCTACTCGTGGGTAGTTACACTTTGGAGCCATTGACTATGTTGCTCAGAGGCGCATACTTGGGACGATTTTATTAAATCTGGGACAGTTCCGTGAATGTACGCAAGCGTAGGCGGGCAAAAGCAGAAATAGAACGAGACAGACGCCGTATTGCTGACCTCTATCTGCAAGGTCGGTTACAGGCTGAGATTGCGATTGAGGTCGGTCTCGCTCAATCCACTGTGTCCAGAGACTTGTCAATTTTGCACAAGCATTGGCTGGAGTCTTCACTTGTGGACTTTAGTAAGGCCAAGGCTAAGGAGATTGCCAAGATTGACAGACTGGAACGTGAATACTGGAACGCCTGGTTACGTAGTCTCAAAGATGCCGAGATGATTATGGAGAAAGCAGTCGAGACGGCAAGCGAGATACGTAAAGAGGCAACACAGACGGCCAGGGGTCAATCCGGCGACCCGCGATTCTTACAGGGCATCCAGTGGTGCATAGACAAACGCTGCAAGATCATCGGAATTGACGCAGCTACCAAGTTCATCATTGACGACTGGAGAGAGCAGGCAGTAAAAGAGGGAGTGGACGTTGACTCAATCTATTCCAACATCGTGGAAGAATTCACCACCGCGATGGTTGGACAGGATGATGCAAGAAGCATGGGAGGAGGCGAGGGAGGAGGCGAGGAAGCGGGTAGAGGAAAGGACTAGACGGGATGCCCCCATCCGGGCGCGGTACCATAAACTGCATCCCAGTCAAGAGTCTCTGATTCTATCCTCTACTAAGCGGAAGATTGCCCGCAGTGGTCGCCGTGGTGGTAAGACGGTATCTGCCTCTGAGATCGCCGTCCGTGCATTCCAGACCGGTCAGCGCGTGCAATACGGTGCCCCCACCTACGATCAAGTAGAATCCTTCTGGTTCGAAGTCAAGTGGATGCTAGAAGAACCACTTCGTCTTGGCACTCTTTACAAACACGAAGGGCGTAAGGTAATCGAGGTGCCTGGCACCAGGCGGTGCATCCGTGCCCGTACTGCTCACGATCCTGAGACCTGGCGAGGGGACTATGGAGATGTGCTCATCTTTGACGAGTGGCAGAATCAGAAGTTCGCCGCCTGGAACGAAGTAGGCGCTCCGATGCTCTTGGACAACAACGGCGACGCTGTGTTCATGTACACAGCTCGGCGTGGGGAAGATGGGTCGCACGCGAGGGAGCTGTTCCGTAAGGCTGAGGGTGATACTACTGGTCGCTGGGAGGCATTCCGCTGGTCGTCACACGACAACCCGTACATCAGCGCCACGGCGATCGAGGAGTTGGCTGAGGATATGACAGAGATCTCCTATCGAATGGAGATCAATGCTGAGGACTTGGAAGATGATCCTTCCGCCCTCTGGAAGCGGGCAGACATTCAACGCACACGCTGGACTTCTGCCCCTGCCATGGACAGGATCGCAGTCGGCGTGGACCCACCTGGCAGCTCAGCGGAATGCGGGATCGTCGTTGCTGGCAGTGCCAGGGTACACGGACAGTTACACGCCTTCGTCCTCGACGACGCCAGCATCTCTGGTTCGCCCGGCGAGTGGGGCGATCAAGTAGCAGCAGCATATCACAAGTGGGGTGCTGCCCACGTGATAGCAGAAGTCAACCACGGTGGCGATATGGTCGAGCACACCATTCACACCTCTGACCCGACCGTGATAGTACGCAAGGTGCATGCGACCAGGGGGAAGGCGACGAGGGCTGAACCCATCGCTGCCCGGTACGAGAAGGATATCATCCATCACGTTGGTACTTTTCGGCAGCTAGAGGACCAGATGTGTTACTGGGTCCCTGGCTCAACGTCACCGGACCGACTGGACGCTGCTGTCTGGGTGTTAGCATTCTTGCTCCTGGGTCCTAGAGGTCGGGCGTTCGGAGCGAACACGGGGGAGAAGAGGAAGGTGGTACATGGCAGAAGAGAATAAGGCACTGAAGATAGTATCCAGGGCGGCAGACGACGGTAAGCTGTCCAAGCAACCCCGGTTCAAGAGTGACAGTGATTCCACCATCAACGCTATTATCCGGTGGGTCAAGACGAGTGACATTGACGCGCCCCCGTACTCTGCTGACTCACGCACCAGGGACCAGTGGCTCTCATCCTTCTGGATGGTCGAACCGATGTGGGCGGGTATCATCAGCCAAACAGTTCTCATTGACTCCTCCCGCGCTTGGTCAATGATTGGTGGAAGGAACCAGGTCAACCGGTACACGGCTATGATGCACAACGCTGATGGCGGCAGGGGCTGGAGGGAATTCTTCCGCAAGCAGTCTCTCAGCTATCGTACCACTGACATGGGGGCGTTAACAGAACTCGGTCGTGACGGTGAGGACGGCCCGCTCCGCGCCATCTACCACGTTGACCCCACCTGCTGCCGGCACATGCCGAATATGGAGTACCCCCTCCGCTACTTTCCCAGTGGTAGGGCCAAAATGCAGCAATGGGGACCGGGGGATTATTTTAACATTACGAGTTTGCCGTCTATCAGAGAGAAGTTCAACTCGCTCGGTTACTGTGCGACCTCTCGTGCCCTTGAACTCGCCAAGATCATGTATGGGGTGCTCATGCACGACCAAGAACAGCTAGGCGCCAAAATGCCACGGGGTGTATTGATCTTCGACAACATCAGTGAGACGCAGTGGACTGAGGCGCTGGAGACGAGGCGTGCCAATCTTGAACAGTTCGGTCGGGAATACTTTGACGGCGTAGTCACTCTAGTCTCCGAGGGTGCGGAACAGGTGAACGTGCGGCTGGTGGCGTTATCTCAGCTACCAGCCAACTTCGACCGAGTAGACTTTATCAGCCAGACCATGTACGGGTATGCACTAGTAGCCAACTACGACGCTCGTGAGTTCTATCCGGTATCCGGTGGCACCCTGGGGACTGGGACCGAGACGGAGACGCAGCATGCTAAAGCCGCAACGAAAGGCGCTCTGGAGTTCCCGCACGCCTGGCAGGAGCGGTTCCAGACGGAACTACCTGACAGCCTTCACTTTGAGTTTGAGGAACGAGACGCGGAGGGACTGCTCTTGGACGCGCAGGTGGCGCAAGCGTGGGCGGAGGTGGCGCAAACCCTGTATCAGACTGACCCGGTGACGATGATGGGGCTATTGCCCAGGGAGCAAGTCCTCTCACTACTAGTGGACAAAGGGATCATTCCA
>Ga0114919_10004496_pt1 | contig 11192 bp, 7 predicted proteins | sample BlataG_FD_88682 | JGI IMG/M metagenome (GOLD analysis project Ga0114919, IMG submission 88682) | Deep subsurface microbial communities from Black Sea to uncover new lineages of life (NeLLi) - Black_00105 metaG | ecosystem: Environmental > Aquatic > Marine > Oceanic > Sediment | place: Atlantic...
AGACCCGGGCCCGGGCATCGTTTGCTGACTTCACCGCATCCACTATCTCCACATTGTCGGTGACCCCCACGGTGGGCTCGCCGTCGGTCAGGAAGATTACCATCTGAGGGTTGGATGAGTCTTTGTCCAGCTCACTTAAAGCCTCCAGAAGGGAGCTGTGGATATCGGTCCCCCCTCGGGCGGGGATGTCCTTTACGAAGTCTATTGCCGATTGGATGTTTGCCTTGGTGGCTGGCACCAGCCCCTCCTGCCAGGACCTCACGTCGCTGGCGAAGGCTATGACATTGAAGTTATCCTGGGGATTGAGGTTCTCCAGGCAGAAGATGATCGCCTCCCGGGCTTGCTCAATCTTCTCCCCGCTCATTGAGCCGGAGCGGTCATAGACGAAGACCATGTCCTTGGACAGGGCGCCCTCCACCACCTCTTGATAATACTGCGGGGTGACCATCAAAAGGAAGGAACCGTCCTCCCCGCTCTCCTTGTCGGTGATCAGGCTCACCCCCACCCCCTCGTCGTCCAGCTGGTAGTAGAGTATCAGGTCCTTGTCCGGCTGGGTGTTCTTCTCCTGGTAATGCACCGTTACCCGATAGTTGTCCTCTCTTTCCACGGTAATATTGTGGGAAGGAGAATAAACATTGAGGATGGGCAGGTCGCTCTCCAAGGTGATGTTCACCTCCACCCGTTCTATAGGTTCTCGGGAGAAGCGCTCGGTGTCCAGGGGATAGCGATAGAGATACAAACCCGCATCCGGCGAGAGGACCTCGGAGTATGCCAACTGCACCCGCTTTTCCCCATTTGCCGGTATGGGATAGATGCTGGCCTTGAAGGCATTTCTGCCCACATACTCTAGAAGTGCCGGGTCCTTCATCTGGCGCACATAATCCTCATACTTCTTGCGAGCCTCATCGGCGTCCATCACCTCCCCGACGATGCGTTCCCCGTCCACATACATGGCGAACTCATCCACCGCGGCACCCTCGGGCAGGGGGAAGATGTAAGTCCCCTCCAGGTCCATATCGTAGTGGTTGATAAAGACCTGGTCCACCTCGGTGCGCACCACCCCGCCCTTTATGCTCACGGTCACATCATGATACTTTATTGACAGCTGGGGCGGTTTAGGGAGTTTCCATTGGGGCGGGGGGTCGGGGATGATTATGAAACCATCAGCCCAGACGAGACTGGGAAGGGAGAGGAGCAGAAGGAGCATTCCGCAAAGGACTTTTCTCTTATTCATCAACACCTCCGGTTTGAGATACATTTTCGGTCATTCCTTTCAGATAATTAGACAGGTCTAATATACCCCTAAGTTTATTGGAATTGAAAAGATTTTGCAGATAAGGGCGATAGGGCAGGTAACGGCGCTCAAAATGCTCCCCTATCTTGGCGATATTCTCCCTCAAGGGGGGTATCCCGCTTTTTGCGATGGCCCCAAGAGGAGCCCAATTGTTTAAAAGTTCCTCCCAGTAAAGGTAATCTATCCCCGTATGAGAGAAGACCTTCTCACCCTCTTCGGAAAGCCGGGACTCTCCCGTTGATGAGGTTTTCACCAATCCCATCAGCCTTAGGTCGGTCAGGGCATCGCTTATCGCCCGGGGGATGATTCGCCTACCTTCCGCCACCAGATGTCGGTGCAGAGAGCGGACATCTCCAGCGCCCAAATGAGCGAGCCCCCGACCACATTGCGCTAGAAGTGCGGGGTTGGTGGCGGAAAAACCGCTCAGGGCGTCCTCCACCCGTGTCAATTTTCGCAGGCTCTCCTCCACTTCCCCACTCCCCGTCCAGCGCCATACTCCGTCTTCGCTGGGGTGGAGATGGTTCTCCCCGCATAACAGAGGTAACCTCCGAAGCCACCGTTCCACATCGTCCGGCAAGGTGATAAATCCATCGTCTTCATAGCTCAGGCGATCGCTTCCCGGCCAGTAGAGGGAGTTGCCGTTTGGGGATGTGAAGCGTCCCCACTCATACCTCAAAGGTTCCATATCCCGGGTGAGGTAACTGTCTTTGAAATTTCCCGACAGATGGGCATACAGCGTTGACCATGGAAGGGCGATGACAAAATCTCCCGACAGCGATCTCAGCGAATTCGCCACCTTCTCCCGCCTCATGACCAGCACCAGACCTTCACAACCTATCTGGCGGGCCAGGAATAACTGCGGAAGTAAGGCTTGGAGGGATACCGAACTGCGGCGGAACTTCACCTCCAGAAGGTAGGACCTCCCTCTCCACCACAGCAGGGAGTCCACCTGAGTCCATCTCCCATGCGATGTGCGATAATAACCCTGAGGCAAGACCCGCTCAAAGCCAGCATAGAGCAGGAGTATGCGCCTAACTATCCCCTCAAAGGCGGACCCCCGCCGGGCTGGGCTTTCTGGAAGAATTACCCTTGGTCTTTCCTCTGCCATCTCAGTATCGGAAGAAGTTGAAGTTCAAAACGACGGTCTCATCACCGGTGATGACCACCTCTTCAATTATCTTCGGGGTGAAGTTCTCGCAGTGAGCCACCACCCGCCAGCTTCCCGCAGGAACATTGAGCAGAGAGTAGCCCCCTTCCTTATCGCAGTGAGCGACCAGACCCAGTTGGGGAAGCTCCACTTTGCGCGGTGCTTGGCGCTTATCACATTCTACCACTCCGCTCAGTTCGCCCAAGGTGGCATCGGAGCTCTGTAGTTGTATGGTGATCTCCATACTGCCCATCCCGGAGGATAGCTCCACCTCCTCACGGAAGAGGGTAAAGCCCTCTCGCCAGGCGATGATGGTGGCATGACCCGGCGGAAGGGAGAAGCTGAACTCTCCCCCCTCCCCCACCTCCACCACAGAGCTCTTTCCGGAGACCACCACCAAGGCGCCGGCCAGTGGCTCTCCCTCCTGGTCGGTTACTACACCGTTCACGGTGATAAAATCCTGCAGGGGAACCGTCGCCTGCAGGGGGATTGCCATGCAAAAAGCGACCACAAAAAACCCGACTGTCATCCCATAAATTCTCATACTCCCCCTCTTACAGTTTACAACATTTTCACCCCCAATACCATCAGAAATTATCCCAAAAATCACTATATGCCTTGATTTCAGGGAATATATGGGTTAGAATCATAGCAAGGGGGTATAGATGAAACTCGGTAGGATTATAGGCACCGTGGTCTCCACGGTCAAGGATGAGAATCTGGGAGGGCTGAAACTGCTCATCGTCGCCCTCTGCGATTTATATGGTAAAGAGGACCAAACCGACCAGCTGGTGGCTGTGGATGCGGTCGGTGCGGGGATGAATGAGGTGGTATTGGTGGCTTCCGGCTCCTCCGCCCGTCTGACCGAAATGACCAAGAACAAACCGGTGGATGCGGTCATTATGGGTATCGTGGACTCTCTGGAGGTGGGCGGGAAGTTCACCTTCCTCAAGACCCCTCAAAAGGTCACCCAAAAAACGGGGAAAAAGGGATAATTATGGAACTGGGCAGAGTAATCGGCACTGTCGTAGCCACCCGCAAATATCCCACTTTGAAGGGGTTGAAATTGCTCATCCTCCAGCCGTTGGACGAAGAGCTCTCCCCCCTCGGTGAGCCGATAGTTGCTGCCGACACCGTCCGGGCCGGTCGGGGAAGTATAGTCCTGTGGGTGCGCAGCAGGGAGGCGACTCTCGCCCTGCCCGATCCTCAAAGCCCGGTGGATGCCTCCATAGTGGGCATCGTAGATTCGGTTGACCTGGCTCCCCCAAAAGCCACAAGGAAGGAGATGAAGTAGATGCGTGCCGGGTTCCTCCTATTGTTATTCATACTTGCCCTTTCCAACATCGCTTTCGCCGAGCTTCCCGACATTGAGGGTTGGGTGTGGCTGGATTACCGCAGTCCTACCGCCCCTCTGCTGGAGGCTGAGCCGCAGTTGGTGGTTCTGGACCCGGACAACTACCTCTCAGGCGAGGTGGAGACCCTGAAACAAGCCGGTCATATCGTGCTTGCTTATTTGTGCATAGGGGAGGCGGAGTCCTGGCGTGCTTATTGGCACAAGATAAGCTGGGAGTCGTGGGTAGTTGGTCCCTCCTCCCGGCGCAGTGGCAGTTACCTCATCCGCTTCTACAGCGCCTACACCTGGGCCGGGGTGCTGAAGGACTACGTTGAGGACGTCATTGAGTTTGGATATCAGGGCCTCTTTTTGGACCCGGCGTATGCCCTGAGTTACTACCCGGACAAAGCCGAGGATATGGCGGACCTGGTGGAGGAGATAGCCGAGGAGGCAAGATATGATGACCCCGACGCCTATGTGGTCCTCTTTAGCGGTGGTGAGCTGTTGGAGTATTCCCAGATAGTAATGGAGATAGACGGACTTGCCGAGGAGGGGGTGTGGTGGGACAGCGATTGGCTTCGTTCAAGTGCGGTGGACACCATGCTCCATAAGGACTATCTTATCCAGGCTCGGGGTCTGGGCATCACCCCCCTGGTGATGGAATACGCCGACGGCGATGCGGCGATAATTGAGGTGGAGACCCTGGCGGGTGGCGAGGGCTTCATCCCCTTCTTCGTGCCCAAGGAATGGGGGAAATACTGGTGAAACTAGGACGGGTAATCGGCAGTATCGTCTCCACCCTCAAAAGCGAATCCTTCAAAGGTGCCAAACTGTTGCTGGTGGAAAGGATTGACCTGCAGGGAAAACGTAGTGCATCTCCAGTGGTGGCAATAGACCGGGTTGATGCCGGACCTGAAGACCTGGTTCTGCTCATAGATGAGGGCAACTCCGTCCGTCAGCTACTGCAGGACGAGCGTGTTCCCGCCCGCACCCTGGTCATCGGGGTGATAGACCATTTTGATTTGGGGAAGGATTTCCTATCTCAGCTTCCGGGGAGAGCCCCCAGAAAGGTTAAGAAGAGTTAATAAGGAGAGTGGGTACCTTGGTTAGCACCACCAAACTACGTCAGGATATTGTGGAGATAGGAAGGAGGGTTTATGCCCATGACTTTGTGGCTTCAAACGATGGCAACCTCTCCATCAAGGTCTCCAAGAATCGCATATTGATCACCCCCGCCGGCGTGTCCAAGGGCTTCCTCTCCCCCGACGATATCATCCTCTGCGACATGGAGGGGGGAAAGGTGGAGGGGGAAAGCGAACCCTCTTCGGAGATCAAACTTCACCTGGAGGTCTATCTGAAGCGCCCCGACATCTTTGCCGTGGTCCACGCCCACCCCCCATACGCTACCGCTTTTGCGGTAGTCGGGCTTCCCCTCACCGAGTGCATCCTGCCGGAGGTGGTCATCTCCATCGGTCGCATCCCCCTAGCCCCCTATGCCACTCCCTCAACTGCGGAGCTGGCCGGGACCGTATCCCCTTACATTCCCCGCCACAACGCCTTACTACTTTCAAACCACGGCACCCTGACTATAGGTGAGGACATCTATGAGGCTTACTATCTTCTGGAGCGAGTGGAGCATCTGGCAAGGGTCTCCCTGCTCGCCCGGCAGCTGGGCGAACCCCGCAAGCTGAGCGATGAAGAGCTCTTCGCCCTGGCAGAGATAAATCCTCAATTTACCCAGGAGGCTCTCAACGGTAGCCGCTGTGCCAACTGCGGGGTCTGCGGTAAACCAGTGGAGGGCGATTCAGCAGAGTCTGCGAGTGAGGAGATCTCAGATTTGGTGGCACAGATAACCGAGGAGATACTGAAAAGGATAAATAAAACGGAGACTGCAAAATAAACCGTCTTTAAAAAAAGGTAAAAAATGGGCGCCTTCCGGCGCCCTCAATTTTTGCCCATTAATCTCGCTTAGAAAAGCGCCTCTGCGGTTCCGTAGAAGGAGATGGTGGAATAGTCCCGTCCGGCTTGGGTCAAATTATGGTATTTGGTATAGGCGGTGGTGATGGTCAGGTGGAGGTTGGTGGTGATGTAGTAGCCGGTGGAGATGGACACATCCCAGCGGTTGTAGGAGTCGTCGCCGGAATTCTCCGTCCGGGTGCGGGTGTAGCTTATCTGCCCCTGAAAATTTAGCTCATTTCGGAAGCGGAATATCTTGCCCAGAACGGGGATATTTATGCCGTGGGGCATCTTCAAGTCGTAGTTTATGGTGATTGAGGGATTGAGGGTGGTCTCTTTGCGCACCTCGCCAAAATCAAACTCCTTGGTGGTCATGTTGATGTAGTCCAAGTCAAAACGGGTGCGGAAGGTATCCGACCAACTTGCCCGCCAGCTGAAGATGGGGTTGTGGCTTACCGATTGAGAGATGCCGAAGGCGTCTATCTTCCTCTTGCGGTATCCCACCACCACTGTGGAGCGAAGCAGCATATCCGAAAAGACGGGGAAGTTCTTGGTGCCGTCTATGCGCACATCTATATCCGGGAATGTAACCGAGCGGGACCTGGAGGTGGAGCCGGTGGTGGATACGGTCTCGTGAGCCAGAGAGAGGGCAAAGGTGGTGCTTATGCAATCCCAGTTGGAATACTGTGAACCGTCCCTTTTTGCCAGGAACTGTAAGGGACGAAACTTGTTGGAAATACCAAAGGAGTGGCGGATGCGAGAGGTCTTGGGGATGAGCCCCCCAATCTGTGAATCAAAGCCGGTGCGAAAGCGGATATCGGGTCGCTCGTCCACACCATCAAACCTGGAGGAGCGTGTAACCGAATAAGTGGGGGCTATGGAGAGGGAGCTGAAGAACGATTTATCACTGCCGATCAGCCGACCTATGTCTATCGGTGTTGAGGTGGAGATGGTGGTATTGTTGGAGACATCCAGCTTGTCAGTCCCCTCCACTACATCCTCACTGTAGGTGGAGCTGTAGGAAGCTGCGGGTCTGAATCCCTGCTTGCGAGAGAAGCTCAACTGCAGGCTGTAACCCTCGCTATAATAATCCTCCACATCCAGAATGCGGTCCCAACTGAGCCGATAGCTGAATCCGGGGCGTATCTCAAGCGACTTAATGGGCTCAAAGCGCATAGAGGTGCTCAGGCTGTCGGTTACCAGATTCTTATCGGGGTCGGTCACCACCTCGCTGGTGTAGGTGGTGCGGCTTATTGAGCGCTTGAAATTAGCGGTTACATTGGTGGGCATGACCGGAAACCTCAGTGGAATATCATATCCAACAGTGCCGCTGTAGGTGTTGGTCCTGGAGATACGATTGTAACGGTCGTAGTCCGAACGGGACTGAGAATAGCCGAGAGAAAGGCTGGGCAGCATCTTTCGTTTGAAGCTCCAATCCATCTTCTTGGTCAGGCTGACGATGGTGCCGTAGTCATAGATGCTGCTTCGGGGGTCGTAGCGGTCCTCGGTAAAGGTCACCGATTTGGTCCAACTTCCGGTGAGGGGCATGGTCACATTCCATTTAAGAGGCATAAACTTGTTCAGATGGAGTGTGCTGTGAACCTCTTTGGTGTTCTCCCTCTGCTTGGACCTCGCCAAAGTTCCGATGGATTGGAAGTCGCCGTCAACATCACGATAGTAACCGCCGACGGAAATCAGGTCGGCAAAGCCCAGATCAACCTTGAAGCGCCGTGCCCAACCTTCCTCCCGGTCGGCACCCTCCAGCAGAATATCGTTTATCCACACCTCCCCCGGCTCCTTGCAGATCATGGGGTCGGTAGTCCTTACCCCCACAATCAACTCCACAATATTTATTAACTGAGGGGTTCCTTTAATACGATAGTTGCCCTCAGTGACAATTTGATTGTCAGCCAGTTCTTGAGCATACCGTCCTTGAAGCTCCAAAAAATGGAAAATTTCCGCAGAAGCCAGCTTCCAGCCGGAGGGGGCTTCTGTATCCTGAGGGGCATCTTCCACCTTAATAAAATATTCGTAGTAGTTGTCATTATCCGAGCCGAAACGAAGGAAGAATATCTCGTTATTACTCTCGCTCTCAGCCTGATAGACGCGGGCGGTAATACGATGATACCGTGTATAATCATCCGGCAGATATTGGTTGACATATTTTGTATAAGCCTCTATATGGTCCTCGCTGTCCAGCACCCCGTTCCCCTCTCCGGTTCCCGGCCAGCCCCAGCCGATATCCTCGCCGGGGTCCAGGATGCCGTTGTGGTTTGTGTCCTCGGTGTTGAGTATGCCGTCGCCCGCTCCATCCCCTATGCCCAATACCTGGTTTAAGGTCATACCGCTCTCCGCCAGCTTCCGCTTGGCACCTTCGGGGTCGGTTAGTTGAGAGGTTAGATAGGAGAGGGACATCTCCCCATCATCCCCCTGCCAGCCAATATCCTCCCAGTTGGAGAGGATAAATTTCAAGGAGATTGCCGATTCTTTTTTAAGATTATTGTCCACATCGTATTCCTCTTTGATGGGCACATAACGCTCGTCGCTACGGTTGCTGATGTCCTCAATGACCGCCCAGTTGTTGCCCAGCACCGGGTCCACCAGAGCGTCATACCAGCGGTTGCCCACAGGAGCGATGTTGGCGATGTAGATATAATCGCTGGAGTGGAAATCGCCGTCGTACTCAGCCTCAAACCAGACCCGGACGTGTTTTATCTTGGTGGGGTCAGGGGCACCGATTGAACCCTCATCGCTGGGGTCTTCCATCTCCAGAGGAAAGCGAATGTTTAGCCATCCGGTCCAGTTTCCATAAGCGTCCTCCATCCGCCGGGTTACATATTCCGGAGGGTTATCCGAGACCGCCTCATCAATATCAATGGCGTAGGTAAAATAGTTATTGGAGGTGTCCAAAACGGTATTCTGGTTCAGGTCCTCGGTGTCCAATACATCATTGTCCGCTCCGATGATTACATCTATATAGCCGTTGTTGAATTGCCAACCGTCGTCCTCATCCAGACCTAACTTGCCGTCCTGGTCCTCATCCTCGGTATCCAGATAGGAGTCGCTATCAGCATCCTCGCTCATCTCTCCCAGGTCAATGTGCATCAGACCGCCGGCATCCTGGGGGAATTTCACCAACAATTCCAGGTATTTATAGCGCTTCTCCTGAAAATCCATTCCCTGCACGGAGATATTGCGCATGATACCCCCCCAGCTTTCGTTATCATCGGGGTCTGTAGGAAGACCGCTGATCTGCAGAGTCCACACATAGTCATTGGTAAGGTTGTTATCAATGGTGTATTCCAATATCTTGAGCTCACCGACATCAAGCAGGACCCTATCCTCCTCATCATGTCCGTCATCATTGATCGGGAGGCTTGATGGCATCCATGCTTTCTCGCGCATGGGCAACCCGATGGCTAACTTGTTCCCCTCCATATCGTCCACCTTAGCCTTATCCACGATATTGGGGTTGAGATAACTGCGCGCCACCTCCGCCTCCACGGTCAGGTTAGATGGCTGGAGGGTGCGCACCAGAGGGACCGTGTCAGCCATCATGGTCATGAAATCCGGATGGAGCACCAGCCTCAAATCCGCATCAACCACATTCTGAATCGTCGGCGCTCCCTCAATGGTGGGTATCTCACCTCGTGCCGGTTTGGAGGTCCATTCCCCGATGAATGTCGCCCCGATATGTGACTCCATATTCAGCTCCAGTTCAGTGCGGACGCCGGCCAGGGTCTTGGACAGCTCGGCGAAGAAGGGGCGATACTCGTAGGTTATCTCAACTCTGGCATCGGGGTCGTTTATGGCCTCGGTGAAGAACTCTAAAAAGCCGGAGTCATAGTCTATCCAGTAATCCTGGTCCCTTATCTGTAGGACGCCGTTTATCTTCACCGTCTCCGAGCCGGGGATTATGTTGGGTTTGAGGATATATGAGGGGCGAACGGCGTTAAATTCAACATAAAAATAATATCTGTGGTCGCTATCATCGGGTTGATAGGCGTCGGGTCCCTCCACCCAGCCGTTTCCGTTAAAATCAAAGGGGAGGCGACCATCAATGCTGTCATCGGGGAACATCAGCAAGCCGAACTCGTAATCTATGAACTGTGAGTCAATGCCGGGGATGTCGTCGTTGTCCAATCCGAATTTCTGCAGATAAGTCTTACCAGTCGCCTGGTCTATCTCCCCACCATTGGTATCATACAGTTTGAGCAGGAAAGTTTGACTCTGTATATTCTGCCCGCCGAGATAATAAACATTGTAGTGCTTATACTGCTGGTAGAACCCCCCCAGACCCTCCACCTGCAGGAGCTTCATATCTGAATAGACGATGTTGTCGTTGTCGTCATATCCCACCGAATAGAGCAGGTCGTTGTTTTCGTCGGCAACCTGATAAGCCACCGCCAGCACATAGTTCTGCTCCAAACTGGACTTGAGGGAGATTGCACCGCTCTCCACATTCACCGTGTAATCGGTGTTTAGATATAGTTTCTGGAAGTAGTCGCTCGCAACAGAATATTCGTCGGGACCGGGTTCGGGATAGTCCGTCCCCTGACCGGTGTAGTGTACCTCACCTGAGCCCCAACCATCGGCATCGTAGTAAGCATAGGCGGTTATGGGATACTGGGTGACCCCATCAATATTTCCACCGCCGGGGTAGTAGAAGAGCTCCAAAAAGGGATTCCCGCTGGAGTCGGTGCGTATCTTGTGGTCGTTGAAGAAAACGTATTCCGAATTGGTGCGGAAGTAACGGCGACGGGAGTAACTGGTGTCATTTATGCGCTGGGAGGTAAACTCGCTGGAACCGGTGAAATTCTCCGTCTCCACCTTACCCTTCTCCCGGCTGGCGATGGTCATGAAGCGAAGACGACCCACCTTCAAATCCGCCTTCCCCCCGAAGACCGATTTGCTTGAGCCGTAGCTGACGAATTCGGTTGAGGGCATGGAGAGAGCGATGTCGCCAAAGGCTGCCTCCTGAACCACCTCGTCCGGGTCGCCCTTGTAGACCACAGATATACGGTTGCGGTTCTCGTTCTCTCGGGTGTCGTCGTAGTCTATGTTTACCGTGGTCTTTCGGGCGACGGTCCCCTCCACCCGAAGCTGTAGCTCCTGGTCCATCTTGATGTCGCTTCCCGCAATATCCTCTCCGTAACCATATTCGGGGTAGTTCTGTTTGGTGTAACCCATGGAGATCGTCTTCCGACCGGAGACCTTCAACTCCGATTCTCCGGGTAGTTCAATATCCGGCACCAATCCCGTCTCCCGTTCCATGGAGATCAACTCGTGTTCTTTAGCCACCTCCTCGGTCAGTTCATACCAAACCTTATAATCAAACTTCTCTAAATACAGAAAATCGTTTATGGCAACCCAGTAGCTCTGCGAGAGAGACCGCTTTTCCGGATAGGTCAGATAACGGTCCAGGGCACCAAAAAAGCCAAGAAAGCCCAGTCGCAGTTTGA
>Ga0114919_10004497_pt1 | contig 11191 bp, 8 predicted proteins | sample BlataG_FD_88682 | JGI IMG/M metagenome (GOLD analysis project Ga0114919, IMG submission 88682) | Deep subsurface microbial communities from Black Sea to uncover new lineages of life (NeLLi) - Black_00105 metaG | ecosystem: Environmental > Aquatic > Marine > Oceanic > Sediment | place: Atlantic...
AATTCTTCATCAACAGTATAGATGTTACCATTGACGTATACTCTATCAGCTTCTGGGGCGTCACTAACCGCTGCCGGTGCTAGTGTGAAAGACACAAGCAGCATAAAAATAGAAAAGATACCAGACAATCTTTTCATTATATTCATCTTATATGCTCCTTTCTTAATTTCTTAATATTTGTATTATTTATTCAATAAATCTGGATAAAATCTGGAATTTCTTTAACTATCTTTATACTATTATTTGGGTAACTCTGTCCCATAGATATTTCTACAATATATTTTGTTCCTGGTTTTCTATCAACAAGGATTCTCTTTATTTCATTTTTTTCATTTTTCAGCCTAGGACCTGTAAATTCTTCCCTCCACGTTTTAACAACATGAAAATCAGCTGATATTAAGTATGAATCAGGCTTTAATTCAGGACTCGTGAATCCCTCATCTGTAAGGCATATTTTCTTTTCCAATATACGTCTTTTATCTTGTTTTCTTTCTATTATGATATAAAAAAATCTCATTTCGTGTTTAGCCATATAATCAGTGTGCTTCTTACATTCTAGTTCCCCACTAATTTTGAACTCAACAACCATTGGTCGATTTGCTTTTTCACGCTCTATTCTCTCAACTTCTCTTTTTTCAGCAAAGCGCATTTTTTCGGCTTCTTCTGCTTTTTCACGCTCTATTCTCTCAGCTTCTCTTTTTTCAGCAAGCCGTATTCTTTCGGCTTCTTTTGCTTCGGTAATATCAATAACTTTATCATTCAAAAAATCAGCTTTTATTTCTCTTATTTGGTCTTCATCAATTTTTACTGTGCTGCTAAGTTCTTTTTGTCCTCTTTTAAATCGAATTGGGTGAGAACCTACTGGAACATAATCTAACTTTTTCTCTGGTGCATCCTTGCTATATGTCTCACCTAGAAAATGTATTTTACAAGTAATTGGAGCAGAGTATATTATTAATGAACCAGTAACTCTTGCTACGGTTTCTTTATCTGATTCTTTAGTCTCTGGTAATTTTACTTCTGGCATAAATTTTCCTACTTTTATTTCAATCACTTTACTAGAGATAACCTTGACTCTAAATGTTTTGGGAGCGAATCCAGCTTTTTCAACACGTATAGTATGAATCCCAGGTAATAAATTAGAAAGATATTTCCCATCTTCACTGGTATTGGATTTGCCTGCAAAATTACCATCTAAATATATCCTGAGCCCTGGTTCACAAGTAATTTGAACATCTCCCCCAAATTCTAATGAATCAGAAAAAGAAAAGCCTACGAAGAACAAAAATAAGACAACAAATTTAATAATATTTTTACTTTTGTACCCTCTCATTTTATCCTCCTTTTGTGATGCAAAAATCTTATCACATACTAAAATCGTTTTCAATATAGAGACGCTTGCAGTTCTTAGCTAAAATTATCCTCCTCCTTAACGAGAATTTCTTTTTATATTTTTCTGTCTACACTTAAAGCCGACCATCCGAACTACGCCCTACTAATGACAGGGGAGCTAGGGCTTCAGGGTCTTTGGCTTCCACTCGCCTCAGTCATTGCCTTGTATTAAATTCCCTCATTTATTTCTGATTCCTATTTCCTTCGAAGTTATTTTTTATACAATTTATATTCCTCTTTATGTTTTTCAAGCCTCTTTTTAATTTCATCTCCCCCCTTCAACTGAAATTCTTTATTAAACTTACTTAAAATTACTAAGAAAAGCCCCTTAAACATATATAGAGTAATATCAGGTCGAAACACGGGCGACTTTGTAAATTTTTCTAATTCTTCTATCGGTTCGCATTTTTCTTTATCTACATAATCCTGTCCGAAGAAAATATTATGGTGTTCAATATTAGAATACGGTCTATAGACAAGATTGTAATAATTAAAAATTACTTCTCCAGCTTTTCGTGCTCTCTGCTCGATAGTGGGCAACTCCCAATTTTCTTCTTGATACTCTTTCTTCCAATCAGCTTCAATTTTCTCTAAATCTTCTTTTAGCTCGTCTCTTCGAGCTTCAATGTTGCTATCTAAATCTTTAAATCCTTTAAGGTTGGTGTTTATTAATTTTAATTGTGCTCTATTTCCTTCTAACATTAATCTCATTGCTCGAATTTTTTTTCTATTTGGGTCTGCTGTCATATATCCCAAGTTAATGGCCATATCACATAGACTTCTTAATAAAAGTGCGGCATCTACTAATCTGCCTGCTTTTATTAAGGTGATAAAAGATTCAAGCATTTCCCAAGAGCGTCTGAAATAGAATGATACAATTACTCTACTGTATGATTTAACTTTTTCCTTTTTCAGACAGCAGGTTTCGAGCATCTCTTTAGCTAATTCAATTAATTTGTTACAGGCTTCATACAACTCGTCAAGTCTGCTTTTTTTATTTTCTTTTTCCTTTAAGTATCCTTCAGGATAGGCCCTTATCACTGTTTTTGGAAGCAATTCTAACAGTTCATTTGCGCAGGAAAATATTATTTTAGTTCTTTTATAATGTCTAGGGTTTGCCATTTTTAATAAGAGCATTTCATCTATCTTGCGTCTCTTCCTAGGCATTGGATTGGGCATTCCACCATGCTGGAATGAATGCCTCAATTCGATTACATAATGCAATGCCTTTATCATATTTTGTAGTTTATGTTTGGTTGGAAGGCTTTTTGCCTGCATAACTTCTTGTTTAATTGATTTTCTTAGTTCGCGAAAGCTAAGATCACTAATTTTTCCCCAATCTCCAATTGCTCTATACAAACTCCACGCTGATTTATTGCATATCAGTTCAGTATAAAGCCTAATCCATGCAGAGAAATTATGACAATGCGATGATATACTAATTTCAATTCTCTTATACGGCTCTATTTCTTTTTCTACCTTCTTCTCAAAATAAGCAATATGGTTTTTAAGATGAGTTTCATTACCCAAGGCACCTATATAATTAAGGCCTTCTTTAATTCCTACCTTTCTTTCACCCATTCTTTTCCTTTTTCGTGATTTAATTCAATTCATACATTTCTCATGCCTTCTCTGAGAATTTTCCCTCTCCCAATCGTCTTTCATAATGAGGCGCTACTCTGTGATCAACACGTCATTTCAATCTCGGGAAGCCAAGGCTTCGATGGTCTTTGGCTTCCAGTTGGCTCAACAATTTGTTCTTCTCTCAAGGTCATTTTACAGGTGGCGGGTAGACATAATACCGATTAAGCCACACTGTCCTTTCGGGGAAGAGAAAAAGATAAATCCCATTTATCACGGAACACATGCCTCAATGAAAGATAAAGCATCGTGTAAAAAATCAAGATAATTTTTGGCCTTTTCTTCTTCCCTTGGTTTTCCTAGTTCATTGAATTTTTTTAATTCTGCTACTGTTGCAGAAGCAATCATTTTTTTATGTATATATAGTCTTTTTATTATATAATCAATCTTTTTACACACATCCATAACCATATATTTTGAAAACAAAACAGGTTCAATAATTAAATCAGTATTTCTAAAGAATATTCCTATCTCTGCAATATCAAAATTATCATTAGATAAATTATTGTGCTTTGCGAAATCTTTAAACTTGATTATTATGTTACCTCTGAAAACAAGAAATTCACCTGCAAGGGTCCCAGCTTGTTCCAGACTTGTAGGTAGCGCAGTGTGTGCGAATGAATTTCTTAAACTATATATCATTTGAATATATGATTGAAATCTGGGTGATTTTATATAATTAAATAAGCTTTCATTGAATTTAGATAAGGAATTAAAAAATTTACGATACCGTTTTGAATAATAAAGTGAAATTTCATATGGTTCTATATTAGTTCTACCTATTCTCCAATTTGTAATCCAAGTTAAAGAATCAAAAATACCTCTAATTAACATCAAGAAATATCCAAAATAATAGGAAATAATGTTTGGGACATCTTCTGGTTTTCCATTAGGAATTCCCTTCATTCTTTCAAATTTTATTTCTTCAATAAAATTTCTAGTTGCTATTAAATTTTCAATTCTTTCTCTTAAAGACCATAAAAAAACGTGGGCAGTAGTATCAAAAATAGGAAACTTATTTTCATCAATTGCTATTGATGCTCGCCAAGGACGCTCAAATGACGGCACAAGAGCATTCCTTCCAAGTCCGATGGAGCGCCATCTTGAAGGAATAACATTTCCCCCCTCATATTCTAGTTTTTTTAAAGAATGTACCCACGGCCTTATAATTGATAAGCATTCATTTATAGTTCCAATATACGTCGCCTTTTCAAATATATAACTTGTATCTATTTCAACCTTTGTTTTCGTAATAGCGAAATTACTTGATGCAGCAGTAGCAACTAAGGGTAAGGGTAATTGCCTTACTTTCTCAGAGTTAGCACCAACTTGCATCCAATCTTTAGAATTTTGACGAGATAAATTAATAATAATGTATTCCAGTCCGCGCTCATAACTTTTTTTAACAGGCTGTATTATAAAAACTTTAAAATTATTTTTTTGGGATTTTATTTCTTTTGTAGAGACATAAATAATTTCAAAATTTTTCGTTTCATTTAGAATTGACAGATACTTAAGATCGTCATCGTTATATTCATAAGAACTTCCATCAATCGCTAACATAATTTTTAATTCTTTATTAATTTGCTGTTTTTGTATTATTCCATTCCAAAGAGAATAAAGAAAAATATCTGGCAATGGTTTCATTTAAATTCAATCCACTTCAATCATTAGGTGGTTTTGGGAGTTTCCTTATCAAATCCTAAGTTATCCAGTAAATTAATCCACCACTCACGTCCACAGAGCTTATGCTCTACGTTTTTTGTGGTGCATCTGACTAGGACAACAGATATGAATTTCTTTCCCTTTAGGCTCTCATAGTGGGTAACAAGTGTGTACCAGTAAATACCTGGGATTTTAAAATATGGGAATAATTCAATCTTAAAATCTTCACAGGCTCCCACATAATGTTCAGCCTTAGATGTCCTCCCTGTAACTCTTGGTTCTAGATTCTTCTTATGCGTTGGTTCCAACAGATTTATCTTTGGAAAGAATATACTGAACAGGTTCAAGTTCACTTCCTCTGTTTGAATATCAATAGCTGAATCATCTCCTATGTTCTTATACTTCAGTACTCCATCTTCTTCATCCACTGTGATGAGGGGTTTAGGCTTCCTTCGTATCCAGATTGTCACGAATAGAAAGATTAATGTTACAACTACTAAGAGAACAGTGAGAAGAAGAATCCACTCTTGAGTATCTAGGTTTTCAAAGGATGAGGTCATATTCCTGTTAAGTATTATTAGCCTGGTGAATCCCTAAATAATCTTTAAACTCATCATATGTGAATATCTCTTTTTCATATCCTTGTATATCTTTCAATTCTTTCATGAAATGATAGAAGTTATTATCTCTGATAACAAATATTCCAGCCCAAGACAGATAGATTCCCTGAATCAAGTCAACCCCACCAGGATTTGACTTTTTTCCATATCCCTCAGTCCTCATGCTCATTCTAGGAAAGATTAACAGTACAGTGTCTAAATGGTATTTCCAAGGAGAATTGGGGTCTGTTACAATCTGCATTATCAGGTCATCATTCAGGTCAGTCTCCTTGATACCTAACCCTTCACTAGCTCTTTTAAACAGATTAATCCATATTGGATTCATCCTCTCCTCATGACTCTGTTTAAAAAAAGTCTTTGCATCAGGTAGGGTTTCAGGCTTCTTCTCCTTAAATAACCACTCTCTAGCCTTCGATGCAGATTCAAAAATTTCTTTGCCTGTATCCTTCAACGCTTCTTCACAGAGTTGTTCTGTGATATCATCAATTTTTACTGGCATATTCGCCTCAACATAAATATTGCCTTTTTGAATAGCTATAACTGCATCCTTTAATAGAATAGTGAATGGCTTCAGTGCATGGTAATCATTTCTAATTTCATGATAAATGTTGAGTAAACTTTGCTTTCTTCCTTTATCTGAGGTCTGTAAAATTTCGCAAAGATTCACCAGACTTGGAATGGCTCTTATACCCTTCGTCTTAATTTTTTTGATAACCAAATCTTTATCAGAGTCATCCAAAATTTGATTATATATGCTTGTGTCAAAGTAACAGTTCATCATGATCTTTCTCCCCCTAATAAAAATTCAAATTAAAGAAATTATTTTTCCCTCCTTTGTGACGAAAAAATCTTATATAATATTTAATTCTTTGTCAATATAAAGCCCCCCGTTTACTTACAATCAAAGAATACTTCAATTAAACGAGAAAATCCCCCTGTACTATACGTCAATCATTGTGAGGCGATCCCTCGCACAGCGTCCTTTTTCAATCCAGGGCAGCCAGGGCTTTAGGGTCTTTGGCTTCCAGTCGCCTCAATTATCTTTCAACAAATACATTATATTTCTCTAACAGGCCTCTCAGATATACTCCATCAAAGAGCTCGATACGCTTATTTTCTACAAATTCCTTACAATCTTTGGAAAATCTACCACTAGTAATTAATACGCCTTTTGTAATATTCTGCTGAGATTGGATTACTCCATATAGAGCTCTAGCGTGTTCAACACCTACAACTCCTCTGGGATAATGTTTGCACTGAATTGCCAAATATTCAGTGCCAGCCTCACTAATGTGCTTTGCATATACATCAACACCTTTGTCTTTTGCCTGAGGAGTTAATTTTATATGAAATCCCATCTTTTCATATAGTTTTCCAATTAAACCTTCAAATTCATGTGGTGAAATCTTCTCCAAGACATCCTCAGATGCAATTTTCTCCTTATCTTTAACTTTTTGCTTAAAACGTTCTAGTCTTTTCAGTCCAAACAAACCAAATAATTCATCTTCTGTTAAAACCTTTGAAAGATTAGTATCACTTAAATCATCTATAACTTCTTTGAAAAGCTCCCGTTTTCTTCTTAATAAGAGCTGTATCCTTTCTTCTATAGTATCCTTTGTAAAAAGAGAAGTTACAAAAACTGTTTTCTTTTGACCTATCCTATGTGCTCTACCTTCAGCTTGGGCTGCCACTGAGGGATTCCACCAAAAATCAAAATGAAATACATGACAAGCTCTAGTTAGAGTTAATCCTAACCCACCTGCCTTAACTGAAATAAGGAGTATCTTATTTTCTTCATCTTCTTGAAATTTCTTAACCATCTGATTGCGTTGTTTATCTGAGAGAGCTCCATGATAAACAACCGGATCAAATTTTTTTAACATTGGCTCTATTAATTTCAAGGTCTTCTCAGGATACTGTGAAAAAATTAAAGCTTTGTCTCCTAGTTCAGTAATCTCTTCCAGTCCTTCTGTTAAATATTCCAGCTTACTACTCTCTTTTGAAACTGGATCAATATTACAAATTTGTTTTAATTTTGTAATCAAGGCGAAAATATGGGTAACTGTAGTTGATTCACCCTTCTCATCTAGAGCTATTATGCCTTCTTTTTCAGCCAAGTCATACTTTTCTCTCTGGTAAGGAGAAAGCTCAAACCATTTTTCCTCATGGACTTTTTCAGGCAAATCTGGAATAGCCTCAGCTATTCTCCTCCTCAAAAAATATGGCTTAATTGCTTTTTTCACCTTCCATGGTCTTGTTGCATCACTTACGGTTAGAAGCCCTGGTTTTAAATAAGCAAATATTGAAATTAATTCCTCCAAACGGTTTTCTAATGGTGTTCCAGATAATCCCCAACGTAAAGAAGCATCAATACTCCTTGCTGCTTTAGTTACGTCAGCTTTTGGGTTTTTAATTTTTTGAATTTCATCCAGAATAATAAGATCAAATTCTTTTTTTGCTATATCCTCAAAGGGAATATCCTCACTTTCTTTTTCCACGTTTTCTTCAAATAAGGAGAAGTTTTTTGACGCCTTTGACTTATAAACTGCTAATGAGGAAAGTAAGTCTTGTCTCAGTGTTTCATAAGTTGTTAGATAAACATGTGCTGGACAGTTCCATGATATCTGTCTTTGTTCACGTGTCCCTCTAATTTTTATTAACCTCAGCTCTGAAGCCCATTCCCATAATTCCTTCTCCCATGTTGCTAAAACTGATCTGGGGCAAAGTATGAGGCAGTTACTTATTTCCCCTAAACGGAATAAAAAACGTGTTGCACAAATTGCCTGAATAGTCTTTCCAAGTCCCATTTCATCACCTAGTAGTGCCCCTTTTTGCTCAATAAGAAATCTGATGCCTGGTCTTTGGAAATTATACAACTTTTGTGGAAATGCGATAGGACTATCAAAATTATCCCCTAAGGGAGGCTGAAGAATAGGGAAAATTAGATCAAATGGATCAATTTTTAAAGATTCTCTTTCTTTTTCCTGTCTTTCTTTATCAATACACATAGAGCACCAACTCTTTTTTAATCCGTGAATGCATTCCTTACTTCCTTCTTCTGGGGTAAATATTTCTTCTTGCTCTATTTCTCCAACTTTCTTAAATAACTTACCTGCTTTTCTTGGCTTTTTTGAGAGAAGCGAAATAGACTCAATCTCAGGAACAAATAATTGATCTTTTATCCAGTCAGTGAGATCGTGGGCAATATAATCTTCTGATACATCAGTAATGAAAAAATTATCGCATTGTGGGCATGTGATCCTTATCCTTCCTCCAATGAATTTACTATCTATCCTTTCTAAAAAGTTGTAACCGCACTTTTCATTTTTGCATGTGGTAGCAACAATATAATAAAGGGATGACTCTATCTCAACTGTATCGTTTTTTTCAGGACAATAATTATTAGAAATCTTAGGTGGTGATATTGATGGAATTTTAATCTGATTTATTTTTGTCTTTGGTAATTCTAAATCTAGGTTATCTAACAGTGATATATTTGGAACTCTAACAGGAAAAATCTTACTGGCAAATTTTAACTTTGCTCTATCATAAAGATTTAGATTTGGAAAAGCCATCTTATCCAATTACTGAAATCTATTATCCTGTTTGCCTAGCATTTCAACTGCTTTTTGCATCCTTTCAAAAGGCTCATAAGGATCAAGATGGCTAAAGATTTCTTCTAAAATTTTTCTAGCTGTGTCCTTGTCTTCATCAAAATCTGTATGCGCCATAATTATTATGGGCTGGAATCTGCCTGTTGAACTTTCAATTCTATCCTTTTTTGAAGTGCTTTTTGTGCTATCAGGAGACTCCACCTCTATTGCTTCTCCTGCTCTACGTAGAAATATTAATGGATATTGAGATTCTTCTCTAATATTAAGTAAAAATTCTTTATCAACAATAATGAGAGTTGGCTTTGATTGTATAGATTGTATGAGCGGTATCCCACATAATTTAATTCCTATATACGGCTCTAGTGCATTTCCATATAAAGGCTTCTGAATAGCTGTAGGCTTGACTGGATAAGTGCACCTAAACTCTTGAGGAACTCCTTGGTGATCTGTTATCAAAATTGCTCCAATGTTTCCATCTTTATTGGATGTTTCAAAAAGAGATAGAAATCCTATCAAAAGATGTCTTTCATCATTTTCGGACATATTTACCCCCCGCATGTATCAATTTCCAATTAAGTCTATATCAAACTATTTTTAAGGTCAAATAAAAGAAGAGCCTTTTCCCCAGGTAACAATTGTTCAACAAATTTTGACAAAAAACGCCTAATTATGGCTAAGGATGATTGAACTGAAACGAGGATTTTTCAGAAGTAAGTGACTGTCTTTATCAATATCTCATTAAGCTACCAAAATTATATAAACCATCAATATCTTTTCTTGGCCGAACATCAATTTCCTCTATTAAAGCTCTAGGATGATATTTCCTGTGAAGGGCTTTTAAATGTTTTATGTCGATACGCAAATATTTCTCAGTTGTTGCTAATCTTTTATGCCCCAAAAACCCTTGAACAAAGCAAGATTTCGCCCCTCGTCCCAAGAGATGAGAGGCAAAAGAGTGCCTGAGTGTTCGAGGGGTGACCTTCTTAGCCAATCCTGAAAGTTGCCAATATCTTTCAATAATTCTTTCAACAAAGCGTAAGTTAATCCGTCTTCCGCTATAACTCAGGAATAGGGCCTTTTCTTCATCCGCATCATCAATAAGCAAGCGTCTAGCTTTAAGATAGTATTTTAAGCACCTCGCCGATGTCAATCCCTACTAACTCGCTCCCCCTTATTCCTGTGGCGTATAAAAGCTCCAGAATTGCGTAATCTCTTAATTCCAGTATAGGCAGAGGCAGGAATTTCTCCATTTCCTTCTCGGTAAGAAAAGAAGGAACTGGCTTTTCAAATTTTGGGAATTCAATTATTTTGGCCGGATCTTTTCTAATCCAGGATCTCTCTTTGCAAAATCTGAAGAAAGATTTAATGCATGATACTTTCTTGTAAATAGAAGTTTTTTTGAGCTTCCTTTTATGCAGTGTTAGCAAATAATCCCGAATGACCTTATGGTCAACATTTTCAAGCTCGATATTTCTTTCTTTGAAATAATCAAGCATCATACTCAGGTCGCTTTTGTAAGAAATAACGGAGTGCGGGAGTGCATGCCTTTCATGCTTAAGGTAGGCTAAAAATTGATCCAGCTTATCCATCATATTTCTTCTCCTTTAAGATTTTAGTTCAGTGTGGCAGGTAGCCTAATCTTGATCTTAAATAAAGTCAAACTATCACATTAGGTGCTTTGAATTTATTTTTCAAAGGGAGAAGAACTTATATTATTGCGAGTGCAAAGGAAGAAGGATACAACTTGTCATTCAATATAATTAAGTTGTCGGAATTTTCAGTATAGAAGAATTTTCCAGATTAATGATATTTTAACAGATTTTAAATAACGCTTCCCCTTAATATTGACTTTTATCTATTTCCGGAGTAATTTTAAAATGATGTCAGCAATATTCTACAACATGCTTATGCACTTTACTCAAGTACCTACAATATGTAGTATATCGGGGTATGGAAGATTACCCGAAAACTCTTATGGAATTTGAAAAGCGATTTTGCTCTGAAGAGGCTTGCCGAGAATATCTTTTTCAACTTCGGTGGCCAGATGGATTCATATGTCCACGTTGTCAACATAAAAAAGCTTGGAAAACAGATCGCGAATTGTACCACTGTACGAATTGTGGTCTTGAGACTTCGGTAACAGCTGGAACAATATTCCATGGCACTAGGAAGCCATTCCAGTGGTGGTTTCGTGCGATGTGGTATGTGACGAACCAGAAATATGGAGTTAGTGCCTTGGGTTTGCAACGAGCTTTGGGC
>Ga0114919_10004498_pt1 | contig 11190 bp, 9 predicted proteins | sample BlataG_FD_88682 | JGI IMG/M metagenome (GOLD analysis project Ga0114919, IMG submission 88682) | Deep subsurface microbial communities from Black Sea to uncover new lineages of life (NeLLi) - Black_00105 metaG | ecosystem: Environmental > Aquatic > Marine > Oceanic > Sediment | place: Atlantic...
ACGTAGCAATACCCGTGGGCAATCACCGGGGCGGCCCAGCAGAGAGGCGCCAGCAGATCCCTCCGCTGCGCATCGACCAAGCGACATCGCGACACAACCTCGCACCTGTCGGGAGTTGCCTTGACGAGCCAAAGGTCTCCGAACTCACCCAGCACAATCAGATGGCCATCAACCAGCGTGCAACTGGCCCGCCCCAGCCCCCGCTCGACCCAGCGCAGTTCGCCCGTCCTCCAGTCAGCACAAGCTAGCAAGGCATCGCCTGCATTGCGGCCAGTCGATCCGTAGAGTGACTCCTCGTGCAACACCGGCGTGGCCCAATGAGACTTGAGTGCCGTTCGGGGACGGCTGCGGGCCGGGTCCCGGCGAACCTCAGTGAACTGATCGTCTGTGACGCTCAGCAGCACACTGCCTGGCCCGTACGTTTCGGAAAGCAGCACCTGGCTGTCCCGCACCACAGGGCTGGCAGCCACCACGCTGAAGAGTTCGTCAGCCCGCCAACGAAAGCTGTCGAGGACCCTGCCGGTTGCCGGCTCGACCAGCAGCAAATCGTTTCGCATCCAGGCCAGCAGCCGTGACTCATCGGCAAGCGTGGTCAGGACAGGCGTGCTGTAACTGGCCAGTTCATCACCTGATCGCCAGACTTCAGCTCCGGTCGCAAGATCAAAAGCAACCAGACCGCTATCGAGGCCTTTGACCAGGTCGAGCCGTTGAGGATCGTCAGGAACAGCATCGGGGGGGCTGCCACCAACCTGCACAATGACAAGCGTCTGATGCTGGTCGCCTGCCGGTTGGAACACGATGGGCGTGGCGGCAACTCCAAAGAAGTTCTGTACCACGCGGTACCGCCGGGTGGTATCAACCTGCCACTGCTGGCTGCCATCATTGAGCGACCAACAGGTTAATAGTCCCTCCGCCCCATAGGTCACCACCCGATCAGCCACAATCACCGGCGATGCCCGCGGCCCGCCGTCGTAGCCGAACATGTCGGTGTAGGCGGTCGGGGTTCGGCTCTCCCAGAGAAGCTGGCCGGTTTCAGCGGTCAGGCACCGCAACCGGTTCTCAGCACCGACCCGATCGAAGACCAGGGCCACCCCTTGCGCAACAGCCGGGCTGCAATAGCCTTCCCCGAGTTCAAGCTGCCAGCACTGGCGTGGGCCAGCCTCGGGCCAAGGCTGGGCAATCCCGGCCATTTGACTGCGGCCGTTGGCCGTCGGCCCGAGAAATACAGGCCAGTCTTCACCAGGACGGGACCACCCCGGCAGCGGTTGCTGCCGCGCAGGCGTGTCCGCAGCCAGCGACAGCACTGCGGCGGTCGCCAGAAGAACCACTCCAGGAATCAAGACCAGCAGCGGCCTTCGATCGCGTCGATCGCGTAGCATGTATCGTAGCTCCCTCGCGGCGGGACAGGTTCAGTTGGGGACAACAACCCAGACAACACTAAAGTTTCTTCAATAAACGGTCCATCAGGAAACGTTGTGAGTGAGGGGTGTTGGAAAATGAACGGAGCCGGGATGGCGAAGAGAAGTTTCCGTCGGGTGAGCAAAGGCCAGGATGGCAATGCTGTTCGGCACACATGATGCTCAGATGCTTGAGGAACGGAATTGGCCGTCCGACGACTCCCAAATGCCCCCCGGAGCCGTCGCCCGGCCCCTTCGAAAGCGCCCAGCGCAAGCTGGGGGATCCTCCGGTCGATCCCGGGGCTTTCCCAAATGCCTCGTAGAAAAATCGAGAAAGTCACCCCAGGGCCCCACAGCAGACCATGCCAGCCCCAGCCAAAGCCATTCGCGTTGGCGGTATCGCCATTCCAGCCCATGCCCTCCAGTGGCAGTTCAGCCGAAGCCAAGGCCCCGGGGGCCAAAACGTCAATAAAACGAACACCAAGGTCGAGCTTCGCCTCGATTTGCGAAATGTTGACTTCCTACCCGCCGGAATTGCTCGGCGGCTACGGCTGCTCGCCAGCAACAGAACCACCTCCGCTGGCGAACTGGTGATTACAAGCCAACGTTTTCGTGAGCAGCAGCGGAACATCGCTGATTGCCTCGCAAAACTGTCCGATCTGCTAGCCGAGGCCCTTGTCCCGCCCAGAATCAGGCGGGCGACGAAGCCTTCGCGGTCCTCACAGAAAAGGCGGCTAGACGCCAAGCGACGCCGCAGCGAGACCAAGCAAATGCGGAGACGAGTTGCCGACTAAAGGCCGCCTATCGTTCAGATGGGTTTGTCCGCTTGCTATACTTATATGAACTCGACCCCGGCGATTGGCGACCCGAAATCGATTCTCACGTATTCGAGCCACTGATCGCGTTCTCGACGGAAGGACTCGCGATGCCATCGCCACGTGATATCGACACCGTGCTCAAAAACTGGGACTACACCCCGGGGGAGGTGAATGCCCGTCGCGTGAAGGCTCGAAACGGCCGCGAAGTACTGCAGATGCGGGTGGACATGGGGCTGCTTCAAATGGAAACCGACCGTCGTCCCGACGGCACACGGCCCCACGGGGCTGAGACCTATTTCGACTACCTCGTCGGTGAGGTTATTCGCGAGGGGGAAGGCTTTGAGCTTTCGGACGAGCAGTGCTCTGAGGCCGACCGAGAGTTCGTCCAGTTCTATCATCGTCGGCTCTGTTGGCTATCGCTGCGGGAATACCACCGGGCAGCCAAGGATGCTGACCATAGCCTTGCTTTCATGGACTTTGTGCGGGAACACTCGCCCGACCAGGATTGGACCCTGTCTCACGAGCAGTACCGTCCTTTTGTGTTGTTTCATCGGGTTCAGGCTGGAGCACTTGCGGTCCTCGACGATGACGGCCCCGAATTGGCGATTGCCGAAATCAATCGCGGCCTCGAGCAGTTTCGGGAACTTTTCATCCGTTATGACGCCGAAGATCAGTTTGAAACCGATGAACTCGTCCAGCGACTGCGGGAGATGCGGGAGAGCGTCCGCCGCCGCTTTGAGGTGGGGCAGACTTTGGACGAGCAACTCGCCGATGCCGTGCGGTGTGAAAACTACGAACTGGCAGCGGAGCTTCGTGACCAGCTTCGGCACAATGAAGTCGCCACGGCGCCATCCTCTCGCCCCCGCAAAGCACGGGGTGACTCGGACGCCGGACTCAGCCGAAACTAACCAGGCTGTTCCTGAACTTCTTGAAAAAATTTCAGACCGAGAAGAGCAAGAGGGAGCCACGCAGCTGGCAGCTTGGGGGGGCTAGGGAGAGCCACCTGGGGGCATCGACCTATTCTGCTGATTTTCGTTGATTTGGCACGCGAGCTGCACGCTAGTGGCATCGAATTCAATCCGAAGGCCACTCCACCAGCTGAGAGAACGATCGATGCACGCCATGCCGCTTCCCGCCCAGTCCCGTCCGCTGAATCCATCGCCGCAGCGAGCACCCTCCCGGTCCGGCGGGGCCGACTGCTATACCCTCCGGCTAAACGCTGAAGAGTCCCTGATTCGGGCGATTCTGGTCGAATCGATCGACTGCCTCTTTTCAGATGTCGATGAAACGGGGGCTTCAGGCCGAAGCGACTTGATGGACGAACCGCTGCTTGACCAGATCGACGACCAGCGGATGCAGTTCCACGGGCAGCTGACGGCTCCACCCCGGCTTCGACGCCGGCAGAAGCTGGTAGCCTCTCGGGCCGTTTTCCACACCGTGGTGCGACGGTAGGATGCGGCAGACAATGCCGCCCTCACCGCGAGTCCATCATGAACGGAACCGTCTTGCTTGAACCGGCCGCCTGCCGCACCCGGCAGCAGCGGCTCTGCCGCTGGCTTGAAGCTGCCGGCGTCGATCTGGCCATTTTCACTGCACCTGAACAGATCGAGTACTTCACCGGGCATCGCTGGGACTTTCGCTTCTCTCCGGCCGCGGCCCTGCGGGCTGATGGCCAGATGCTGCTGGTCTGCCCCGACAAGCCAGTCGAGGCGGAAGCCGTGGACGATCTCCGAACCTACGAAGCGAAGTGGCGCTCAACGCTCCGGCTCGACCAGCGAGAGGCCTCGGCCGCCGTGCTGGCCGAATGGCTGGCCGCCGGCCAGACGCCCCGGCGAGTAGGCATCGAATTCTCTTCCTGTCCTCCTCACGTCAGCCGCTGCTGTGGGAACAGCGAACTGATTGACCTCGAGCCTGAACTGCTGCGGCTGCGGCGACGAAAAGATGCCGATGAACTTGCCTTGCTGAAGCGGGCGATTGCAGCGACTGGCCGCATGTACGAGCGGGCGCGGGAGATCATCCAGCCGGGCCTCAACGAACTGGCCATGTTTTCGGCCCTGCAAAGCGTCGCCGTGGAATGCTGTGGCGAAATGCTCAGTGGCACCGGCAACGACTATGCCTGCGGCGTCAGAGGGGGGCCGCCCAGGGACCGCGCCTGCGTCGCGGGCGAGCTTTATATTCTCGACCTCGGCCCTGCCTATCGCGGCTATTTCGCTGACAACGCCAGAACGCTGGCAGTGAACAACCAGCCGACTGACGCCCAGCTGGCTGCCTGGCAGCATGTCTGTGAGGCACTCAGCCTGGTCGAGCGACGGGCGCGGCCCGGAGTCAGCTGCCGTGAACTCTACGCAGAGGTTGAGGCCTGGCTGGCCGAGGCCCCGGTGGGCAGCTGGTCCAGCCACCTCGGACACGGAATCGGCCTCTACGTTCACGAAACGCCCCATCTCAACCCCAACTGGGATGACACGCTCGAGGCTGGCGACGTGATCGCCGTCGAGCCGGCTCTCTACGCTCCGGAACTCGAATGCGGGATACGGATCGAGAACGACTATCTTGTCACCGAATCGGGGCTGGAACTGCTCAGTCCCTTTCCCCTGGAACTGAGCGGCGTCTGAGCCGCCCCGCAGCCAGTCCGGTTTTCGGCAACGCTTGCCTCGGGGTACATTGGTCGATTCTTACAACTCGTGACCATTCCGACCGCCCCCGCAAGGAACTTCAATGCAAACCACCGCCACTTTCAGTTCCCGTTGGCACGCTCTCGCAACTGATGTGCTGGCCGGGAGGCCGATCACACGAGCTGAAGCCGGGGCGGTACTGGCTTCTCCAGACACTGAGTTGCTCGACCTGCTGGCCGCCAGCTACCGGGTGCGGCACCATTTTTTCGGCAACACCGTGCAGCTGTTTTTTCTGATGAATGCCAAGAGCGGACTCTGCCCGGAGGACTGCGGCTACTGTTCGCAGTCGAAAGTCTCAGAGGCTGAAATCCCTCGCTACAACCTCCTCTCAGCACCGAAGCTGCTCGAGGCGGCCCGGCTGGCAGCCGAGCGACAGTCAAAGACCTTCTGCATTGTCATCTCAGCCCGCGGACCATCGGAACGTGAGATCGACTTTGTCTGCTCGGTTGTGCCGCAGATCAAGCAGCAGTACGGCCTCAATGTCTGTGCCTGCCTGGGACTGCTCTCACCGGAACAGGCCAACCGATTGGCTGCCGCCGGGGTCGACAAAGTCAATCACAACCTCAACACGGGCGAGAGCTACTATGGCGAGGTCTGCAGCACCCACACCTATGCCGACCGAGTCGCAACACTGGCGGCCTGCCGGTCGGCCGGCCTGCAACTGTGCAGCGGCGGCATCATGGGGATGGGCGAGACGGCTGACGATCTGGTCGACATGGCATTTGCCCTGCAGAAACTTGAGGTCGAGTCGATCCCGCTCAACTTTCTCAATGCCATCGACGGCACGCCACTGGAACAGACCAATCAGCTGACACCTCGCGACTGCCTGCGGGGCCTGGCGATGATGCGGCTGGTCAACCCAGCAGCCGAAATCCGCATCGCTGGCGGTCGTGAAATCCACCTCGGTAGCCTCCAACCACTCGGGCTCTACCCCGCCAACTCAATCTTTGTCGGTGACTACCTGACCACCGAGGGCCAGCTGCCAGAGACTGACTATAAGATGATTGAAGAGCTTGGCTTTACGATCACCCGTGGCGCTGAGGCTGCTGAGCCGCAGCCGGCGTTTGAGGGTAGTGCCGGCTGATTCAGCTGCTACTCGCCGCCACCAAGCGACATCAGCAGTTCGGCCATTTCACCAGCGGCGTGGGTGAGATTCTGCCGACGGGCCTCTTCGATGCCCTCACGGAGGGCACGGCGGGCATCGTCGGGCTGGCCGTACTTTACGAGATGCTGGGCGGCCATCTGATAGGCTGGCACATAGGGCGGCTCCCCCCGGGCGAGTTCCTGCAGCAGGTCGATTGCCGCCTCCCATTCGCCATCGGCCTCCATCTGGAGTGCCAGGCTGTACCGCAGGAAGACATCGTCGGGCTCATCCCTCAGCATCGTTTCAAGCTTCTGGCGACGAGTCGAGGCCATTGAAGTCTCCTGCTGTTGGCAGCCGAGCGATAGGGACACCGATCAATCGGCAGCGACGGGCGACATCCCGTGGGATGCCTCCCAGGCGTCGATGGCATCGGTGTGCTGCAGGGCCAAGGCGATATTATCGAGTCCTTCGAGTAGGCACCGTTGCCGGAAGGGCTCGACTTCAAAGGAGCGAGAAAAGCCGTCGGCGTCCTGCAGGCTGCAAGTCGCCAGGTCGATCTGCAGACGGTACTGGCCCGACTCCCCAGCGGCCGCGATGGCCGCGCGGCGGAAGAGTTCGGCAACGTCCTCCTCTGCAAGTCGGATCGGCAGGATGCCATTCGAGAAACAATTGGAATAGAAAATGTCTGCAAAGGTCGGAGCAATCACTGCCCGAAAGCCATAGTCGGCCAACGCCCATGGAGCATGTTCCCGGCTTGATCCACAGCCAAAATTCCGTCTCGCCAGCAGAATCGTCGCCCCGGCAGCAGCTGGCTGGTTCAATTCGAATTGCGAATCGGGCGAACCATCGGCCAGAAATCGCCAGTCGTAGAACAGAAACTGCCCAAAGCCCGTCCGCTCGATCCGCTTGAGGAATTGCTTGGGGATGATCTGGTCGGTATCGACATTCGCCCGATCGAGGGCTGCGACTACTCCGTCGTGTGAAGTAAAGGCCTGCATGATGCTTTCTGTCTGAAAGAAGTACCCAAAAGTCGGCAGCCAAGCTTCTGCCGGGTGAAAGAATGCTTACCGGTACTGCCAGTCCCGGATATCAACGAAGTGACCACTGACTGCCGCCGCTGCAGCCATGGCGGGCGACACAAGGTGGGTACGGCCCCCCTTTCCCTGGCGGCCCTCAAAGTTCCGGTTGCTGGTCGAGGCACACCGCTGACCCGGCGAGAGGGTATCTGGGTTCATACCCAGGCACATGCTGCACCCCGCCTCCCGCCACTCAAAGCCGGCTGTGGTGAAGACCTTGTCGAGTCCCTCTGCTTCGGCCTGTCGCTTCACCCGACCGCTGCCGGGCACCACCATGGCGTGGAGGTTGTCGGCTACCTGATAGCCCTGAACCACCCGAGCCGCCGCCCGCAGATCTTCGATCCGACTGTTGGTGCACGAGCCGATGAAGACCCGATCGAGGGGGATGTCAACAATCCGGGTGCCTGCCTCGAGTCCCATGTACGCCAGTGCCCGCTCGCCGGATGACTGATCGTTGGGGTCGGCAAAGTCGGCGGGTGCCGGCACGGTCGCATCAACCCCGACCACTTGGGCTGGGTTTGTGCCCCAGGTCACCTGCGGCACCACATCGGCGGCCCGGTAGCACTCCACGCGGTCGTAAACAGCACCGGGATCGGAAGGCAGTTGCTGCCAGCGGGCCACTGCCGCTTCAAAGTCGGCCGGCGCAAAATCTCGCCCCTTGAGATAGTCAAAGGTGACGGCGTCAGGGGCAATCATGCCAGCCCGGGCCCCTGCCTCGATCGACATGTTGCAGACGGTCATCCGCTGCTCCATGCCCAGGCTGCGGATTGTGTCACCGGTGTACTCGATCACAAAGCCCGTGCCACCTTCTGTGGATAATTGGCCGATCAGGTAAAGCACAAGGTCTTTGGCGGTGACGCCCTCGGGCAGGCTGCCTTCAACCCGCACCTCCAGTGACTTTGGTTTGGCCTGACGGAGCGTCTGGGTCGCCAACACATGCTCGACCTCGCTCGTTCCGATGCCAAAAGCGAGGGCACCGAGGGCACCATGGGTCGCAGTGTGGCTGTCACCACAGACGATCGTCATACCTGGCTGGGTGATGCCCAACTCTGGACCAATAACATGGACAATACCCTGGTCAGCATCACCAAGATCGAACAGGCGAACACCAAACTGTCGGCAATTCTCTCGAAGAGTGTCGATCTGTTGCTTCGAGATTGCATCGGCAATCGGCAGCCGACGATCGGTTGTTGGCACATTATGATCAGGAGTCGCAAAGGTTGCCTCAGGGCGACGAACCTTACGACCAGCTAGCCGGAGGCCTTCAAAGGCCTGGGGACTGGTGACCTCGTGAACGAGATGCCGATCGATGTAGAGCAGCGAATTTTCGCCTTCCGGCGTACAGACGACGTGATCGTCCCAGATTTTATCAAGCAGGGTGCGAGGGCCGGGCATATAGCAATGAACTGGAGGGGATGGTGCAAAGAAACCACCAATGTAGCCGCCGCCGGTGACTCCTACCAGCCGCTATCCCACCGGGCGTTTCCGCCGAACTCAGCCCGCCCGCCGCAAAATTGTCTGGCTGGCAAGATCGGCCAGTCGCTCGTGCGACACTTCCTGCCAAGAATGGCCGCCATCCCGCGCAAGCTCCTGCATCAAAACAGTGCTCGGACGCACGAGCCGTTGCAGAAAAAACCAGCACCGGGTCAGACTCTGCCGAGCATTGCAGGATGAAACCAGGACGAGATCAAACATTCCCAACTGATTACATGTCCTCGCCAAGGCTGCATCGGCATTGCCGGGCACCAGCTGTACCCTCCCCAGCCCGTGAAGGCGCCGGTGGGCCTCCTTGAGGGTGACGCCCGCTGGTTCGCCAGGACTCCGTGCCTCAAACGGATCGAGGCCCACGTAATGCACAGGCCCCAGACCTGCTGCAATGCGAAGAAGTCGCTCTGTCCGCTCAAGAGTTCCGAGGCCAAGTTCAAAAATTCGGGCAGGCCGCCGCTGAAAAATTTGCCTCAACAATGGCCGATCAGCTGCAGGCCCCGACAATCGAGTCAGCCAAAACCGCCTCAAAAAGCCAACGCCGCCCACGACTGCTGTCCTCTTCCTCGAGAATATCGCCCACCTGATGATTTGATCGTCGGGACACCCTGCCGGCCTTGAATGGCAACGTTTCGTGACAGCCTGATCGGCAGAGCCCGCAGACTCGACGCCGGCCAGTCATTGCCTGTTCGTCACCTGCGGTCAAAACACAGGCGTTACAGGCAGCGAGCAAGGACATGATCAATGTCCACGGAGCAGAGTTTGAGGGGGGCCTGTCGCCGCAGAATCGCAACCAGGACGGAACCTTCTCCTGAGCCGTTCAAACGGAGAACAAAGTGAAGGTTAATCACCGCCAACCACCGCAGGCGGGAACAGCGAAGAACTTCCCGCAACCAATCAGTGGGACTCAGTTGCCACGAATTTTCCGCAGGGACTGCCGGGCCGCGTCACGGATGCTTCGAATCGGATCATCTTCTGCCAGCAGCTCAAGGGCAGGCACCGCAGTTTCAGCCCTGTTCCCGAGATCGCCCAAAGCAATGGCCGCCTCCAGCCGGACTGTCTGGGATTCCGCCTCAAGCGCGGCGGTCAGTAGCGGGATCGCCCGCTCAAACCGTTTTTGATTCTCTGGCTCAATCTGAAGGGCTGCCCAGACAGCTACAGTTGAGAGCATCAAATCTTCCGAGTCGGCCAGCTTTGCCAGTCTCTCGGCCGCAGGGAGAGCCGCCGGTGCACCGATCCGCCCAAGGCAGTACGCCGCCGCATACCGCAGCCCCTCTCCTTGGTCTTCTGCAGCTGCATCAGCCGACTGCTCAAGTAATGGCAACAAGCGATCAACGGCAATCCCAGCAGGGGGGCCGATCGCCGCCAACGCCAGAATCGCCTCGCCAACGACAGCTTCGTCCTCTGCATCGAGTCGCTCGGCAAGCGGCTCAACCGCCCCCGCTGCACCGCTGCCTATTTCTCCCAAAATCCTCACGGCCGGCAGTTCCGTCACTGGGTCAGCGAGCAATTTCGTCACGCTTGCGACGGCATCGCCGTCAAGCCGAATCAGCGCAGCTGCGGCATTGTCGTGAACCCGATCGGAGGGATCCTCAAGCATCCCGGCAAAATACCCTGCCAGCGATTCACGAGCCTCCTGTTGCAGGCCTCCCGCCAAGTCCGAAAGCGCCGAAATTGCGGCCACTCTGGCGAACTCTTCTCCACTGTCACACTGCGTCAGCAATCGCTCAACGGCATCATCGACCAGATCGTCATTGGCTGGGTCGATTTTGGCTCGAGCCCACGCCGCAGTGGCTGCTAGCTGTGGTGCTTCGCTGGCTACCACCTCAGCGAGCAACGGCTCAGCCTTGGCAACCTTCAGCTTCCCTAACGCATAAAGCACAACACCACGAAGGTATGGCTCGCCCTCGGCATAGAGTGAAATGAGGTCGTCTCCCGCCGCCCGCGCCGGCTCTCCGATAGCAGCGAGTGCGAGAATTTCCTGCAACTGTTCCTCCGGCGGGCTCTCAGCCAAAGCCTCAAGCAAAGCCGGTGTCGCCGCCGCGGCAGCTGGGCCGATTTCTGTCAACGCCACACTCGCCCAGTACCGTCCCTGCGGCCGCTTGAGCCGCTCAACTAGAAAGGGCACGCCTTCTGCGCCCATGTCGGCGATACTATGAAGTGCCGGCAAAATGACCGCCGGATCGTTTCCTGCAAACACGCCATCGACTACAGGCATGATTTGCTCCGGATCTGGATCAAGTTGCCGCAACGCTTGCAGGCAGGCGCGTCTGACCCGAGGATCATTGTGGACTAAAGCAGCAACGAGTTGGGTGATCGCATCCCGATAAAGCTCTGCGTCTTCAGCAGGCAGATCGACGCGATTGTCGTCCTCACGAATGTGTCCAATCGCTGCGGCAGCCTGCGTTGCGACCACCGGGTCCGCGTCCTGCAGAAGCTTTAAAAGAGCAGGGATTTCAGCAATCGCATCTTCACCGATCAATCCAATCGAACGGGCCGCGTGCCAGCGAACGCGTGGATCGTTCGCGGTCGTCAAGCCAACCAAGTCAGGCAGTGCCTCACGAGCCCGACCCCGACGCCGGCCGATCAGGTCGATGAGTTGAAGCGTGGCATCGGGATTTGTTGACGCAAGCAGTTCCTCGCGAAGCTGCGGCAGTG
>Ga0114919_10004499_pt1 | contig 11190 bp, 9 predicted proteins | sample BlataG_FD_88682 | JGI IMG/M metagenome (GOLD analysis project Ga0114919, IMG submission 88682) | Deep subsurface microbial communities from Black Sea to uncover new lineages of life (NeLLi) - Black_00105 metaG | ecosystem: Environmental > Aquatic > Marine > Oceanic > Sediment | place: Atlantic...
GCGGCTGGCGCCATGGGGCATGTCTCGCGGCTGTATCTCAACACCCGCTCCCGGGCCCGGGTCTCGACGTTCGTCGTCTGCGCCCTCCCCTACGACGCCTCCGCCCATACGCCCGACCGCTGCTATCCGGGGGCGGGGTTCTCGATCGGCGAGAGCGAGCACCGCGTCAAGGTCGACATCGGCAACGGCCGTTCGGTCGAGGCATTCACCGCCACGTTCGTGAAGTCGGGGCAGACGCTGCGAATCTTCTGGAGCTACGGGGTGCCGGGTGATTCTCCCGAGGCCCCGCTCCGCTGGATCGCGCCGCAGTTGGCGCGGATCGCGCTCGCCGGCGAGCCGGCCGTCTACAAGCTCTATGCCATCGCGGACCAGACTCGGATCGGACCCAGCCAGTCGATGGTGGAGTGCGAAAAGTTCATTGCCCAACTGGTTCCCGCCCTCGACGCCGCTCTGGCCGACGGTGAGCCCGCCCCGATCGATACGGCAGCCGCACGCTGACCGGGCCGCCGCCCTCGGAACCACGTATGACGCACCATGCCAGACGCGCCTTCGTCACCGGGATCACCGGACAGGACGGCTCCTACCTGGCCGAGTTGCTGCTCGACAAGGGCTACGAGGTCCATGGTCTGGTTCGTCGTTCGAGCACCTTCGGCACTCAGCGGATCGAGCACCTCTACCGCGACATTCACGAGGTGGAACGGCCGTTGGTGTTGCACCACGGTGACATGGCCGACGGCAACGGCCTGGCCCGCTTGATCCGGGAAATCCGCCCGACCGAGGTCTACAACCTCGCGGCCCAGAGCCATGTCCGCGTGAGTTTCGACCAGCCGACATACACCGCCGACGTGACGGCGGTCGGGGTGCTGCGATTGCTCGAGGCGATTCGCGACTTCCAGGATGCGGTCGGCTCCCAGATCCGTTTCTACCAGGCCTCTTCATCCGAGATGTTCGGCCAGGTGGCCGAGACACCGCAGCGGGAGACCACCCCGTTTCATCCCCGCAGCCCCTACGGGGTGGCCAAGGTCTACGCCCACTGGATCACCGTCAACTACCGGGAGAGCTACGGGCTTCACGCCTCCTGCGGCATCCTCTTCAATCATGAGAGTCCCCGCCGCGGCGAGACCTTCGTGACCCGGAAGATCACGCGGGCGGCCACCCGGATCAAACTCGGTCTGCAGCGGAAGCTCTATCTGGGCAATCTCGACGCCCGTCGCGACTGGGGCTTCGCGGGCGACTACGTCGAGGCAATGTGGCTGATGCTCCAGCAGGCAGAGCCTGCCGACTACGTGGTCTCGACCGACGAGACTTTTTCCGTTCGCGAGTTCTGCGAGCAGGCCTTCGGCCGGCTCGATCTCGACTACCGTGAGTTCGTGGAGATCGATCCTCGCTACTTCCGGCCGGCGGAAGTCGACCTGCTCCTGGGCTGTGCGGAAAAGGCCCGCACGAAACTCGGTTGGAAGCCGCGGGTCTCGTTCCCGGCACTGGTCGCGCTGATGGTCGACGCCGATCTCGAACTGGCCCAGCGGGAACTGGTGCTCCGCGACGCCGGCCACGCCGCTGGACTGCCGAACCGCTGAAGTGACCACCCACCGGGCGACGTCCCTCGGGACGGCAGCAGCCCTCCATCGCAGCGATGCCATCCATGACCGACACCGATCTGTCGAGCAAGCGGATCGTGGTGACCGGGGGAGCCGGTTTTCTGGGGCGGGCCGTCTGCCGGGTGCTCGCCGACCGCGGGGTCGCCCCCGAGCGGCTCGTGGTTCCGCGGCGGCGAGACTTCGACCTCACGGTGGAGGCGGACGTGGCCCGGCTGTATGAGACGGCCCGGCCCGACCTGGTCATTCACCTCGCTGCCGAGGTCGGGGGCATCGGCGCCAACATGGCCCATCCGGGTAGGTTCTTCTACGCCAACATGGCGATGGGCCTGCATCTCGTCGAACATGCCCGGCGGGCCCGGATCGAGAAGTTCGTCCACACCGGCACCGTCTGTGCCTACCCGAAGCACGCCCCGATCCCGTTCCGCGAGGAGGACATCTGGAACGGCTACCCGGAGGAGACCAATGCTCCCTATGGGGTCGCCAAAAAATCGGTGTTCGTGATGCTCGACGGCTACCGCCGTGAATACGGCCTGCGGTCGGCCGTGGTCGTGCCGGTGAATCTCTACGGGCCCGGCGACAACTTTGACCCTGCCTCCAGCCACGTGATTCCCGCCCTGATCCGCAAGTGCGAGGAGGCCCGGATCAACGAAGCAGCCGAGGTGGTCTGCTGGGGCACGGGGGGGGCGACGCGGGAGTTTCTCCACGTCGACGATGCCGCCGAGGGCGTCGTGCGGGCCGCGGAGGTGATGGATGACCCGGTGCCGATCAATCTGGGAGGCGGGCAGGAGATCGCGATCCGCGATCTGGTGGCGAAGATCGCCACGGCCTGCGACTACGCCGGACGAATCGTCTGGGACAGCTCGAAGCCCGACGGTCAGCCCCGTCGGGCTCTCGACATTTCCCGGGCCAGGCAGCTGCTCGGCTGGCAGCCCCGCCAGGATTTCGAAGCCGGCCTCGCCGCGACCGTTTCCTGGTGGCGGGCTCAGGGCGTCCGACCTGGCACCGATCCGGTCGGGGCCTGACCGGATCGCGGCAGGCCTGGACTCGACCCGGCTGGAACCTCGGCCGGTCTACCCAGCCAGCGTTCCGGAAAAAGGCCGGGGGTGGCTTATTCCACGGCCAGCTAGTCCGCCGGCTCGAGCCCGCCGTGGCCGAGGATGAACTTCCGCGTCCCGGCGGGCCCGTCGAAGGCGACCGTCCCGACCGACCGGGTTCCCACGCCGCTGATCTTCACGATCACACCGGCACCGTATTCGGCGTGCCGCACCCGTTGGCCGGCCGCGAAATCCTGGGCCACAGGGACAACCCCGGTCTTCTCCGTCGCCGCTGCGGCCAGATCGAGGGACCGCTCGGCCGCCGTTCCCCGCCGCCGGGCCGGTCCGGGCCGCGGTGGCTGGTCATCCTGCGACTCACCCGCGTCCATCGTCAGGCCGTCCGGCCGGAATACCCGCAGGTGCGGCGACTCGGCGGGCTCGGCCTGGAGGAACTCGGCAAACTCGTCGGCCGCCGCTCGGGCGGCGTCACCGAAGGGGTCGAAGGTCGGCCGCCCGCCGGCGGGCGCCTCGGCCCCGGTCACGACGGTTTCGGAGCCGGTCATTTCCGCCAGAAACAGCGACGGCGCCGAAATCCGGCGGGTGCCGCGGTAGTCCCGCATCCGTGCGCAGCTGGCGTGCACCTCCTCCCGCGCCCGGGTGATTCCCACGAACACCAGCCGCCGCTCCTCCTCGAGTTGGTCGGCGCGGTCGAGGCTCCGCTCATGGGGCAGGATGCCGTCCTCCATCGCCACCATATAGACCACCGGAAACTCCAGGCCCTTGGCCGCATGGAAGGTCATCAAGGCCGCCCGGTCGGCCCCCGGATCCCACGCGTCGGCATCGGCCACCAACGCGGTCGTCTCCAGAAAGCCGCCGAGGGCGTCGCCCTCCTCGCCGGCGATCGAGGGATCGGCGGTGAAAGCATCGTCGAACTGGCGGGCCGCGGTGACCAGCTCCTCGACATTGGCCAGCCGCTCGAGCCCGTCCTCATCGTCCTCGGAATCCTCCTCCAACATGCGGCGATAGCCGGTCCGCTCGATGATCGACTCGAGGAGTTCCGCCACGCCCGCCTGTCGTCCGGCCGTCTCGCCAAGCTCGGCGTGCAGCCGGGCGAAAGCCGCGAGTTCCCGGGCGGCCCGCTTGGGCATGCCCGAGATCCGCTCGGCGGCCGCGGCGGCGGCCAGGCGGGTGGCGGCATGGTCCTCGGCCCAAGCCGACAGCCGCTCCAGCGACTGCCGGCCGATGCCCCGCGGGGGCACGTTCACCACTCGCAGAAATGCCTCGTCGTCACGCGGATTCCGCAGCAACCGCAGCCAGGCGATGACGTCACGGATTTCCCGCCGCTTGAAGAACTCCAGGCCACGCACGAGCTGGTAGGGCACCCCGCGGGCCCGCAAGGCGATCTCCAGGGAGCGGGACAGCGCCGCGGTCCGAAACAGAATCGCGAAGTCCCGCGGATGCCGCTGACCCGATTCGACCGCGGCGGCGATCTCGCCGGCGATCCGCTCCGCCTCGTCCTGGCCTGCCGCGTCGAGCACGATCCGCACCTGCGGGCCGGGCTCGGCGGCGGTCACCAGCCGCTTCGGTTTCCGCCGGGCATTGTGGGCGATCAGCCGGTCGGCGGTACCGAGAATGTTCGCGGTGCTGCGGTAGTTGTGCTCGAGCGTCACCACCCTGGCCGCCGGGTAGTCCCGCTCGAACTCCAGGATGTTGCGGATGCTCGCCCCCCGCCAGCCGTAGATCGCCTGGTCCGGATCGCCGGTGACGGCCAGGTTGGGATGGTCGATCGAAAGCCCCCGAATGATCGCGTACTGGACGGCGTTGGTGTCTTGATATTCGTCCACCAGGATGAAGCGGTGCCGCTCGTCGAGCGTCGCCCGCAGCCCGGGATCATCGGCGAGCAGCCTCGCCATGTGCACGAGGAGATCGTCGAAGTCCACCGCGTTGGCCGACAGCAGGAGCTCCTGGTAGACCGGCCAGAGCCGGCGGGCCACGTCGTCCACCGGCCGTCCCCAGCGGGGCTCGAAGGACTCGGGGGTAAAGAGATCGTTCTTGGCCCGGGAGATCACGCCCGCCACCCGGTCGATCGGCGTGTGCGACAGCGACAGACCCAGTTTCTTGGCCGCCCGCTTGAGGACGGCGGAGGCGTCGTCGGGGTCGAAGATCGAATAGTCGCTCGTCAGGCCGACCTGCCGGGCATGCCGTCGCAACAGCCGGGCTGCAAACCGGTGAAAGGTTCCCATCTCGACCGGTTGCGGCCCCACCAGGGAGGCCACCCGCCGCCGCATCTCGTCGGCCGCCTTGTTGGTGAAGGTGAGGGCCACGATCGAGGCGGCCGGGACACCGACGGAGATGAGGTGGGCCACTCGGTGCGTCACCACCCGGGTCTTGCCGCTGCCCGGCCCTGCCAGCACCAACAGTGGCCCCTCGACGTGGGCGGCGGCCTCCCGCTGCGAGTCGTTCAGGCCGGCGAAGAGGGCTGCCGCCACGATGTTTTTCCTGGGTAATTGGGCATTTTGACCACCCCGCTCACGCCGCCTCCACCCCGCTGCAGGGATTGCCGGTGCGTAGTCGGGTTTGCAAGACTTCGATTATATTCCCGCCGTGCCCGGGCCGACCGCCACGGCCGGCTCCGGCCGAAACTCACCCACACCAGTCGCACGGGAGGGACCCCATGCCTCGGATTCCCTACAAGGACCTGACGCAGTCCGACGAGATGGCCGAGAAGCTCGAGATGAGCACGGCCGAGATCGGCCTGTCCGTTCGCACCACCAACTGCCTGGAGGAGCGCGGGATTTTCACCGTCCACGATCTCCTCAACTGCACACGGGCGGATCTGCTCTCAATTTCCAACTTCGGAGAGAAGACCCTCGAGGAGGTCTACAAGGCCTTGGAGAAAATCGGGTTTTTTCGGTCCCCGACCACCGGGACGGCCGCGGCCGGCGACGCGGTATCCGCCACGCCCTAGGCGGAATCGCGGCTGCCGGGAGCCGGAGGGACCGCCGGCGAATGCCGCCGCTGCCTGCCGCCGGCGAATGCGGGCGGCCCGCGGAGCAGGACCGGGGCCAGGAGCGAGATCGTGAGGTTGCCGCGGTTTTTCGCCAAGAAGCGGGGCCACCGCCGGACCGGATCCGAGGTCTGGGGCTCCGTGGGAGAGGCGCTCTTCCATGCCGTTCTGGTCGTCGCCGGCCTGGCTTTCGGGGGGCTGCTGGTCACCGGTGTGGCGGTGCCGGAATGGCGGATGAACCACGACTTTGTCGAGGCCGAGGGCACCGTCATCGGGAAAGGCCTCGGCCGTCGAGTCGTTCCAGCCGGATCCAGGATCGACACCACATGGCAGCCCGGCCTGCTGCTCCGCTACGAGACTCCGACGGGCGAGGTCGAGTCGTGGGCGTTCCGCGGCCCGCGTGACTCCGAGCGGGACCGGGCTCGGGCCCGCTTGGAGCAGGTGGCACTGGGGGGCCAGGTCACCTGCTGGTACGACCCGGCGGCGACCGAGCGGGTCGTCTTGGAGCGTGGCTACAACTGGTGGATGTGGGCACTGACGCTGCTCTTGCCCGGGGCTCTGCTGGCCTTCGGGGGTGCCGGTCTGTGGCGATCCGTCGCTCGGTGGGGAAAAAGCGAGGAACGTAGGGCGGTGGCCCGGCCCGGCCGGGGAACTCGCGCCGCGGGACCAGCCTCCGCCGAGCATCAGGCCTGCCTTCCGGCCTGCGACAACCTGGTCAACTCCCCGGGCACGATCCTTCGCTTTCGCCTGCCGCTGGAAAGCCCGGAAAACTGGACCCTGCTGGGGTTCGGCCTGTTCGCCGTCCTCTGGAACGTGGTGCTCGTGCTCCTCGCGGTCAACGCCGGCCTCGACCTGCTCGGCGGCCGGCTCGACTGGCTGCTGCTGGCCGTCTTGGTGCCGTTCGGCCTGGTCGGCGCGGCGGGCATCGTGGTCTTCGTTCGGGGGCTGGTGCTGACGACCGCCGTGGGACCGACGCAACTGGAAATTTCGGATCATCCCCTCCGGCCCGGTGGCAACTACGAGGTGCTGCTGGCGCAAGGGGGATCCGGCACCTTCAGCCGGATCGAACTGACGCTCGAGCTCGAGGAACAGGCCACCTTCAGGCAGGGCACCGACACCCGCACCGAACGCGCGGTGGTCTGGAGTTCCTCGCTGGGTTCCTGGCGAGGCTTGCAGGTGGCTCCCGGCACGCGATTCGAGGCCGGCGTCTCCCTCCGGGTGCCCGACACGGCGATGCATTCATTCATCACCGAGCACAACGCCGTCAACTGGAGGCTCGTGGTTCGCGGCCAGCCTCTGCGCTGGCCGGCCTTCGCCCGCTCGTTCCCCGTGGTCGTGTTTCCCACGCCGTCCCGGGACCCGACTCCATGACGCTGGCTCTCGATCCGGGTCGCCGGCAGCCCGTCGTGCTGGTTCACTTCTCGCAGGCCGACCGTTGCTACGAGCCGGAGGCGACACTCGCGGTGCGGTACACGGTGGAGGGTGTCGAGGAGGGGGGCGTGCGGGCGGTGGAGCGGTCCGTTCTCTGGTACACCGAGGGCAAGGGTGAAGAAGATCTGGGCGTGCATTTTTTCGAGCGGCTGAGCGAACCGCCGGCGGCCCGGTCATCGGCCGGGGAGTTCGCCTGCCAACTCCCCGCCGGCCCGCTGTCGTACGAGGGCCTGATCGTGAAGATTCGCTGGTGCATCCGGATCCGCCTGTTTTTCAGTGGTGGCCGCGACTTCGTCTCCGAGCACATCTTCGATGTCGGCCATGTGCCGGCGGCGGCATTCTCCGGATTTTCCTGACATGCCTGCCGCATCGACCAGCGTCCGCCATCCGACGAATCCCTTCGCCACCCGGCATACCCGCCCCGGCCGCCTGCCTCCCCTCGACGAGGCGGGCCGCCCGAGGAATCTCGGGGGGCTGCTCGCTGCAGCCGATCGCTTGCCCGCGGCGGCGATCGTGGGCCCGCACGGCACCGGAAAATCCACCCTGCTGGTCGCTCTGGAGCGGATGCTGGCGGCCAGCGGACGTTCGGCGGGACTGTTCCGCGTCCGCCGCCGTCGCGACGGGCTGCTGGTGTTGCCGGCGGTCTGGCGGGCCGCCGCGGGCAGCACGCTGTGCATCGACAGCTGGGAGCGGCTGGGGCGGCTGGAAAGGGGGGCGGCCCGGCTGGTGGCCGGCATCCGCGGCTGCCGGTTGCTCGTGACGAGCCACCGGACCGGCTGGCCGCCGACCCTGGTGGACACATCCGGCAGTCTGGCGGTGCTGACGGCGGTCGTCGGGCGACTTCCCGACCATGGCGGCCTGCTGACACACGAGGACCTGGCCGTGGCTTTCCTCAGGCACGCCGGGAACATCCGTGATTCGCTGGACGAACTCTACGACCGCTTCGAGCATCGCCTGCGCCGGTCTTGACGGTCGCACGGGTGGTGCCGATGGCAAGGCCCGGCCGTCGAAAATTCACGAACCGGTGTGGCATTTTTTCGACGCCGATGCGAGTGCCCGCGTCCTAGGGTTGCGTGCCGCCGGACGTCCGGCGAATCCGAAGGAACGAGGAACAAGCGATGAACTCGCGTCGACTCGCCGGCATGGTCGTGGCATCGGTGGGCTGCTGCCTGGCGGCCTGTTCCACGGTCTCCGCCCAGTGCTGCCTGACAGACCTGTTTTCCGGCTGTCTCTCCGGCTGCCGGAAGGCCCCGGCCTACGCGGTGGCACCACTGCCGGTCGCCCCGGTGGCGGCTCCGATCGTCGCTCCCGTGGCCGCTCCGCCGCCCCCGGTGATGGTTCCGGTGCAGCAGACAAGTTACGTGCCCGAGACGACCTACCGCACCGAATACAAGTGCGTACCGGTGACGACCTACAAGCCGTCGTGCGAGATCGATCCCTGCACCGGCTGTCCCGTGGAATGCATGCAGCCGGTCACCCAATACGTGCAGCAGGCGGTGAACGTGCCGGTCACGCAGTATCGCGCCGTCACCACCACGAAGTATGTCCAGATGCAGCCGGGCTACGCCGGGACGGTCGCCGCTCCCGCCGCACCGGCCGGCCCGCCCGCCGCCGGCGCGTTCAGTGCCGTCCAGACGACGCCCCAGGCCTGGGGAGCCGCCGGAGCGGACGTCTCTCGGCAGCCGCTGCCCGGCGTGGCGCCGCCGGCGCTGCCGGCCGGCTCGATCCAGCCCGCGCCGAGCTACCAGTACCAGCCGGTCGGACCGCCTCCATACGGAGGCCAGGCGGTCCCTCAGGGGATCATGCCGCAAGCGGGCACCTACGCCCCAGTTCCGCCCCAGGCCTCCCCGCAGCCGCAGCCCACCCAGCCGCCGGCGCTCTCCCCCGCACCATCGCTCAAGCCGATCCCCGAACTGCCGCGATCCGACCGGGCCGGCAACGGGGCCGCCGCCTCCGGCGGCGCGTCCGGCCGTGGGCAGGCGCACGCTGACGACGGCCGGCCGACCGGGTCGGACGCCGACGGCCAGGGAAATGGCACGGCGGCGGAGGGCCCGTCCCGAATGCCGGTCCTGCCCGGCACCGGACCGGGTGCGGCGACCGGAGCGTTCCCCCGGTTGCTCGAGCCGACGAGCCACACGACCTCGTGGGGCCCTTCCGACGGCGGCCCCGCTCGGTTCCAATATCCGACGGCCGCCCTGCCGGCGCGGCGGCAAGGAACGCACTGAGCAGATGCTCTCCGGGTGCCGGCCCCGGCCGGACCCGAGGAGCCTGTCGTGACCAATGCCGATATCGCTGCCGCGTTCGAGCAGGTGGCCGACCTCCTGGAGTACCAGGGGGAGAACGTGTTTCGGGTGCGGGCCTACCGCAACGCGGCCCGGACCATCGACGGGCTCGTCGAGTCGCTCGCCAGCGTGCGGGCCGACCACGACCGCTCCTTGACCGACCTGGAGGGAATCGGCACCGATCTGGCGGGCAAGATCGGCACGCTCCTCGACACCGGCCGCCTGCCGCTGCTCGAGACGCTGGAGCACCAGGTGCCCGGGGTCGTATTCGACCTGATGCGGGTGCCGGGGCTCGGCCCCAAGAAGGTCAAGGCGTTGGTCGACGCCCTCGGCATCGATTCCCTGGCCGCCCTCGAGGATGCTTGTCGTGACGGCCAGGTCCGTGACATCAAGGGATTCGGCCCCAAGACGAAGGCCTCGATTCTCGAAAACCTCGCCTTTGCCCGGGACCCCGACCGAGCCCGCCTGCTCTGGAACGAGGCCGACGCGGTCGCCTCCCAGCTGGTGTCCTGGCTGGCGGAGTGCCCGGCCGTCCGACGGGTCGAGCCGGCGGGCAGTCTGAGACGCGGTCGGGAGACCGTGGGGGACCTCGACATCCTCGTCGACAGTGACGAGCCTGCCAGGGTCATGCAACGCCTGGTCGATTGGCCCGAGACGGCCGACGTGCTCTTGCGGGGTGACACCAAGACGAGCATCCGCGGCCCCAGCAACCTTCAGGTCGATCTGCGGGTGGTCGGCGCCGCCTCCTTCGGTGCGGCACTGCAGTACTTCACCGGTTCCAAGGAGCACAACGTGCGACTGCGGGGCCGGGCCCGTGAACGGGGCCTGTCGATCAACGAATACGGCGTGTTCCGACTGGCAGCCGATGGCGGCGGAGCAACCGGCGGGTCGCTGGCGGGCCGTACCGAGCAGGAGGTCTACGCGGCCGTGGATCTCCCCTGGATTCCGCCGGAACTCCGGGAAGGCCGGGATGAGATCCTCCTGGCCGAGCGGGGATCGCTGCCGAACCTCGTCACCCTGGCCGACATCCGCGGCGACCTGCACATGCACACCACGGCCACCGACGGCGAGGAGCCGCTCGCCGAGATGGTCCGGGGTGCGATCGAACGCGGGCTTGCCTACATCGCGATCACCGACCACGGCCAACGGGTGACGATGGCCCATGGGCTCGACAAAAAAAGGCTTCTGGCCCAATGGGACCAGATCGATCGGCTCAACGAGTCACTCGCCGCCGAGGGAACTCCGCCGATCGTGGTGCTCAAGGGAATCGAGGTCGACATGCTCGAGAAGGGGGGGCTCGATCTGCCGGACGAGGTGCTCGCACGGGCCGACTGGGTGGTGGCCAGCCTGCACTACGGGCAGAACCAGCCCCGTGACCGGATCACGTCCCGAATCGTGGAGGCCGTGGAAAACCCCCACGTGGCCGTGATCGGCCATCCGACCGGGCGGCTGATCAACCGCCGGCCCGCCTACGACCTGGACATCGAGGCCGTGATCGATGCGGCCGCCCGCACCGGAACCTTCCTGGAGATCAATGCCAACCCCTGGCGTCTCGACCTCGATGACCGCCATGCCGCCGCGGCCAAAGCGGCCGGGGTGAAGATCGTGATCTCCACCGACGCCCACTCCACCCGCGGGCTCGACGTGATGCGGTGCGGCATCCTCCAGGCCCGTCGGGGCGGCCTCGAGGCGAAAGACGTCGCCAACACCCGCACCCTGGCGGACCTGAAGAAACTGATGAAGAAGCGGTAGGGAAGGGCCTCGCCCCGAGCCTGCGGTATTCGCGGCGTGCGAGACCCGGTCGCGGAGCGGCCGGGCTCCGGGTCCGCGGAGGCTTA
>Ga0114919_10004500_pt1 | contig 11190 bp, 7 predicted proteins | sample BlataG_FD_88682 | JGI IMG/M metagenome (GOLD analysis project Ga0114919, IMG submission 88682) | Deep subsurface microbial communities from Black Sea to uncover new lineages of life (NeLLi) - Black_00105 metaG | ecosystem: Environmental > Aquatic > Marine > Oceanic > Sediment | place: Atlantic...
GCAGTATCTTTCTCTCCCCATATTACTAATGTTGGAACTTTAATCATTACAGGTTTTAACTCTAATTGTTTATCTGTCAATTCATTTATTTTCTCTCCTTGTGAAGGGGGTTTCAATTCTCCTGCTCTATAATAGTTTAATCCTCCTGTTAATGCCCCCGGTTGGGACCAAGCGTTTATATACATTTGTTTATCATCCTCTGTAAATTCCATTTCAGGAGTCACTACAGCATCTAGTAGGTTTTTGTAATTACTTGAAGAAAGGAAATTTTCAGCATTTTGGGACCTAAAAAGTAAGATATATTGGCTCGAACTTTGCTGATCTTTGTTTTTTGCAAGCAGTCGTGCAAAGATATTAGGATGTGGAGCATTTATGATTATTAGCTTTTCTACTAAATTAGGATGGAAATTAGCGAAAGGATATGCTATAACTCCTCCCCAATCGTGTCCAACCAAAATAAATTTTTTTCGATTAAAATGCTCTTCGACTAGAGCTCTGAGATCTTCAATTATGTGCTTAGGTTGATATTGTTCAATTCCTTCAGGTTTAGATGAAAGATTGTATCCTCTCATGTCAGGGGCAACAGCAAGATAATCTTTGGAGAACTCTAAAAGTTGATCTCTCCACATGTACCAAAATTGGGGGAAGCCGTGTAAAAAAAGAATAAGCTCACCATCTTCTGGTCCAGCTTTAACATAGTGAATTTTAGTGTTATTAACCTCAGCAAATTCACTTTTAAATTTCGGATAATTTCTTCTAATAATTTCTTCGGACATTTTAGTTTACCTATAAAATAATCTTACAATTAATTTTATTATGCAATATGTTTCAAGCATTAAAAATTTTCAATGTTGTTTTAGGAATAGATATAATATGCTAAAAGACTCTCAAAAACCTTTATTACTTTTTTTTAAATTTATTAGACAGAATAAAAATAATAAAAAACTTTTATAAATTTAATAGACAAAGTATATCAATATAAAATAAAAAAATGTGACTAAAAATGTCAAAAGTTAAAGACGCTTATAAAGAAATTGAGAATGTACTTGGACCTGATTATGTCACTGATAAGGATTTTATGAAGGCAGCGTACTCGAGGAATGTAGACCCCGCTTTTCCAGATAGATGGGCAGATATAATTGTAAGACCTGAAACTACTGAAGAAGTTTCAAATATCGTAAAAATTGCTAATAAATATAAGATTCCCATTGTACCGCGTGGAGGAGGAGCAGATCTTGTAGGTGGTTCTGTTACTGAAGGTGGTATTCTAATGGATCTTACACGAATGAATAAAATTTTGGAAGTAAATACGGATGATTATTATATCGTAGTTGAATGTGGAATCACGTGGGGAGATTTAGTCTCGCAACTGCATCCTACAGGTTACACAACGGGTACTATTGGTCCAGGAAGTGGATATGCAGCGACTATTGGTGGAGGTCTTTCAAATAGCACTGCAGGAGGAGGCTCAACTAAATACGGTTTAGTTCCAGATATCTGCTTAGGTGTGGAGGTAGTTTTACCTAATCCTCAAGGAACCATCATTAAGACTGGAGCAGCAGCAAATAAATATGCTAAACCCTTCTGCCGATATGGGTTATCTCCTGATTTTACAGGGCTTTTTATGGGAGATGTTGGTACAATGGGGATTAAAACCAAAGCTTACCTAAGAATATGGCCAGATCCTCCCTTTAAAGCAAGTAGAAGTTATCTTCTTAATAATAGTGATTATAATAATGTATTTAAAATAGCGCGCCAAATAAGGAATGATATTGGAGATGGATTACGTGATTTAATGGTTTTACCTCAAATACTCGTACAAATGACTGCAGGTGATTTAAGAACCGCAGAAGGCAAAAGAATAAGAATAAAAGGACCATTATTCATGATAACCTTGGAAGCAACAGATCAACGAATTTTGGATGTTCATCTCGAAAAGCTCGAGGAGATTATGACAAAAGATAACATTACAACCCCCCTTCCTAAACCACCAGCTGGTGCGGAAGGATCAGCATGGAAATATGATTTAAAAAGTCAATTTCATTTTTTCCAAGCATCAATCTCCCCTACACCCGCAACGATCACAATGGTTACATGTCATAAAATACCGATTTCTCATATGGGGAATATACATAAAAAGATCCTGGACTTTGATATAAAGAATAAGGACAAATTTCCTGAAGGAAATGCTTTACCCCCAGGAACATTCGCAGCAATGCAATATTTTCTACCAAATGGGAATTTTGTAGTATTAGGAGGTTTTACGGGTAATAATGTTGATGAAATGCGAGAAAAGAACATGGAAATGTGGCATAAGAAAACTAGATATCAGGTCCGTTATGGCGCAGTTCATTATTGGCTTGGTGAATCGATTTCACAGTCTATTGTGGAGGCAGACGCATTTACACCAGAGTATAGGCAATTCTTTAAAGACATGAAAAGAGCGGTAGATCCAAACTTTCTATTGAGTCCAAAAAAATTCCACATGTATAGTTATGAAGACGATATGGCAAAATACATAGTAAAAGATGAGGAATAGGGAATAAAAATGACTGAAAACAAACCGGAAGAAAAATTTAAACATTTAGCTAAAGTCGGACCAAATGTACTACAGTGTATAGCATGCGGGGATTGTAGAGAGCAAACTGATTACACTGCAAATCCACCTAAGTGGGGCGTATGTGTAGCGAGAGAACATACATCTGGATTTGAACCTTTTTTTAGTAGGGGAAAAATGCAAATAATTCGATCGCTCTGGCAAGGAAAATTAGAATTAAGTAAGGATATGGCAGAAGTTATATTCCAGTGTCCTACATGCAATGCTTGTTCAGAAGCGTGTGCTTATGATATGGATAACGTTGCTCTTTACGAAGCATTGCGGACTGAATTAGTGGATGCAGGATGTGGTTTAGAGGCACATATTCCTATGAATCAAGCAATGGTCGAACTCTTAAATCCTTACGGAAGAGACAATAAACTTAAAAGTAATTGGATGGAAAAACTTGAATTTAAAATAAAGGATGCTAGCACCGAAGCAGCAGATGTTCTCTATTTTGTGGGGTGTACTTCTGCTTTAACTCCAGATATCGAAGCTGTAGCAATAAATACTGCAAAAGTTTTTAATAAGTTAAACATAGACTTTTCAGTTTTTGGAGAACACGAAGTGTGTTGTGGTAGCGTGGGATTGCGAACCGGCGATCATAAAGCTTTTAATTCTGTTGCTCAGAAAAATCACGAGCTTTTTAAAAAGAGCGGAGTTAAAACGATTGTAACTAGTTGTGCGGGATGTTATCGAACGTTAAAAATTGACTACGCTGATCTTCTTAAAGATTTAGAGATTGAAGTTCTTCACACCGTTGAATTTCTAAATATAATTATAAATGAAAAAAATATTCAGTTGAATAATTTAGGACTTAATGTGACCTATCATGACCCGTGCCATACTGGAAGACACGTAGGACTCTATGAAGAACCAAGAGAAATATTGAAGAAAATCGCAAATCTAACGGAAATGAAAACGATCAAACAAAGTGCAAACTGTTGTGGTGCGGGAGGAGGCGTTAAAAAGGGTTTTCCTGAATTAGCATTAAAGATTGGCAAAAGTAGAGTTCAAGAAGCTGAAGAAACAGGAGCTGAAATCGTAGTAAGCATCTGTCCCTTCTGTTATAGAAATTTAACTGATTCAATAAATGAATCGGGATCTAACCTTAAAATGGTTGATCTGATGGAGTTAGTAGAACAAGCATTAAATTAATTATTTTTTTTAATTAAATTATTTAAAATTATAAAAGGAAAAAAGGGATAAATAAAATGGTAAAATTAAGTGATCCAATAACAATTAGAGATATAGTATTTAAAAACAGGATAGGGTATCCACCTATGTTATCATTTTCATCTAATCGAAATGGGGCTCCAACTACAGCGTCCTTTCGTATATATGAAGATAAAGCTCGTGGAGGAGCAGGATTAATTACTTATGAAAACACAAGTCCTGACTCTCCTGAAGTAATAAGTGCTGGTCTGGCACATATAGGAACCGAAAGTGAAGTTCGAAAATATAAAAAACTTACTGACAAGATACACGAATACGATACTAGAATAGGAATGCAAATGGGCTATGGTGGAATAATAGCTTTGATGTTCAGCGGAATTATGAATATGCAGATGATAACAAACGGTCCTTCAGCTATCGATCCCGTAGAAGCAACTTCAGCACAGAGTTCAATGGTACCGGGATTCGGTGATCGTCTAAAAAAGCTCGGTTCTGGAATAAAAGAGTTAACTATTGAGGAAATTGCTAATTTTGAGGATAGTTTAGCCCAAGGAGCAAAGAGAGCAATTGGCGCAGGATTTGACTATGTTGATATTCATTCTGGTCATGGAATGTTATTATCGGCGTTTTTATCGCGTTTTTATAATCGAAGAACTGATGAATATGGGGGCTCGATTGAAAATAGATGCCGATTTTTGGTAGAATCAATTGAAAAAATGAGGATTTCTATAGGCGAAAAACCTCCTATTTTTGTTCGATTTTCTGCTGACGAACTTCTTCCGGATGGAAATACAATTGAAGACGGAATAAAAATCGCGCAAATTTTAGAGAAAGCTGGAGCAGATTGTCTTGATGTTACTCAAGGCATTATAATTCGCTCTCCATATGGTATTGAGGTACCCACATATATTAATCATGGGGGTTTTATTCATTTTGCCGAAGCTATTAAAAAAGTGGTTAATATTCCCGTCATAGGTGTTGGTAGAATCATCGACCCCAGAATGGCGGATGAATTTATTCAGCAAGGTAAAGCTGACATTATATATATGGGACGGCAGTTATTATGTGATCCTGAGACTCCTAATAAATATTTTAGCGGGCGGACTGATGAAATTAAGTACTGTATTGGTTGTTTACAGGGATGTAGAAATGGAGTTTGTATATACGATGCGTACAGTAGTGCTAAGTATCAAGAACTTAAGCCCTCAACTGAACTTAAAAAAATTGTTATATTAGGAGCGGGTATAGCTGGAATGGAAGCAGCTAGAGTTGCTAAATTAAGAGGTCATGAAGTAGAAATATATGAAAAATCTGACAAAATTGGAGGTTTGCTGCCTCTTGTTGCATCTGAATATAAAAAAGAAGACTTTATGAATATCGTTAATTATTTAAAAAACCAATTAACTAAATTAGGGATAACTGTACATTTAAATAAAGATTTGACGAGAGAACAAGTTGTTGACTTAAAACCGGATATTATTGTTCTAGCAACTGGCTCAGATGCTACTATTCCCGTAAATTTGAAAGAAAAAGCTAATGTATTAACTCAAGATGAAGCACTTTTAAATACTAAACCTTTAGGAAAAAATGTAGTAGTATGGGGTTTAGATACATATTGGAGAGGAGGATCAGAAACGGCTATAACTTTAGATAATCGAGGGCATAATGTAAAAGCGCTTGTAGGTTCAGAATTAGGCGTTGCTCAAATATTGCGAACGTGTGGCGATTCGGGAAGAATCTTTGGAATAATAAAACGCTTAACGGAAAGAAAGATACCCACATATACAGAAGCAAAACTTTTGGATGTAGATGATAGCAGTGTCAAATTCCTTGATAAAAATAAAAAGGAAATAAGTATTCAAGCAGATAATCTAATATTTTGTGGAGCTAGAATCACAAACAGTAAAAAACTAACGGAGAAATTTGAAGGTGCAGTTCCAGAAATTGTACTTATTGGGGATTGTAAGAAACCTCAAGACATAGAAGTGGCTATGAGAGACGCTCAAACTTTTGCAAGAAATTTGAAATAAATTAAATTATTTCTTTTTTATTCTGTTTTTTATTTTTAATATTTTAAAATATTAATGGTTATTTTGGAAATCCATCAACATCCTTTTCTAGTTGAATTCCTAAAGTATTAAGGACCATAGAAACCAAATTGTATTGTCCAACCGTAAACACAAGATCGATGAGTTGGTGCTTATTGTATTTTGTACCGAGTTGTTGCCATGTTGCGTCAGTTATGAAAGAATCAATGTATAACTCGTCGACGGCGCGTACTAATGTAGCTTCAAATGGATCCCAACCCTCTGCATTTGGGCCTTCAATTATCTGAATTATTTCTTCTTCATTCAGACCAGCTTGCTTTCCAATTATAACGTGTTGACCCCATTCGTACTCCGCTTGACAAAGCCATCCGATTCGCAGGATAAGGATCTCTCTATCTCGAGGTGGAAGCGAAGATTTAAATAAAACATGATTTCCAAAAACTCGCCATCGCTTGTATAACTTTGAATAATTAGCTAATGTAGCCATTAAATTAGAAACTGGTGCTTCACTTATTTTCCTTAATCCCTCTATTAGGTTTCGAGCATCCTCATCCCACTCAGATTCTTTTTGAGGATGTATTCTCGGTTCTGAAAGTCGAATGATTTCGCGTTGATCTAGCTTTCTAGTCATAAATTTATCATCCTTTTCTTTATTAGATTATTTTATTTTTTTTTTAATTAGAATTGAAAAAACTCTATTAATTAAGCCTTTTTTGGTTTTACTTCAATAATTTATTAACTATGGTTTATTTTTCTAATAAATTTAATATTTACATATTCTTACACTTTAAATAAATAAGATAAAAATTGTGGTGAAAAATGGGTATTAGCATTGATCAAATGATGAAAATCTTGAGTAAGCAGTTGGGAGTGAGTGCAACAACAACTTTTGGAGAAGTAGTAAAAAACAAAGCTGAAAAAGTTGGAGATAAAGTATTTTTAACATTTGTTCGAGATTTTGACAGGGGAATAGATGAAAAATACACATATCGAGATATGCACGTGTTATCAAATAAGTTAGTAAACGGGTTACTAAAATTGGGAATTAAACAGAAAAATGGTATCTCTATATTTCAAATTAATAGCCCAGAATACCTTTTTGTTCTTTTCGCAGCTTTTAAGATGGGTTGTTATTGTGTTTTAGTTAATACGGGCTTAAAGGGCGATGGTTTACAGTATATTATCGATCATAGCGATAGCAATGTTCTCGTTATTCATTGGACCCTAATAGATAGATACATAAATATCAAAAATCAATTGCCTAAAATCGAGCATGTTATTGTTGATATTAACGAAGCTCCCACAGATTTTGAGTTACCGGGAGGAACTTTATCACTTCAAAGCGTTATGGACGCTCCCGAAGATGATATTAAAACGGAAATAGATCCTAAAGATATGAGTGTTTTGATATATACTTCTGGAACTACGGGGCTTCCAAAAGCAACTACTTTCTTCTATGGAACATCTCATATGGGAGGTGCCCTTGCATATAGTGCTCTTATAGCCTATGGTATGGGACGCCCAGGAGATACATTTTTTACTTGTTTACCTCTATTCCATGGGAATGCGCTACAATTAACGACATTGCCCGGATTTTTCGCAGAGTTTCCAGTCATACTTTCAAAAAGGTTTTCCGCTTCAAGATTCTGGGATATAATTCGAAAATATGAAGTTACATGTTTTAATCTTCTTGGTTCAATGCCGCAATATTTATTGAAGCAACTAAAAAGACCAAATGATAAAGAGAATAGAGTATGGCGTGTTAATTCCGCCGCGTGTCCTAAAGAGCTTATCGTAGATTTTGAAGAGCGGTTTAATGTAAAAATGTATGAAGGATATGGAGCGGTTGATGGAGGCTCGTTCTCAAACACCCTCGGAACTTTTGGTAAAAGAAATGTTCCGGTTGGAACGATGGGAAGCCCTCCAGAAGGAGTCACTGCAGAAATTGTTGACGATGGAGGTAATATTTTGGAACCAAATGAAGTCGGAGAACTAGTTTTCTTAGTGAAAGAAGATGACGCTAAGGAAGCTCAAGTTAATTATTACAAGGACGAAAATTCTTCTAAAGCGCGAGTTCAAAAAGGTCCTGATGGTAGGTCGTGGTTTCATACCGGAGATCTTGCCACAAAAGATGAGGATGGGTGGTTTTTCTTTGTTGATCGCAAAAAAGATTCAATTAGGCGGAAAGGAGAAAATATCTCGCCTTTTACTATTGAAAAAGCGATTAATCAACACGATAAAGTTCTAGAATCTGCAGCTTATGGCATTAAATCTTCCCAAGTTGGAGAAGATTATGCGGAAGATGAAGTAATGGCTGCAGTGGTAATGAAACCTGGTGAGACGATTACTCCTGAAGATTTACTTGATTTCTGCCAAGATAAGCTCGCTTCCTTTCAGTTACCTCGATTTATAGAGTTTGTCGAAACACTCCCCAAAAGCGAAGTTCACAGAATAATGAAAAGGTTTCTTAAAGAACGCGGTGTTTCTGAAAAGACTTACGATCGTGAAAAAGCTGGATATCTAGTTAAAAGAGATTAATATATTTACCTTATTTTTTTATTGTTTTAGCCAATATTTTAATTGAGATTATAATTAAATTAACTCTGGAAGATAATGACTTTACCATTAGATAAAATTACAATTCTTGACCTATCTCGCATGCTCCCGGGACCATATTGCACCATGATTCTATCCGATCTCGGGGCAGAAGTTATTCGTGTAGAGGATCCTAATTATCCTTATAATGATTTGCCACCTTTTTTTCAAAAGGGTAGATATCGTGAGAGTGCATTTAATTCTGTCCTTATGAGAAATAAAAAATCAATAACGCTTAATCTAAAAACAGAGAAAGCTAGAGAGATTTTTTACGACTTAGTTAAGAGTGCAGATGTGGTGTTCGACACATTTCGACCAAAAGTGATGGAAAAGCTAAAGATTGATTATAATACGCTTTCATCAATTAATCCATCCATTGTCTGTTGTTCTATGACGGGCTATGGTCAATATGGCCCGTACGAACAAAAAGCGGGTCATGATATAAATTACATTGGAATTAGTGGAATTTTAGATGCTACTCGAGAAAGAACCATATTTGGGAAGGAAGACCAAGAGAGACCACCGGTAGTTCCAGGGTTTTCCTCAGCAGATATTGGTGGCGCTTTAATTGCGGCTATAGGTATATTCAGTGCTCTTTTTGAGAGGGAACAAAATCCTGAAAGAAGAGGTCAATTCGTGGATATATCTATGACAGATTCGGTTTTCTTTTTCCAGCCTATCGTTGCTGCAAATAAATTTGCGAGAGATTTAAGTGAAAAGAAAGCAAGGGGCTCAGGTGGAGGAGGTGGATCGCCATATTATGGTGCATATAGAACAAAAGATAACAAATATTTAGCAGTTGGAGCAATCGAGATGAAATTTTGGCACGCTTTATGTGAGGGTTTAGGACGCAAGGATTTAAAGGGGAAACAGTGGGCACAGGGAGCCGAGAAAGAAAAAGTAATCGAAGAAGTAAAAAATGAATTTCTAAAGAAGACGCAAGCAGAGTGGCTCGAAGTTTTTGAAAATTACGATACCTGCGTCTCTCCCGTTAAAAATTTCTGGGAGGCGTGTGAAGACCCACAAATTTTAGCTAGAAACATGATTGTGAAGATGGATCACCCTATCTTAGGAGAAATTCAAAACCTTGCTTCACCCATTAAATTGTCTAGAACACCAACTAAAATAAGAAGTTTGGCTCCTAAAATTGGACAAAATACTGAAGAAATTCTGAAAACTCTAAATTACACAGATGAAGAGATACAGATTTTAAGAAAAAGTAAAATTGTGTAATTTTTTTAATTAGAAATTTCTAGTTATTGATTAAAAAAAGTGGAAAAAAGCACATTAGTCTTTTTCTCGTAAAAATTCATCCATTTCTTCTAGATCTTTGGCAACTCTTAGTTCACTTTCACGAGTTTGGGAACCTACTTTAAGGTATTCTTTCATCCTTTTTTTAGATTCAGGTAATGATGCAGAAACAGTGAAGAGATAGTCTTCTTCAAGTAAGGCTTCTCTTAGCGGTAATTCTTCCGCTGCAATAATTGATTTTTTAACTAAAGCAATAGTCTCAGCAGGAATATAAGCAATTCTATAGGCTAACTGTTCTACAAATGGTCCTAATTTATCTGGTGGTAATGCTCTGTTAATCCATCCATATCGTTCAGCTAATTCTGCTGAATAAGGAGCATAACTTAGCATTACTTCTAATGCTCGGGCTTTACCTAACACGCGAGTTAACCAGTGAGTACCGCCACCCCCAGCTATTATTCCTAAATAGGCTTCCCCTTGACTGAAAACAGCATTACCAATCGCGGCAAATCTCATATCCATAGAAAGAGCGATTTCGTTCCCTCCCCCTCCAACTATACCTTCAATCTTTGCAATTGTGATTTTAGGTAATGATCTAAATTCCATATGTTGTTTCTTCCAAAAAGCTGCTAACTCAGTGGGTTTTGGAGCAGGTTCATCAGGAAGTTCTGTCAATAAGGAAACATCGTAATGAGATATAAAGATTTTTGGGTCTGCACTCTGAAATACAATAACTCTTACATCATCATCTTCCTTGACTTGATTAAAAAAACGCTCCATATCAGTTAAAAATGGTATATTGATCAAATTTGTGGGAGGATTATCGATAGTTACAAACGCTACTCCCTGTTTAACTTCTATTTTAAATACCTTATAGTTTTTATATTCCATCTCTTTTATTTCCTCTAAATTTAATTAATATTACGCAGAATTGATCATCATTCGTACTAACTTAAATTATAATATATAAACTTAATATAGAAAGAAATTAATTTATTTAAAGATCTCTCGAAAAAACATGCATTACATTAGTGAATCCTACCATTGGTTGCCCTAAAGTATGGGTAAATGCAATATCTAAATGTTCATCAGGAACTTGCCGTTTTGCAACTTCTTTATCTTTTCTCATTTGCCAGAATACCTCAGCTATTTGGCGTGTTCCGGTTGCTCCAAGTGGATGACCAACTGAAAGTAAACCACCACTAGGATTAATGGGTAGATCACCATCAATTTCGACAACGCCATCATTTATCATGTCTGCTCCTTCTCCTTTTTTGCAGAAACCGAAATCTTCGTAATGTACAAGTTCAGAAACCGAAAAACAATCGTGACACTCGCCAAAACCCCTTTCATAGAAGTCTTTCGGTTCAACACCAGCCATTTTAAATACTCTCTTAGCCGTATCTGCATCGGTACTTAATCCGGGAGGATATGAAGGGTCTCCACCTCCAAAATGGCTTCCCATTGCGCTCGCTTCAATCCAGATTGGTGTGTCAATATGATGTTTCTTGACATAATCTTCAC
>Ga0114919_10004501_pt1 | contig 11189 bp, 10 predicted proteins | sample BlataG_FD_88682 | JGI IMG/M metagenome (GOLD analysis project Ga0114919, IMG submission 88682) | Deep subsurface microbial communities from Black Sea to uncover new lineages of life (NeLLi) - Black_00105 metaG | ecosystem: Environmental > Aquatic > Marine > Oceanic > Sediment | place: Atlantic...
AACTGATCAACAATATAAAGAATATAGAAAAGATCCGTACAGAAGTAGGCATTGTTTTTCAGCATTTCAACCTTTTCCCCCACCTTACCATAGTTGACAACCTGACTCTGGGCCCCATATGGGTAAGAAAGACACCAAAGGCTGAGGCGGAAGAGGCAGCCATGCATTATTTGGAAAAGGTGCACATTGCAGAACAGGCAAAGAAATATCCGGGCCAGCTTTCAGGCGGTCAGCAGCAGCGCGTAGCCATTGCCCGCAGTCTGTGCATGAATCCTAAAATCATGTTGTTTGACGAGCCCACCTCTGCTCTTGATCCCGAAATGATTTCTGAAGTGCTGGACGTCATGATTGAACTGGCGCATGAAGGTATGACCATGATTGTGGTTACTCACGAAATGGGATTTGCAAAGAGCGTTGCCCACAGGGTTCTGTTCATGGATTTTGGTAAAATTGTAGAAGGAAATACACCGAGCGAATTTTTTGATAATCCCCAGCAAGATCGAACTAAACTCTTCCTAAGCCAGATACTTCATTAAAATGATTTAGGTTTTTTTTCAAAAAGGCCGATACAGGATAAGGGTGCTTTTGAACTGTGATTTCCCAAAAAAACCTTATAAGATTCCCACATAAAAATTTGTTGTTTTAATATTGATGAATTCGTAAAAAGCCAAAAATTCCATTCTCTTTTGAGGGGAGAGAGATTTTTCGAGTTTAGTAAATATTATAAAAAGGATGCTATCATGGACTGGTATTACGCAGACGGGAAGCGTAAAGTAGGGCCGATCAGCAAAGAAGAACTTAAATTGCTGGTTAAAAGCAAAAAAATCAACATGGCAACTCTGGTGTGGCGTCAGGGAATGAAAGACTGGGAGGAGCTGGGTAAGATTGCAAAGCAAAAAGAAAGCAGCGCTCAACAATTGCAGAAGACTGCCGCTGCAGGGCAGGCGGTATGCTCAGAATGCGGCAGGACATTTCCCGAAGAGGAGATGATCAGTTTTGAAAACGCAAAAGTGTGCGCAGGTTGCAAGCCGGTATTTATTCAAAAAATTAAAGAAGGCATGAGTGTTGCCGGTGTTATGGAATATGCGGGGTTCTGGATTCGTTTCGGAGCAATATTTATTGATGGAATTATTTTGTGGGCTGTTCAAATGGTTGTTTATGCAGTATTTGGAATTATAACTGCAGCAGCAATACCATCAATACCCGGCGAATCTTCCAACCCATCTTTTTTTATTATTGGCCAGGTGATTATAACCCTTCTTTCATTTGTTATAAGTGCTGCCTATGATATCTGGTTTGTGGGCAGGTTTGGCGCAACTCCCGGTAAGATGGCTTGTAAGATAAAGATTGTTACACCTGATGGAGGGAAGGTGAATTATTCCAGGGCGCTTGGACGATATTTTGCAAAGTGGATCAGTTCAATGATTCTGGGAATCGGTTTTCTTATGGCTGCTTTTGATGATGAGAAACGGACCCTTCATGATCGGATTTGCGAAACCCGTGTGATAAGAAAATAACGCAGAGAGGATGGGTAGCCGTGATTTCGTGTACACAATGCAATACTCCAATTGACAGGGGAATAATAAACAGATACGAGTTGATGCCCTGTCCTTCCTGCAAATCACTTTTGCGAGCGGATGTTTTTCCTGCAATGTTCAGGAAAATACCCGCCGGCAAATCCGGAGAAGTGTTGCTGGAGAAAAGTGAGGCAAGCTGTTTTTATCATCCTCAAAAAAAAGCGGTAATTGTCTGTTCTATGTGCGGACGGTTTTTGTGCGACCTGTGTGATGTTGAGCTAAATGAAAATCATCTTTGCCCTTCATGCCTGGAAAAAGGCAGAACAAAACGCAAAATAAAAAGCCTTGAAGACCAAAGGACCTGCTACGATAAAATTGCACTACTAATAGCCATTGTTCCAATGCTTGGATTCTGGCTCACAATATTAACGGCTCCCATCTCACTTTTCATTACAATCAGGTATTGGAAAGCTCCCGGCAGTATCGTACGGAAAACTAAGATTCGTTTTATAGCGGCATTTGTGATTGCAAGTCTTCAAATAGTAGGCTGGACTTTCTTTTTTGCAAGCCTGATATTGTGATGTTGCAATTTATTTAAAAGGATAAAGGGTTAAAATCAATTAATTCTGAATAAACGCATGCCAAACGCCCCAAAAGAATATACAAGGTTGCCCGGAAAGAAAAAGAATTTTCTAATAGGATATTATTCACTTTGGCTGGGAACGGACCATTTGCTTTATATTTTTTCCAGGTTTGGTATTGAAGATTATAAACGATTTTATTTTAAAGATATCCAGGCCGTTATTACCCGAAAAACAGCTACCGGAAAAATTCAAAATCTGATTTTATTTATTTTCTGTATTATTTTTTCATTAATGGCCCTTTACTGGAAAGGTTGGTCGGTCTTTAACTGGAGTATGGCCGGTTTAATGGCCATTTTATTTGTGATTAACTGGCTAAGGGGGCCCACGTGCGTATCCCATCTACATACCGCCGTACAGACCGAGAAACTTCATTCTTTGTATCGACTGAAGACTGCAAAAAAAGTAATGAACAGATTGCGACTGCTCGTTGAACAGGCCCAGGGGAAACTGGCACGTGAAAACATCGGGGAAATGGGGGTAAAAGCTCCAACAGTCGAAATCTCTCCAATCCGTAGGGAGATGACTCACCTGTCCACCGGACAGGAGGGTATGAAGGTGCATAAGATTTTATTTGCTTTATTAATTTTAGATGGCCTTGTGACTTATTTAGGTTTATTTTATAATCAAGTCACAATTACTCTCTTTGGAACCATCATCTCCATGGCGGCCTGCATACTGGTGATTATAGCGCTTGTCAGACAGCACGGAAGCAATTTGAAAAGTTCCCTGTGTATGATAACATGGGCCGCTCTTGGCTATTTATGCATAAATATGTTTACAGGATATATTTTTTACTTTGTTGTAATTTTTCGTAACCCTAAAATGTCACAAAACCAGTGGGAACTGATTAACGCCATGTCGCAGATATCGCCCTGGGATAGCTCCATGATGATGGGTATTTTTATATTTTCTATATGCAGCGCTTTAATTATCGGTTTACCAGGCCTGATTATTTCAAGGAGAGGATAATTAAATGATGCAGAACCTGGCTCATCAGCGATGTAATAATCACAGGCAGCGAGAAGCTGTGGCTCGGTGTCCTCAATGCCGACGTTATTTCTGCAGGGAATGCATTACCGAACACGAAGACCTTGTCCTTTGTGCTTCATGCCTTAGCAAGTTACATAGCAAGTCTTTAACCAGGCCGTTTAAGCTTTACGGCCTGGTCAGGATATTGCAGTTTCTTGCAGGTGGAATCATTATCTGGATGTTTTATTATTATCTTGGCCAGGTTCTGCTTGGGCTTCCGTCTTCTTTTCATGAGGGAACGCTGTGGCAAACCGGGTGGTGGAGATGAAACAACCAAAAGGAAAACAGCGCAAAAGCACCATAAGAATTTTGGAAGAGTCGATACACCTGTTACGTCTTTCACCGGTCGGCCTTCTCCCCAGTTACTACATTGGAAGCATGCCTTTTATTTTAGGGCTGCTTTACTTCTGGGGGGATATGAGTCGCAGTGCTTATGCCCGAGAGTATTGCGCTGTGTATGCGCTCGGTCTTGCTTTTCTCTTTGTATGGATGAAATGCTGGCACGCTTTTTTTGCCGTCAAGTTACGAGAGCAAATCCTGGACGCACAGGCAAGCTCGTGGTCTTTTGGCCGTATTGTTAATCTTTCAGCTACGCAGGTATTTATCCATTCTTCCTCCTTTTTAATACTACCGGTCGCCTTGATTATGGCGATCCCTTTTGCCTGGTGCTTTGCTTTTTACCAGAATGTTTCAGCACAGGCATTTTTTGAAGAAGATGATATAAAAACAGTGTGTAAAAAATCCTGGCGTTTTGCAAATCTGTGGCCAAAGCAAAATCACATTCTAATACTTGTTTTTTTGGCTTTTGCTTTAATGGTATTTTTAAATCTGGCGACTGCAATTTTTATTCTTCCGCATTTTTTAAATAAATTTCTCGGTTTTGAGACAATATTTACGTTAAGCGGAATTAACTTTTTTAATTCAACCTTTCTTGTTGCAACGATTGGAATCACCTATTTATGTATGGATCCGATTGTTAAGACCGCTTATGTGCTCAGATGCTTTTATGGAGCAGCCTTGACAACAGGGGAAGATATTCGCATAGAATTGAATAAATTCATGATTCCGGGAAAGACTTTTATCGCAATTTTGGCATTCATTATTTGTGCGGCATCTTTTAATGCTGTCGCTGCTCAAAAGGCGCAGCCACGTTATATAAATGATCCGGCTGCTTCCATTTCCATATCCCCGGACGAATTGAACCGCTCCATTGAAGAAATCATAAACAGGCGGGAATATACCTGGAGAATGCCCCGTGAAAGGCTTAAAGATAAAGACGAAGATTACTCAGGTCCCTTTGCAATGGTTGTTAAATGGATGGGTGGTTTGCTTGGAAAAGGGTTTAAAGCTTTAAAGGGATTGATAAAGAAAATTATAGACTGGTTAATTAAACTTTTTCCTGATAAGGAGCCCGGCACAGATCCCTCAAATAAAGACTGGATTTCCACGACACGTTTATCTCTGGTTATGCTCCTTGCAATTTCAGGCCTGGTCCTTGGCTATTTTTTTTGGAAAACCTGGAAGATACGTCATGCTTTTACGGCTGAAGCAGTTGTAGAACCTGCTGTATCGAGCCCGGATATTGAAGCTGACGGGATAAGGGCGGATGAGCTTCCGGCAAACCAGTGGTTGAATCTTGCCGGGGAATTTGCAGCTAAAGGGTCCTTGCGCCTGGCCATGCGTGCTTTGTATCTGGCGACACTTTCGCACCTTGCCCAAAAGGAGATGATAACCATAGAAATTTTCAAATCGAACTTAGATTATGAAACAGAGCTTAAAAGGCGTGCCCATGAAAAAAAAGAGATTCAGGCGGCATTTTCTCGGATAGTATCTTTTTTCGACAGGGGCTGGTACGGCATGTACCATATAACAAGATCTGATCTGAACAGCTTTGCTGCAACTCAGGAAAGGATAATGGCCCTTGCTGGAAAATAAGAAATTGCGTTTTGTATTTTCAGCCTTTTTAATCGCTTTTTTTTTAATTGGTGTGGTTAATCTTTTCCTGCTTCGATTTGAAGCGGGGGATGTGTATCCTCCTTATTCGTCCTTACGCAGCGATCCTCTTGGAACAAGAGCATTTTACGAGAGCCTGGATAATCTGGACAATATTGATGCTAAGCGAAATTACCTTCCTATGTCAAAAATAAAATCAGGCCAGGGTGTGACTTTCTTTTATCTGGGAGCAAAGGTATTTACTTCTGATTCGGTTCACAAAGATTTACTCAAATCGTTTGAACACATAGCAAGAAGTGGTGGACGTCTGGTTATTGCCTTTTTCCCGGTAATGAAAGATCCACAAAAGCCCTTATGTAAAGAAAAGACTTCAGAAGGTTCAAAGGAAAATAACTTAAAGGATAAGAAAGATAACTGCCGGGAAAAAGATGATCAATTTGTTTCCCTGGCCGAGCGCTGGGGCGTAAGTATCAGACATGATGAAACGAAGAAAAAAAATAAAAAGAATGCTTTTAAAGCCGAATCAAACATTAAAGGCCTGCACGCCCCTGTCTTCTTGCATACAGCAAAGTATTTTGATGACCTTTCCGATTCCTGGGAAGTGATTTATGCTTCAGGCGACCGTCCTGTTATTATTGAAAGAAAGTTCGGCAAAGGAATAATTATGCTTTCTTCAGACTCATATTTCTTCAGCAATGAAGCGCTTCGTGCCAAGAGACAACCTGAACTGCTTGCCCACTTTATGGGGTTGAATTCTAAGGCTCTTTTTGATGAGACGCATTTCGGAATTAATAAGAGCTTTGGTGTTGTCTATTTTGTCGGAAAATACAGGTTTCACTGGTTTGCAGCCGGAATTGTTCTGCTGATCATTTTGTTTGTATGGAAAAATTCAGTTAGTTTTGTGCCGCCGCAAAAGAATGAGTATGAAGGGAATGAAGAAAGTTTTGCTTCGGATAAAGATTATTCACAGGGGCTGATAAGCTTGTTGCGCCGGAACATCCCAAGGGAAAATATTCTAAAGGTCTGCGTTGAAGAATGGGAAGAGTCGATAGAGCAGGGTAAAATGGTTAATCCTGATAAACTTGAGCGGATTAAAGATGTTGTCGAAAGAAAAGAGCAAAAGGCGAAAAAAGATCACGATACTGTAAACGGGTATAAGACAATAAACGAAATACTATCACAAGGACAATAATGATGAACGAAGAAACTGAAATTTTAAAGAAAGCATTAAGACGTACAAAAGCGGAAGTCGCCAAAGTGATCATCGGATACGATGACATTGTGGATAAAGCCTTAATTGCCATATTCTCCGGGACACACGCCCTGATAGAAGGAGTCCCCGGCGTGGCAAAAACGCTTCTGGTAAAAACACTGGCACACGTGATGAAATGTGACTTTGCACGAATTCAGTTTACACCTGATCTAATGCCGACGGATATTACAGGCACTCATGTTTTTAACCTGCAAAAGGATATGTTTTCCTTGGTAAAGGGTCCTGTTTTTACAACTTTTCTCCTGGCAGATGAAGTAAATCGTGCACCTGCAAAAACCCAATCCGCATTGCTTCAGGCAATGCAGGAACGCACGGTTACGATTGACAGAAAGACTCATGAGTTACCGGGAAACTTTACTGTTTTTGCTACTCAGAACCCGATTGAATACGAGGGGACATACCCCTTGCCGGAAGCACAAAAAGACAGATTTATGCTTAAAATTACAATGGACCATCCTGAGCGGGAAGATGAACTCACACTGGCAAAACGTATGCTTGGCAGGGATTCACCGGAAGCGACTCTGGCCGGCGGAACGGTAAAACAAATACTGACGCCGGAATTATTAATGAAACTGCGGTCATCTCTGGAAAGTATTCTGGTAAAAGAGGAGTTGATTGCGTATATCGTAGATATTGTTCGAAGAACCAGAAAATACCAGAGCGTCCTGGTAGGTGCCGGACCTCGGGCAACCCAGGCCCTACTCCTATCAAGCCGGGCTTATGCTGCTATTAAGGGACGTGACTTTGTTACGCCCGATGATATTAAGTCAATGGCAGTGCCGGTTTTGGAGCATCGTCTGATTCTCCGGCCGGAATATGAAATTGAGGGGTTGACGGTAAGGGAAGTTATCGAGAATATTTTAAAGGATATTGCGGTGCCCAGGTGATAGTTCCAAGATTCAGACTTCTTTTCTGGGTTGCAACGGTCTTTTTGCCGTTTTCAATCCTTGCTGCAGTTATACCTTCTGCAGTATTTTTTTCGATAGGCGCAGTTTTAACACTGGTGTTAACTGCAGCGGCGGACGGAGCTTTCTCTTTTGGAAACCTTTCAGGCATTCAGGTGGAGCTTCCTGATGTGGTGAGGTTTTCCACAGGAAAGAAAGGAGAGATTGCGCTACGGATTAAAAATGAGAGTATGAAGGCAAGGCGTCTAAGGATATCTCTGGCATTTCCGGAAGAGATTTACTCTCTACGCAGAGAACTTATAACATATTTACCCGAAGAAAGTCTTTATTCATCCATTCAGTGGCCATGCAAAGGTTTGAAGCAGGGGAAATACAACTTGGATAAGTGTTATCTGGAAACAACGTCAAAACTGGGTTTCTGGGCTATTCGGGGCATATCACATGTCAGCGTAGAGATTCGCGTTTATCCCAATCTGCTTGTTGAAAGGAAAAACCTGAGTGCTCTTTTTTTGAACAAAGGAGTTGGCGTTCACTCTCAGCGACAGGTCGGTAAAGGGCGGGATTTTGAACAGTTAAGGGAGTATATGCCGGGCGACAGTTATGAAGATATTCACTGGAAGGCAACGGCAAAACGGGGACAGCCCATTACTAAGGTCTTCCAGATAGAACGAACTCAGATGGTTTATGTTGTGATTGATGCATCACGACTGAGCGCACGGACGGCATATTACAGCGGGAACAAAAACCTTTCCGGTGAAGAGGATAATTTATTTCTTACTACTATTTTAGAACGTTATATAACCGCCGCCCTTGTTATGGGATTGGCTGCTGAACGGCAGGGCGATTTGTTCGGTATTTTACTTTATGATGACAGGGTGCGCTGTTTTGCAGGAGCAAAAAACGGCAGAGCCCACTTTAATTCATGTCGGGATATGCTGTACACTTTGCAGCCTAAAAGTGTTTCCCCTGATTTCAGTGAACTTTTTACATTTATAGGTACAAGAATCAGACGAAGATCTTTACTGCTTTTTTTGACAAATCTGGATGATCCTGTTCTGGCACAAAGTTTTACGAAAAACATTGATATTATCAGTCGGAGGCATCTGGTTTTGGTAAATATGTTGAGACCTGCAGGCGCACGTCCTGTATTTTCATCCCCATCTATAGATTCCGTTGATGAATTATACGAAAAACTCGGAGGACACATGCTGTGGCAGAGCCTCAGCGAAACAAAGAAAATCCTTAGACGACTGGGAGCAGATTTTTCCATGCTGGACAATGAAAGCATGTGCACAGAACTGATATCAAAATATCTTTCTGTGAAGAAAAGGCAGATTTTGTGAGTTCATATGATAATCGATTTAAGAAAATTTATTAAAGAAGAAAAACCATACTGGGATGAACTTGAAAGTATTTTAGATGAGCTTGAAAAAGGCACAGGCAGCAGGCTGGATCTTACCAGGCTTAAACGCTTCCATTACCTGTATCAGCGAACATCAGCCGATCTGGCAAAGTTTGCGACTTTTTCTTCGGAGCCGAATATACGCAGATATGTTGAATCACTGGTGGGAAGAGCTTATGGAGAAATACACGAGACGCGTGAAAAGCCCCATCGTCTTACCCCCTTGCACTGGTTTTTTACTTCTTTTCCACGGATTTTTCGCAAACACATCAGAGCGTTTGGGATTTCTTTTCTGGCAATGCTTATTGGTTTTGCGCTCGGCGGTTTTGCAATCTCCATAGATCCGGATGCAAAAGAAGCACTGATCGGGTTTTCCCATCTTAAAGGCGATCCCTCCGAGAGGGTGGCAAAAGAAGAAGATGTAGATGAAGATCGCATTGAGGGAAGAAAGACATCATTTTCATCCTTTCTTATGACACATAATACCAAGGTCTCAATCTTTACACTGGCATTGGGAATGACATATGGAATTGGCACGATAATCATGCTGTTTTATAATGGAGTTATCCTTGGAGCAATTGCACTTGACTATATTATGGCAGGTGAGGCCTGGTTTCTGTTCGGTTGGCTGCTTCCTCATGGTTCAATTGAAATTCCGGCAATTCTCCTTGCCGGGCAGGCAGGACTGGTACTTGCCGGAGCGCTTATCGGATGGGGAAAGCCGTTAACGTTGAGAAACCGTCTAAGGGAAGTATCTAACGACCTGGTTACTCTTATTTTCGGAGTAGCAATTCTACTGGTTTGGGCAGGAATAGTGGAAGCCTTTTTTTCCCAGTATCATGAGCCTGTTATTCCTTATACAGTTAAAATAGGGTTTGGGGCAATTGAATTATTTCTGTTAGCCATGTTTTTGAGTATTTCAGGCCGAAAGAAGAAGTTTGCGTAATGAGCCGAAGCAAAGCGAATACTTTAACCATAAGGACACCTGAGGGCGTCGTTTTTTCCATGCAGCTTGCCGGACCGGTTACACGGTTTATGGCCTGGGCCATCGATCTTGCCGCCATTTCTGTTATTTCCTCCATGTTAAATGTAATTTTTGGAATTATTGGTTTTATCAGCAGAGATATTGCTATGGCAGTCGGTATTTTATCCTATTTTGTGGTTTCAACAGGATACGGCATTGCAACCGAATGGTACTGGCAGGGACAAACGTTAGGAAAACGACTTCTTAAACTCAGGGTAATGGATGAACAAGGACTGCGTCTTCAGTTCAGCCAGATCGTGATCAGAAATCTTCTCCGATTTGTGGACAGTTTGCCACTTTTTTACATGGTCGGTGGTCTGGCATGCCTTATCAGTCGCAAGGCCCAGAGGTTGGGTGATTTCGCTGCCAATACGGTTGTTGTCTGGAATCCGTCGATTTCAAAGCCGGATCTGGATCAACTCCTTGAAGGAAAATATAATTCATTTCGTGAATATCCACATATCGAAGCACGATTGCGCCAGTGCGCAGCCCCACAGGAAGCCGGAATTGCGCTTCAGGCAATCATGCGGCGTGATGAACTGGAACCGGTTGCGCGGATTGAACTCTTTCATGATATTGCAGATCATTTCAAAGCCGTCGTTGAATTTCCCCAGGAAGCCACTGACGGAATTTCCGATGAACAGTTTATTCGAAATGTAGTTGATGCATTATACAGAACAAAAAATCAGGTTATATGAATGGTTGAAAAAAGTCCTTCCTTATATTAATGTATATCATATATTTCCCGAATTTTAAAAAGCTGTAAATTGTGTTTGTTCAGGCCTGGTTTTTATGTGGTTTTCTTTTTGTCGAAGGCATGCACCATTATCTCTACCGAGTCGGTAGAAATAATAGTCTGTGTCTTTCTGTCTGAGTCTGTCTGTGGCTAAATAAAAATGAGCCTAGCGTATTTAAACCGGAACGCCTGCGGTGAATAATAAAAATATCAAGTAATAACCGCTTGAAAGTATACAAGTTATGAAACCTGTTGTAGTAATTGTCGGTCGTCCCAATGTGGGCAAGTCGACCTTTTTTAACCGTGTCACACGGACAAGAGACGCCATTGTGGATAACCTCCCTGGAGTGACACGGGATCGTCATTACAAGGATGCAAGCTGGGATAGTGTTGAATTTACCCTTGTTGATACAGGTGGATTTACGGGAGGGGGCGATTTTGACAGTGAAATTCGCTTTCAGATCCACCAGGCCATCGAAGATGCGGATGTAATTATTCTTATGCTGGACGGCAAAGCTGGAATCTCGCCCTTTGATAAGGACATGGTATCAATTCTGAGGAGGATCACAAAGCCTGTATTTTATGCGGTCAACAAGATAGACGGCATAGAAAAAGAGGTGAATCTATACGATTTCTGCAGCCTGGGACTTGATAAGATATACCCCATTTCTGCAGAACATAGATACGGGATATATGATTTTCTTGA
>Ga0114919_10004502_pt1 | contig 11187 bp, 14 predicted proteins | sample BlataG_FD_88682 | JGI IMG/M metagenome (GOLD analysis project Ga0114919, IMG submission 88682) | Deep subsurface microbial communities from Black Sea to uncover new lineages of life (NeLLi) - Black_00105 metaG | ecosystem: Environmental > Aquatic > Marine > Oceanic > Sediment | place: Atlantic...
AAAATTTTTCGCTTTTAATGCTATTTGTTTAGTTTCTAGTTTTGACGATTCAGGACAATCTATATTTGCAAGTCTAAAACCAAATTTTTCTCTCTTTTGAATATCAACTCTTTCAGCATAACCAGAATCCCCATCATAAAACTTTAAAACTTTGATTTTCCAATATTTTTTTGATGGTTTCTTTTTCTTAGCCATTTTAATATCTTTTTAGTTAATTGTAATAATTTTATTTTACTTGGATTTATCTTTAAATAGATAATAGAGCAGAGCACCAATACCTATTGTAGCTAACGCACCTAATGCAAAACCACCCGCAGCAGTGATCCAAAAACCTGTTTCTTGATTTCCACACTTAGGACAAATACTGTGATGAAATTCTATAGCAAAACCGTGCATTTCTTCACCACATTTAGAGCAAATTTTTTTATTTGGCAGGTTAAGGTTATTAATTCCTAATTTTAATAATTCGTTTTTAGCTTTTTTTAGAGTTAAATATTCATTATCGGACATTCTGACCATTTTTTCTCTAATTTTAATCACTTTTATTTTTTTTTATTATACAGTGTTATATTATGTATAACAATACGCCTATTTAAATGTTTTGTGAAAAAGATATATTTCTGTTGCATTTATTATAGGGTAAGCCAAAAAGAAAATAATAATTATTAAGGAAAAAAATGGTAGAATATCTTTTATATATGGAATTACCTTTTGATTATGTTTCTCTAGAATTTGAATCATATTTGGATAAACCAGAGGATATTAATTATTCTGATCCTAATGGAAATAATCTTATTTTACACTTTTCAAAGATTATTGATTCCAATTTTAAAGACTATATTAATGATTCATTCAAAAAATTAATTCCAGAAATAGAAATAAAGGAATTATTTACTTTAAAATCATTAAAATTTTCTTTATTCTTTCTGATTATAAAAATTGATATTAAAAAAAGTGAACCAAAATATTATATTGAGGATCAACTTGATAAATTATTAAAATGGTTCCCAATCATTTTTGATTTTTTTCCAGAAGTCCCAAGAATGGAAAGAGTAATAACTAATATCCCAATAACTAAAACTATTACAGATAGAATGGTGGGACATTTTATAGGATTGTTTAATCGAAAGAAGATTAGATCAATAAGAATGGCGGATTATAATTTTCAATCATTTATCTCTGAATACTCTCGGTTATCAAACTCTAATATATTAAAGAAACTTTATAAAAAATTAAAAGTATATTATCGAGATTTGTTTTGGAATTATAAAATTACGACTTGCCCATTTAATTTTTATGGTAAGTTTCCAGAGCAGGAAGGATCAGAAAATATTGCCATATTTAACAAAATTAAATATGAATTTCATTCTTATCTGATTTCCTTATATTCTTATATTGGAGAAGATTTGAATGATTTTCTAAGAGAAGTAGAGTCCTTTCGATATAGGACGAATCCTTTTGAGTTTAAAAAATTAATTGAATATGAGCAATTTTTTGAAGAAATATATGATAATTTTTTTTCAAATGAAATACCTGAGTGGTGTAGGGCAAAATTTGAGAATTGGGTATTTAAACATTATGAAGATAAAGATTTTTACTTGTATAAACCAGTTATGATTTATAAATTACCCGAATTCCCAAAAACCTACATTAAATTAAGAATGCGACTTCAAGAAGTTTTAAATATTATAAAGAATCTACTTTTCAGTAAGTTTAACTTAATAAAGACCTTCAAAAAAGAGGAATTTATAGATAAATTAAACTCAATTAAATATGAAAGAGATTTTCGTAAAGAAATTCTTATTCCAATATTGAAAGACTTAGGTTATGATAATATCCAAGAGATTCACGGTCAGCACGAGTATGGAGTAGACATTTTATTCTCAAATCTGAATAAATTTGGTTTAATGGAATGGAATGGTATTGTAGCTAAAATAGGTAATATTAATATAGATATTGGAACTGAGATAAGTCAAAATCTTAAAAAATTGATTAACCAAATATATCAAGCTAAGAGTATGAATCATTTAGAGAAAAATTATGGAAATGTAAAATTAACACGAGTTTTTGTCGCTACAAATGGTAAAATCAATTTTCACGCTAGAAATATACTTTCTCAAAAGGATCCTTTAATTGAGGGAAATATATTTTTTATTGATTATGATGCAATTTTGAGCCTATTTTGATTCTCTTTTTAATGGGAGGGAGAAAATAGAGAAAAAAAATTTGGATAACTCTACTTCTTTTTTTCTAAAATCCTTTTATTATTTATCCAAGCTCAAAAAACGCTCCTTTGCAGATTCTTCCCAGAAATCCAGATCCTCATATCTCAATATTTCAGGAATAAACCAATCATTATAAATCGTTGGAAAAAATTTTTTATTAAAATCTTCCCAATTTAATCCCCAGAAAGCAATCCTCACACCATATCCTTCACCGTCTCTATCATCATCACAAATAGAGAAAAGACAGATTAGGTTTTCATTTATTTTTTTTATCAGTTCTTCTAAGCTTCTTTCACACCATATCCAAAATTCATTTGGTTTTATATTGGGATATGATCCATCATCATTGAATAATTTTGTAAACATAATGACTATTGGATTATGTATTTCTTCAATAATGCATTCTGTTATGTTAATTAATTCTACAACTTCATTGGGTCTCAAAAATGCCTTATTTAAGAGAGATTTTAAATTTGAGATCATCTTAGAAGAACTAAGTTTGGATTCCAACTCCTTAATTTTACTTGTAATAGCTATACTATTTTTAATTGCAATAGAATGGAAAGATAACATTGCATTTCTACTCCATAAATCATTTGACTTTTTTCTATTACACGGTCCGCAAGAACAGACTAAATTTTCATAACTATCAAGATCAAAATCGTTTGGTAAGTCAAACTGTTCTTTTATTTCATTAAATTTAGCTTCATCATTTTCCAATTCTTTGGGGAAAAGATGTTCAATCTGCATTTCTGAGATTCTTACAAGAGGACTATCACAATAATAACATTTTTTATTATATACTTCCCAAATAGCCAATCTCTCAATTGAAGAAAAATTTGTCATAATCAAATAACATTTAATTTAATAACCTATTAATTTTTACATATAATCCACTAGATCTTAAAGAATCTCTAATTTGAAATAATTTTTTTAGGAGGGCACTATGGGGAGGAAGAAAGACGAAAGGAATGAATATTTTATAACTCTGGGTACATCAATTCAATTTGACTTGAGAGTCTTGTATTATCAATCAATTTTACTAGTTTTAATAGATTAAAGTCAAATGATTTAATTTCGTTATAATTTGTTGTAGTTTTTAATTTATTAAAACTTAATAATTGTTTATTTATTAACTCAAAATCTTCTTTCTTCAACCCATATACATTTTGCATTACAAAAGACATCTTGCTAATGAATGATTTATAATTTAATACTAAATTTTCTTTTTGATCTTTCAATATATAATTAAATCCAATTATAAATTCGAAATAACCACATATATAAGAATGATAATGAGCTGGATTTATATCTCTTTTGAACACAGCATCCAAATATTCAAAATATTCTTTATATATTTCATTATAATTGGATAAACTATAATTGACAAAACTATCAACAACAGTATTATGTAAATCCCATAAAACCATATTTATATTATTATATTGCGGAGGTTTTTTAGCCAAGTAAATATAATTCATCTTCTGAGAAAAAAAAACATGTCCTAATTCGTGTATTAAAGTAAAAAGAATACCTGTATCTTGATATTCAAGAATCCAACGATTATTTTTATCATCCCAATCAATAGCAGTATCATTAGATAATTTGAAATGTATTTCTATATCCTCTAAACCCAAAATCTTTTTATAATATTGTAAGGAATCTTGAAATTTCATCTCAATTTCTATTTAGTTAAATTGTTTAATAAAACTTTTTTTTATTTAATTTCAATAAACTTAGCACCAAGGGGCGGGAGACACCAATTATTGGAAAAAATGGGGAAAAAAATATATCTATAATTTTTATATTTCCGTAATGCTCAATAACCAAAATTTTAAATTCGTGAGGGATGTTAAAGGCATAATAAATATAATTTAAATATTAAAAGTTATCATAATTTCCTATATACATTAAAAAGATTTGATTACTCCCATTTATTTTTAAACACTTTTTGATAAATTGGATCGTTACAGATACAATTTGGGTGTCTTTTTTTCCTAATTAGACATTCTTCTGATGGATAAGTAAAAGCATCAAAATCTGCGATAGATTTAATAACTCCTTCCTCTCCTATTTCTAATTGATGCAATATATATTGAATAACAGCATAAGTTCCGACTAGGACAGGAATATATGTAGCCGTTGTTCGCTCATGTTTTTCACCTAATCTTAGATTAAAGACTCCGCAATCACCATGAAGAATATTATTAAATGGCTGGCCAATAAGGGTTCTTAGTCTCTGAACTTGGTCGGGTCTAAGGTTATAGGTTTTAAAAATATACTGAAGGTCCACTTCTTTTATAGGATCATTTTGCTGGAGACGAGAATTTATTTCTTCTTCACTCATTCCTAATAAAGTAGCATTCAATTCCATTTGAGTAGGGATTTTTCCTTGGGGATAATATACACATGCTAAACATTGATATTCATCCGTAAAATCGTGTCTACCAATTCCATATCGAAGATTATTAGCTTGGGTATCAGTCCATACATTCCAAATTATTTTGGGCATAGCTGCTTGGAGATTAACACGCGTTCTTTTATTATCAACCGAAATAAAGACCTCCTTCATTTTAAATAAGGATTCATTTATAGAGATTGCTTCTTCATATAACGAAATATATTCAAATATAGTTAAAAGATTATTTGAACGATTCATTAAAAATTTAGAAAGATATAGAACCTTTTTCAATCCAACATTTTCATCAAAAGCTAATGGGTATCTTTGCTTATTTGATTCATCAATAAAATCTGGGTCAATTAGTGAGATTCTCCCTCTTAAATCAAACTGATTTAGGGCGAAGGCGATTGCTTGACCAACACCACCGCACCCTATCATGGTTATATCTAGATTCAGAAAGGAAGGTAAAGAAGGTTTTTTAATGGGTTGATCTCCCTTGCCATGAGTAATAAAATCATAAATAAATTCTTCTCTAATCTCAACAGAAACGTAATCCTGAATCAATAATTTAAAAATTTCCCCTACAGCAAGAGCAGATACATAAATAGCCGATAAAGAATTTTTTTTAAATTCTTCCCAAGGACAAGGTTCTTTCCGTGAAAGGTAAATGCTCCAACCATTTGAAGATACATATAATGGATTTTCTACGGATTCTGTACTCTTTCCAATTATTACTGATAAATCAGGAACACCCGTAAATTGTTTTGATTGTATACTCTGTGAAAAACTATTTGGAAAATATTTATTTAATGCTTCGAGATCTCCTCTATATCGAATTTTAGTCAAAAATCGATTTAATAAATTAAGTATTATATTACAAATCAGAAGATTATTTTCATACAATTCCGAATCTGAATGAAGGTCTTGCAAAATTATTTCAACCTTTAAATTTTGAATCTTTTCTTGAAAAATTTCTGCATTTTCTTCATTAGTAATGGCATTAAAATTATGTACATTTCTAGAAAAAGATTGGGGTTTATCTTTACCTATTCTACTATTTTGAATAATTTTTTCACCTCTTCTTTTGATTGTAATTTCCACTCATTAAATATAAGCCGATATACCACCATTTCATTTAAACTAGACTTTATTGGCACATTTGCAAAATCTGGAATGACAATACTAAATGAGCCTGGGAGTGTTAAAATCGGATACTCATCATCAATACAACTATGAAAAGCACCATTAGGATGAGAGTGCAATTGCGCTATGGCTGAATAATTCTTTTTATTTAATTTTACATTTATCAGATGAACATCTATATCCGAAACATAATAGTCGATCATAGAGTTCTCTTGTAGGGGAAACCAGACTTCTTTAATATAAAAAATATCTTTTGAATCAACACCAACCCATAAAGCACATGCTTCTAAAAACTGATTGCCATAATCTCTAAAAACCTTAAATGTATCCCTCAAGACTTTTTCTGGCAGAATTATTTTATCTATAGAATTCAATTTACCTTGCAGCGATTTCGATTATATCCTCTTTTGCTCGGTCAAACATATTTATTATTCGATTGATTAGCTCAATAATATTAAAATTGGACTTTATCCTTTCGAGTTCCCATCGGTCAATATCAAAATAATAACTATGATATTCATATGATCCTGGCATGCATACCCATACACCATGATTTAGATCTGCGATTAAATGCTTTCTTCCTTGATCATCGGAAATTATGGTATCTGATTTAAATTTAAAAATAAGTTTCTCATCTGGAGATAAAAAACCTATTTGAGGAGGATAATAATTATAATTTCGAAAATTCAACGAAATTATAAATAAAGGTGTTCCTTTTGCGGATAAGACATCAATAAAAATATTTGGAAAAAAAATTTTACTGATTCTCCATATTCCTTGATAATTTTTCTCTTTTTCTTTTATTTCATTGACCATTTCTTCAAAAAAAAATTTTGAGACCTCTATATCCAATAGCAGAGAATCAGCATTCACTCTAAAATGTCTACGCCTAGCAATAGGTTTTACGAGCAAATTTCTTAAATTTAAAGGTAATTGCATTGTTATTTGTGATGTTTTAAAAATTCCAGGAGGAAAGATAAGTCTAAATTCTGTTAATTTAAAGACCTCCTCTACCAGCACCTTTAGAAAGATAGAGTTTGGTTGGATTTATGATATTTTGGTCTTTAAAGCTGGAATTCATATCAATTAATTCCCCTCCTTCTGTTCTTAATTCCCATCCTTCGAGTGAACCTTGTTGATTGGCTTGCTTTAAGGCTTTATGAACAGCACCTTTAATATTTTGATTGATATTAACTTCAATAGGAAACTCCTTCCCTTGAATTACAAATGTTATAATAATTTTTTTTTCTTCTTGACTCATTTTTTTATTACTCCTTTTATTAATGTTAGAGAAATGTATTTTTATCTTTTTATAAAACTTAAGTTATATCTGATTTTCCAATTTTTTGATTTAATTTTTATTCCTCACTTCTCTCATTATATATAATAGAATTATATCGACGAAATTCACCATTTCTTCGAAGCCCAATCGTCCTATCCTCTGTTTTCCTCGTTTTAATAAAAAAAACCATTTCATTCATTGATAATGAGAATTAAAACAAATATTTAAATTTTTGTGTAAATATTATAATTATTATATTAATAATGTAAATTTTGTTACTATTTGATTTATGTCTGAACATACGGTAGATATTAAAGAAAGGAGAGTTATGATTGTTCCCGTGGGATTAGAGAAAGATAGAATTATTGAAGGGTGTACAGCTTATCCCATTAATGTTTTATATTTAATTAATAATCCAAAAAAAATTAAAAATAAAAAAGCGGTTTATGAATACTCTTTGATTTTTTCTAAAACAATACTAGATAAATTTAATAATTCACATATTTGCATCTTTCAAGAAGAAGCACCATTAAATTCATTTATTGATTGCACATCGGCATTAAATAGAATATTTGTAAAGGAAAAACAACAAAAAAATCTATCTCATATATATATTAATGTAGCTACTGCATCTAAATCGTTTGCTCTGGCGGCTTATGTTTTTGCGCTATTCCATCCCGATTTAGTTACAGTTTTTTATTTAAAAACATCAGAATATATCATTCTAGATTATTTAGAAAAGGAATCAGGAAATAGTGGTTCATTAAAACAATTGAAAGAAGAGTTCCTTGCAAGTGGATTAACAAAAGGTCCATATAAAATTGATGAGCTACCATTATTTCCGATCATACATTTTAGCACTAAACAGATTGGACTTATTAAATGCTTGGCAAGCCAAGAAAAATTTGATTCTATTAATGGTTTAATTGAAAAATTACCTTCTGGCCTAAAGTCTGAAAATCGTGTACAAATTCGGCGTCTTTTAAGATCATTAGAAGAGAAAGGATTACTTTCCGTTGAAAAAGATGAAAATGATGCACGAAATAGAATTATTAGAGTCTCAAAAATACTCAATAATTTAGCTAAAATTCTTTCATGATTATTCTTTTATTTTGGAACTCTCTATATCATAGTTGATCTAATTAATACGATAAAAATCTGATAATATATATAGTTATAATTTAATAAACATAAAAGGTGAGATTATGAAAGATATAAACCAATTAACTCAATATCCTAAAATTATAAGAAATAACAGATCAAAAGATTTTAGAGGTTATTTTGAAATTTAGAAATTTAACTAAATCTTGGTAAAATAAAATTTTATCAACCACCCCATAGAAATAACTACTCAAGGAATACTTTTCTGAAATTAAGAATACAAATTTTTCTGAGTGTTTCTTAATTTTTTTAATTATTAGTATAAAGTCAGCATCACCAGATAAAATGATAAATATGTTATTTTCGGGGTTTAAATCTAAAATTTCCTGAATGTCAATTGCCATTTGAATATCTACTAGATCTTTTTTTCGGTTATATTTGTTAAAGAGAGGAGGAATATTTATAAGATTGACTCTAAATTTTTTTAAATTTTGACCGGCGATTTTATAATAATCCCAATCTGCGTACGCATTTATCGTTAAAATATTACCCCCAAATAATTTTAAGTATAAAAAAATATATGTAAAATCAAAATGCTGATGTGGATTGAAATCTCTTATACCCTTTTCTAGATTTTTATAGTCAATAAAGACCGAAATCACATTGGAATTGGATGAATCAACCAATGCTTCGATTTGTAATGCCAATTTTTATACTCCTGGGCTCTTTTTATCTTAATATAGTAATTCAATGTTGTATTTTTTTCTAAAATTTCTCAAAATTGTTGAAATGAAACCTTTCGTCTCATCTATGGGTAAGAATCCCTTCTCTTGATGACTAAAAATAATATCTTCGCGAAAATAGTCCTCAACTGGAATAAATTTAATTTGAATTATTCCGGGGCCATAAGTATTTCCCCTAAAATCGAACATATTCCTGTCCAAGTAATTCATAGAACCAAATAATATCGCTAACTCTTCTACACCTATTGTTCCCACTTCTAAAATATTGTTTTTATTCCCGACTGGAACGATTGAGGGGATCTTAATATTTAGACCTAATTTTTTAACGATTTTATTTGCGATCGTATTGAGTTTTCTAATTAATATATAAATATCAGGAAAAACTTTGTATGTTTTTTCTCCGTCAATCGTCTCGAATTCTGCTGTTCTTTGAGATATTCCTATGCTGTAATCGATTTTTAACACTGTTTTTTCAATATTTTCTCGTCCTTCTTCGATAAAATCCAACCAATCCTCATCTATGGCAATTTTATAAACCGATTTTAAGACATCTAACGCCTGATAACGCTTTTTTCTGGAATCTTCATCTGGTACTAGTTTTATCCAATTTTTTTCTTCAAAAAACTCGCTAATATAAATACTCACACTTTTTGGGTGTTTGTTTATTTTATCAGCAATTTCGCTTGCTGTTGCACTATTGAGTATAGCTAAATAATAAAAAGTTTTGGCTCTGATATCCGAGTTCAAGAGCCACTCTCTGATTCTTTTTATTTCGCTACGAAATCTCCTAACAATTGATAAAATTTCAGAGTCTGAAGCTCCTGGCTCCTTCCTTTTCCACTCTTCCTCCTCTTCTTCCCAACGTTCGACAATCGGATGATTTTTCTCTCTGAACCAGTCCCTTAATTTGCTTAAATCATCAACATCGTTCTCCGTTGCGATCAGATCACGCCATTCTTCAGGCAAAATGTCGTACATACGCTCTTTTACGCTGCTTACCATCCAAACCGTTCTAGAAAAACCTCCTTCAACTCGTTGGAATTTCGGTGAGGTTAGGTCTCATTAAGTAAGTTAGTCAAATTCGCGACCACTTACTTAGAAAATCAAATGATAATCTTATAAATCTTTTAAAATTTTTTGTATTTGATTATATTTTTTATATATTTCAAAAAATGCTTCATTTCCACAAATTTTTTTAGCATATCTTCCAATAAATTTATCAAAAGGGTAAGGAGATTTTCCACTTCTAGTATATGGTTTTATAGGATGATTTACTCTTTCTTTTTTACTACCAAATAAACTTCTTTTAAATATTTGTTTAAAATCAATAGTGCACTGTTTTAATAATTCTTTTTCATTCATACCCTATTTTATTATTTTTTAATTATTTAAATTTTAAGTTGGAGTATTAGAAGAAGAACAAATAAGGTGATTCGTCCAAATTTTATAAAGAATTAAAGAAAAATATATCCTAATTCTTAACAAGAAGAAGGAAATTAAGAAAGATAAGATTTAGAACCTTAAGATGCGAGAAATCGGCGTTTTGGAATACTTGAATATGAAACATGATAAATTATTGGAATCTGTCTTAAAATAAAACCATCATTCTATACATACAGGTGATATTGAATATCTGCCTTCGGAAGATACATTAAATTCAAATAAATGATTGGTAAATCTGATGGCTCCTGAGTTTTGTTCCGCAAATTTAGGATAAGTGAAATGATATTTTCAATTTTATTTTAATTTTTTATTTTTTCCTCCTAAATTTCTGGAATTGGTACTTTTCATCTTTTATGATATTACTATTTGTTTAAATCAAGTAAATCTCTAAAAGAATGAATATCTTTTGAACCTAAATATTGAAATATTAAAATAATTTTCAATTGTAAGTCAATAAGGCATTAAAAATAGTTGAGAGATTAAAAAAAAAGTATCAAAAATTTTTAAAGAACTAATTTTTTTTTTAAAAGATTTATTAGATTAAAACTAGATATGCAAAAATTGAAAATAGTGATCCACTTCATAGCAATTTATATCGAATTGAGTGGGGTTAGCGCTTAAATCACATAAATCACCGCGTTCCAGTGGTTTTAATTCTCCCGTCGTTTTATCTGGAGCATTTTTAATGTTTGTAGTTAAGAAATATTCTAAAGTATCAGGATCACTTTCTGTACAAATGATGTTTCTGGTTTTATATGCACCTTTATGAGATTTTATGATTTTGTCAGATTTTTCTTGTGTTTTTTTGGTGTAAAAAGCAACTTTCATGTTTAATGTATGGTTTGATTA
>Ga0114919_10004503_pt1 | contig 11186 bp, 12 predicted proteins | sample BlataG_FD_88682 | JGI IMG/M metagenome (GOLD analysis project Ga0114919, IMG submission 88682) | Deep subsurface microbial communities from Black Sea to uncover new lineages of life (NeLLi) - Black_00105 metaG | ecosystem: Environmental > Aquatic > Marine > Oceanic > Sediment | place: Atlantic...
AAAAAATGTTTTTTCTTTTAGCACAGGTTTTCTTTTTTTTAAAAAAAGAAAAAGTGTTGTGTAATCTCGTGGTTTCTATATAAATGCCCCTTCAGTCTTATAGCTTCGCTTATCCTCAACACGTCTATCAAATATTCACAAGCCTTGAATGCTTCCTTTCTATGCTTCGCACCCACCAAAATAGCAACGATATTATCGCCTGCTTCCAACGAGCCCTTCCGATGCACGATTTCCACCGATTCAACATCAAACTTTTCTAAGGCTTCTCGTTTCAAGCGTTCAAGCTCTTTCTCTGCCTTCGTTTTATCTTTAATTTCTATTTCCATTCCTTTTATTTCTCCGCCATCAGCCCTAACAACGCCGAGAAAAGTCACAATGGCGCCTATCTCCGGCTTTTTCATTTTTCTTACGAGCTCATCAAGGGAAAAATCTTGCTCTGTGATCATTTTATAAAATTTTTAATTGTTTTGGCTATACGTTAAACTTTTTCTCTCTAACCCCTTTTCAGCACAAATAATCCTTTCTTTAGAAAAGGAAGATTTACCAAAGAAACAGCTTGATGGCGGGTATCCAATTACCATATCTCTTCCCGTTAGCGTCTATAAATTCAGTGCAAGTGATTTTGCTATCATCTAAGGTTGTGTGATTTTGTTTGTGGATAATTTGCGGGTAAGAACCTGTTATAATTGTGTAGTTGTATTCATAGTCTTTCAACAATGTTATTGAAGACGTGAGAGTTATGTTATGGTAATCGCCTTGATAGCCATTCCAATATCCTGCTGCTAATGTTTCAGTTTCGTTGTAAATTCTCACATATTTGCTATGCCCACCTGTTCCTGGGCATGAATATGTATACATCTTGTTAACAGTAATGTCGTGTGATGGTTTAATTGTGCCGTTATGCACGCCCATTATGCTTGGGTATGGATTGGCTGACGCTCCTGTATCAAAAACTGCTGTTAGTGAATGAACTATTACTATCTGTGATGTTGAGTTTATTGCACCATCATCATCTGTTACCGTTAGAATTACCGTATAATTTCCTACCGAAGCGTAAGAGTGCGTTATTATCTTCTCTGTTGTGTTTGTGGTGTTCCCGTCTCCAAATTCCCATTCGTATTTCGTGATGTTTCCGTCTGGATCAGTTGAATTTGATGCATCAAATGTTATCATTTTGTTGACAACAGGTTTAGCTGGTGAATATGTAAAGGATGCAATTGGAGGTTGTCCCAACTTAAAGATTTTGGGATGCCAATCAACATTCCACAGGTAATCACCATCCCATGCCAATCCAGCTATATAGTCACAAGGAGCGTTAAATCCTTCTTTTATTTCCCCCGTATCAGGATCGATCTTATAAATTTCAGCTGTTGTACCACCCCACATGTAGCTATTAGCACTCCAAAGATAATTACCATCCCATGCTAAGCCAGTTGGAGAGCCACCGGGAAAATTAAACTCTTTTATTACTTCTCCGGTCTCTGGTTCAATCTTATATATTTTATATGTTTGATGACTAACACTCCACAAATAATTACCATCCCAGGCTAATCCCGTTGAAAACGCGGCTCCTGGAGAGCCTATCGCTCTTATTACTTCTCCGGTATTTGAATTGATCTTATAGATTTTACCTGAATAAAAATCAGCATTCCATAGGTAATTGCCGTCCCAAGCCAATCCAAATGGAACTGTACCCGGAGAAGAAATTTCTTTAATTACTTCCCCTGTATCAGGACTGATCTTGTAGATTTTTTTTGTACCCCAATCAGCATTCCACAGATAGTTGCCATCCCATGTTAATCCAGTTGGGTTATCGCCTGGAGAATCAAACTCTTTTAGTATTACAAAATTATGGGGTTGTTCTCCAAGGGGTTGTATCAATGGATAATTATCCTTTGCTCCTGCACCATCCGGGATATAGTAAGGAGTGTCGCCGATCCCATCACTGCCTTCCTTATCTTGATTTTGTCCGCTTTTCTTGTCTTCCCCCTCGTAATCGCTCCAATAATTGCCACCAGATGGATAACCGTTATCCCAAGAATTATTACCCATGTCATCATAAGCATTTTGAGAGTTGTTTATGAGATTGTTGTGGTGAATCAGATTATTCCCCGAGCCTTCTATGTAGATGCCCACATCGTTATTTAAGACTTTATTATCGGTTATTGTACTACTGTCACAAGAATCATGGATGTAGATGCCCTCATATTTGTTACTTATGATAATATTGTTAGTTATTTCATTATAATTGCTATATCTGTCTATATCAATGCCCGCATCGTTATTTGAGATTTCATTATTGGTTATTGTGTTGTAATTGCTGGATATGTATATATATATGCCCTCACCGTTATTTGAGAGTTCATTATTGGTTATTGTATTGTGACTGCTGCCTCCAGCTCCAAATCCACCGTGTATTGCTATACCGCTATATTCGTTCCCTTGTGCAACATTATTTTTTATGTTGTTATTGTTAGAATCCCATAGATGAAAGCCTACCTTGTTGTTCAATGCCGTGTTGCCTTCTACGTTGACGTTGCTGGCGTGGGATAGAGCAATACCTATATCTCCATTTTGCACCGTAAATCCCCGAATACTTCCCGAGGTAGAGCGCATATCCAAACACTGGAATTCACCACCAGCATCGATAATTGCCCCCTCTCCAATAATCGTTAGTGATTGACCTATCATTACATGTTCATAATAAGTTCCGCTATGCACGATAATCGTATCCCCATCCGTGGCCGCATCTACTGCCTGATTTATCGTAGGATAGTCATCTGGCACATGAATTGTTTTAGCAGACGTTATTCCGATAAAAGCGATTCCCACAGATAATAACAAAAGAAAAAACAAAACGAACATAAACTTATTCGTGGTCTTTCTCTCCTTGTTTCTCAAACTTCTTTTTTCCCATATACGTCCCATTTTTCTTCACCTCTTATTGTCCTTCTACGGTAAAGCGGGGAAGCCCCTCGCCCTTGCCGATCCTCTCGTCGTTGATGTCGTAAGCATCGATGCCCCAGTGATATTCGCCCAGCTCGGGGGTTATTGTATAGCTGTTCTCCCATGTCTTCACAAAACTAAGTATTGTCTCACGTTTAGGTTTATCTTGAACTAAGTAAACCTTGTAGTATGCCGTGCCGGGCCATCCGTCCCACCTCAAAGTCAACGGCATGGTGCGGACTACCTCGCCGTCTGCTGGAGATAGCAGTTTGAAGAGTGGTGGCTTGCCGGTGACGACGAAGTGGTAATGATGTCTACTCTCAGCTATTTGGATATGATTGGCATTGTAGGCCTTAACCCACCAGACGTATTTTCCCGGCTGGAGGAGTTTTGGTAACGTAGTTGATACGTCGAGCTTAGGCTCTTCTGTCCTACCTAGGTCGCCACTTAGGAGAACTACATTTAACGTCTCATACTGAAAAGCTACCTCGTAATAGGTGGCTTCGGGATAGGTCTCCCATTCGAGGATCGGCGTCATGGTCTCAATCTCCGCTTTGTCCATCGGAATGATGAGCTTCAAGTCGCTTTTAATAGTGGATAGCTCTTTTACAATCAACGTCTCGCCTTCTCTAACAGTCTCTTTGATAGGGGTCGTGAACCTCGCCCGATAGGTCCAAGTCTCCTCACCAGGGATGCGCACCAGAACAACGTATTCGCCTGGAGGCACATTGGCGAAGAAGTAACGCCCCTCTTGATCCGTAGTCCCACTCAATTCAAAGCCTTCACACCCGCCTAAGATTTTCACTTCAGCGCACAGTTTCACCTCAGCGTCCGGCACAGGCTGGTCATTCCAGAGTACCTTCCCCGCCACGTTTCCCATTCCCGCCGCCGGGGCAGGGAACGGTGTCGGCGTTGGCCCTGCTGGCGTAAGCGTTGCGGTTGGCGATGGCGTAACTGTGTATTCCGGCATGTAAATGGGTGTTGTTGCTGGTGTAGGAGTGGGCGCCGGTGTTTCTTTTTCAACACATCCCACAAACATTACCACTGCTACGATTGATAGTATAGCTATTAATCCTGCTATACTTTTTCTTTTCATCTTTTTATCGTCTTCTTAACTTTTATTTATTCTATCTTAAAGCAAGAGTTGGAATTCAATCTTTATAAATTTTTCTATTTTCATCAATTGCAATACCTTTATATATACCCTATGTTCTAAATAAAGGATATACAAAATTATGAAAGAAGCTAAAAAATACATCCAAAAATGGAAGAATATCCGCATTGCAGATATACCTAAGAGGATTTTGAAAAACCCCCGAAAACATCGAAAACATCCCAAAAGTATATAAAGAATGGAAAGAGGAGTAAATCAAAATTCTCCTAAGTTATATGCGATCGGCTTCGGTACGCAAAGTTATAAAGTGAAAAATAAGAGAAATTTAATCGGGCTGTTAATAATAGCGGTGTTGATTATAAGTACAGTCTTTACTAGCGGATGCGTAAAACAGGGACAACGCTCCCCACAGGAAATTCCTGCTCCTGAAACGTCAACATCAACCCCCACGCCGGCACTGAAATTGATGACTGCTAGAGAGGCATATGATTTGGCAGTTGAGCACGCCAGAGAGGAATATGGCAGCGTCTACCTCTATCAATTGACTGCTGGAGGTGGCACTGTTGGGTTGAGTACACTAAAGCAGAAGGTTGGTGACGACGGCCGGGCATCCAGTTGGGATGTGAACTTCATGTTGTTTCACCCCGATAATGGAACCAGGGTGCTCGTACTCGCAGTTATTGAAAACGGCGAGGTGACAAGAGTATCTACGAGCAAACCATTAGAAATGTACTTTGACTTGGATAGTTATCTTAGATCTGACTTGATTGACATGGAAAAGGTGAAGGTAAGCGGCGCTGAGGCGGTAAGGATAGCTGACGAAAATGGTGGAGGCGAGTTTACGCGAATAATGCTCAGGCTCGTGAAGACGGGAGGGCATCCACGCTGGATAGTCGCCTTCGGTCCAGGTACCAGAGAAAAGGGCGAACACCCTGGCATCTTCATCCGTATCGACGCAGAAACAGGAGAAGTCGTAGGCAAAAAGACAAAGATGTATCACATCCTTTAGCGCTGCTCTGATAATCTTATAGCTCGGCGGTACTCTTGAAAAAAACAAAAAGTTTTATAACATTTGAAGAAATAATAGTAATGGAGATGAGAAAATGGGGATATTTGATAAGTTGTTTGGGAAGAAGAAAATTACATCCGAGATAGTTCAGGAACTATTGACTCTAAAATCCAAAATCTCCGAATTACCTCAAAAATATCAAACAAATGCCCTCACTTTCGGTGCAGGAGTAGGTAAAGCGCAAGAACAGATTCCAACTCTTTGCGCCATCATCGATGATTTCGTTAGTGCATTAAAAACAGGCTTGGATCGTCACAATAAGCCTATCACAAAGCCCTACGTAGCAAGCGAGTTGAAACGCCTAGTAGCTCATACTCGGCAAGCAGCATTTATCGGTTTGGTTTCAACAGTACTAAATCCTACTGGAGTTAATAAACTAGAAAAATATATGAATGAACTGGAACAAATAGCCAGTAAGATCAAATAATTGTTATAAAGGCTTGTAGGATTTGAGAAAAAGGAGAAAGGTATAAAAAATGAGCTTTAAAAAAGTCGCTGTAAAAGTCGCTGGTATCATCCTTATTGTTATTGGACTTGGGATATTCTGTTTTGGTGAAGTGCTGATATATGAATGCCAACAGCGGATTATGGATACTGACATTGAATCAATAGTTAATGGAGAGGTCCCGTTACACAGAACTGTTAGAGTAAGTGGTAAGTTGGAAGAATCTATTATTAAGATATATGAGAAGAGAGATGAGAAAATTACAAAATTTTTTAACACATACTACCTGAGCGACAAAAAAGATAATAAGGTGCTAATTAAAAGTGATGATCCCATCGGCAAAATAGGTGAAACAGTTAGAGTAACTGGGAGCCTCCGCTACAGAGAATATGGATACTATGATTATTTGATTGATGTAGAAGCAGAAATCACATCCATACGCTGGTTTTTTGTCTGCGTAATGCTGTTTTTCGCATTGTGTGGCATAATTCTGTTATCCGCAGCGTATGCGATTAAGTGATATTTTCTCGGGCATTTGTAGGAGCATGATTTGGCTCTTTGCCATCATGGCGATTGTAAACATCGTTATATGGAAGTTAGGCATTGGAACGAAACGGATGATCAAGTCTAATAGAGAAGTTTATTCGACTGATGGAGACAGCGTATAACACCAAAAATTCGCCTATCGGCGAACTTCTTTTATCCGCGAGACGATATACGTAATCAGCCTTTGGCGGCCCCAAAGGAAGCAAAGAAGATGAGAGGAGAGCTCGGTACATGAAAGACTCTCAGAAGCAGAAGAAGCTGCACAGTTTGGTAGAAAAGTATAGAATATCGAAAAAGTTTTTAAGAAGAAAGTGCATAAAGTAAAGGAGTGAAAATAGGTCCTATGTCTTAAGTAAAAGAGGTATAATATAAAATTATGAAAAAAGTTAAAAAATACATCCAAAATTGGAAGGATATCCGTATTGCGGATATACCTAAGTTATGTCTAATTGCTTGGCGGCGCTTAAAAATATAAAATAAGACCATATGGCCCATCCTCTTCGAGGACGGTCCATATGGCCTTATTTACTATTGGTCCAAATGACCCCACTTCGTAGGTTCATTTGGCCCAATAGTAAGTTTTATAATATCTAACGAAATAATAAATTGTGAGGTAAGAGAAATGTCCGGCTGGTTCTTCAAGAAGAAGACAGAGGATGAGGATAAACTTTGGAATGAAGCAATGTCTCAGATGGAATCAGGTGATTACAAGAAGGCTATAAAGAAATTTAGCGATTTTATTGAATTAGAGCCCGAAAAGATTGATCCATATTTAATGAGGGGTCAGGCCTATGTAAAATTAAAGAAACTTAACGAAGCTATCAAAGATTTTTCAAAAGTACTTGAGCTTAATCCAGATAATGGGGATGCCTATTATTTGCGTGGTCAGGCATATTCTTTAAATGGAGAGTTTGAAAAAGCAGTAGAAGACTTTAAGCTGACTTTGGAAAAAATTCCACTTAGTCCAGGATTTTCTGTAAATAAATACAGCGTACACCTAAGCCTAGGCATCGAATTATTCAAGCTTGGTAGATACAAAGAAGCTGAGATACATCTTGAGGAAGTGCTAGCCGTAAGCCCTAATAATGAGACGGCTCAAACAATAATGAAGCAGATCCGCCAGAAAGTTGGACCAATAGCACAATCTAAGGGGTATGAAAGTATGGAGAAAAAGAATATCTTTAATAACTCAGACAAGATGGGATCCCTCATCCATACAGCCAAGCATGGACCTTTTTTCCAAAAAGAGGCTGTCAAGGCACTTGGAGAAATGGGAGATAAGAGAGCGATAGCACCACTTGTTGAGATTCTAAAGAACGAATTTCAAAGCCTTACGAGGCAGGCTGCAGCGGACTCTCTTGAGAAACTGGGCTGGGAACCAGTGAATGATACGGATAAAGCCTATATGCTAATTGCAAGGGAAAAATGGAAGGAACTGGCAGAGTTGGGAGTGGAATATCTGATTTTGGCATTAAGATGGCCCAATGAAAGAGAGGTAATGCCATATTTTGTCGAGGTTGGAAAAGCAGCAGTGGAACCGCTCATCAAGGTATTAGAGAATAAAGATTGTGATCAGAGATCTATTGCGAAGGTTCTAGGAAGGTTAGGAGATATAAGGGCAGCTGTTCCACTTGCTCAAATCTTGAAGGATCAGGGTGTGGACTATGATATAAAACGTGAAGTAGCAGAGGCGCTCAACAAACTAGACTTTGAGCCTCGAAACGATACAGAGAAAGCCTATTTATTGGTCGCAGCCAAGAGGTGGAACGAAGCGGCTGAGTTGGGTGAGCCAGCCGTGGAGTCGCTCATTCTGGTGCTAAGACGGTTAGGATGGCCTGAGGCCAGAGAGGCTCTTGCTAAAATCGGAAAGCCAGCTGTAGAACCCTTAATCCAAGCTCTTGGCGACCCTTATGTCGCATGGGCTCGCTTTAGTGCAGCAACAGCTCTTGGAAAGATAGGAGATAAGAGGGCGGTAAAACCCCTTACTCAACTCTTGAAAAATGAAAAAGACGAGGTAATAAAGGAAGCGATAGAGAAAGCTTTAGAAAAAATTAAGACAAAAATGTGAATTCTAAATGAGGGAAGACCGGCACATGAAAGACTCTCAGAAACAGAAGGAAAGTTGGTATATGAAGCGTATAAAGAGGCGATTCACCCCTCTTGGCTACCTCATCTTGATAGGGGGCGTGTTGCTGGCAGTGGTTTCCGCCGTTTTCCTTAGAGTAGACCGTTACTTCTATGGTTTACATGGCACACTGGGATTGAGTGGCACCTTCTGGGCTTTCGTTGGTCTCTACATCTGGGTCGGTGTGACTTGGGGAATCGTCATCATCCTTGCGGTGAAGTTGGGTAGTGTTGAGGTTGAGCAATAGAACGACTTTTCGCTTCCTCCTTTAAATCCTTCGCCTTTATTTTCTTCACCAGCTTCTCAATCTCCATACTTATTACCATCACCCCTATTCTTCAAACATCCCCTCTCCAAATTATATACCTAAACTTTGCAATATTTTAAATATGATGCACCCACGAATCCCAAAGCTCATGCTTGGAACTTCCCCGTTCATTGGGGCGGCACAGTTTGGTAGAAAAGCATACGAATATCGAAAAATGTTTGAGGTTTTCCGCTCAACTATTTAAATTGGAAAAAGACTAAATATAAAAAATATGAACCTTAAAGCCCTCGTATCACAGCACCAGCAAACATTCAAACAGAAAGTAGTGCAGGCGTTCGCAAAAAACTATTCAATGAGCATTGAGCAAGTAGTTGAGGAGCATGAGGAAGTGATTGAGAGGTATGTTCAGGAAAAATACAAAGGAGTAGAACAGGCAGTTTCCAAGATACAGGGATTCAAACGCCCTGTTGTGTTGAACATAAGACGAGACCCTTGCAGTGAGGATGTGTGTAGGATATGCGAAAGTGACCAGCCAAACATCGAGGAATTGCAGCGATTGTATGGTGATAGAATCGTTTTTTATGACATTTATGACAGTTCACCAGAAGGTGCTCTTTATCACATTATACATCAAGGAGAAGGCGAGAAGTTACTTCCATTGACCGCGGTCATCCACAAAGGAGAAGTGAAAAAATACTGGTCTGGCAGACCGGTTGAGGTTGAGGAATACCGGGAGTATCTTGATCCGCTGGTGTGAATTAGAAAGGTTGAACAAAAAAACAAATTGTAGACACAGATTAAGGTATAAATAGAATGAAGTTATAGTTTATATACAACAAAAGATTAAATTAAAGGAGGCAATAAGTTACAATGTGTAGTGTTGGTGGTGCGGATTTCGACCTGGAGATTGACAAGATAGAATTAGAGAGATACAAGTGCAATAATTGCGGGAACAAGTTTGATGCGATAGGCGATAAAGTGCTCTGCCCTTCATGCCAGTCGGAAGACGTAGTGAAAGCGTAAAAACCTGAATTTACCTGGCATGACCCGGCATGATAAGATACCCCTGAGCAGTAACGAGATGCTGCTGGTGCATGGAGATAGCGGTACGTTAGCCGTGGTCAAAGCAGGCGCTCAACGGCAATTTTTCGTTGATACTCCGGAAGGCGAGTTCGTTTTGGCTGTGGGACCTGAAGAACTGCTTGTAGCTTCTGGCTTCGGCACTGACGAACGAATCGTAAATGGGTTAAGGTGTGTGCTGTACATGATCAGAGAAGTAAACTCGCCGCTGATTGTACTGCCGAAGAACCATCCCGCCTCGGCACGTCTCAAAATAGTGGTGGCTGCGGGCAAACGAATTGTGCTGAGCTGTGACATTATGCCGGGAACACATCCAGAGCAGCATTTGCTCTGTGGTATGAAGGAGTTCGACGGTGCGGAGATTCTGGGCGTAGCAGGCGGTGTGGAGCTGAAGGGGCTGGAATGGGCGAAATACGAGAAAAAACACTTTTTCTTTTTTTACAAAAAAGAAAACCTGTGCTAAAAGAAAAAATAATGGTTTCTTTGGTAAAGTTTTTCTTTCTAATAAAAGCTTTCTCGTGAAAATCTGTGTAATCTTGTGGTTATAATAGCATCTAAATGTTCAACCGATCCCGGGACACGAGGAAAAACTTAAATGCCGGAACTACCGAAATAAGTTTTCCACCAATTTTTTGCGTCTCCTCCTTATCCCGTGAAATTACGTAACCCTTCTCAACTTTGAACCTGTTCATAAACGCAATCAATCCTTTAGTATCGGTTTTCCCATATTTTACCTCAATTGGCACTGGTTCTCCGTTTGTCGTCACTACATCAACCTCATTCTTGTATGGGTCGCGCCAGAAGAATTCTGCGTTAAGTTGATTAACTACCAACCACTCAAATACGCGCGATTTAGAATGCTCATCTTCTCTGAACAGGAGTTCGGTAGAGATTATCGCGGGATAATATTTTTTTAATTTGTTCGTAAATTTCTCGCTGCTTATATTCTATCTCAAATTCTCCCTTCCACCAGGGATTTAAATCCCGCAACGCATCATTAATTTTTGCCATGTTTTAGTTTTGTATATATTTAACCTATAATCGATTTTGTGTTAATTATATTTAACATACAACCAAAAAGCGAACAAAATAACGAGAAAGATGGCGGGAGTTAGGGACATATCAAAAGCGAAAAGGATTGTAATAAAAGTTGGAACCAGCAACCTTACGGATAAGAGCTATCGGCTTGACCCGCGAAAAGTTGAAAAACTCGCTAAGGAGATAATTGGACTGAAAAATCAGGGTAAGGAAGTCATTGTCGTAACGTCAGGCGCTATCGGTGCCGGTATCGGTAAGCTCGACCTGAAACAAAGACCCCGCGACATTAAAGTATTGCAGGCTACGGCTGCCGTTGGTCAGAACATCCTGATGAGCACGTATGATAAATATTTCGCCAAATACGAGCAGACCATCGCTCAACTCTTATTGACGCACGATAATTTCTTTAACCGACAGAGGTACCTTAACCTCAGAAATACATTGATTACATTGCTTAAGTCTGGTGTAATCCCAATAATCAACGAGAACGATACCGTAGCAGTGGATGAAATCAAATTAGGTGATAATGATAATTTATCTGCCCTGGTGGCGAGC
>Ga0114919_10004504_pt1 | contig 11186 bp, 7 predicted proteins | sample BlataG_FD_88682 | JGI IMG/M metagenome (GOLD analysis project Ga0114919, IMG submission 88682) | Deep subsurface microbial communities from Black Sea to uncover new lineages of life (NeLLi) - Black_00105 metaG | ecosystem: Environmental > Aquatic > Marine > Oceanic > Sediment | place: Atlantic...
CTCAAAAACAAGGGCGTCGGCCTGGCGGCGCCGCAGATTGGAGTATCGCTGCGGCTGTTTATCATATCACTCAATGGAACCAGGGAAGCCGTCAAAGTTTATGTAAACCCCACTGTTACCCCCACCGGTGAGCTTGATTCGGTCGACGAGGGGTGCCTCTCCGTCCCGAACGTTTTCACGAAAATTCGAAGATACAAAAAGTGCAAAGTTACCGCCACTGACCTTGATGGCAATGAATTTACCGAAGAAGCCGAAGGACTTTTGGCAAGGGCCCTACAGCACGAAAATGACCACATCAACGGCTTAACCATCGTCAACCGTATGGGCCAGACCGCGGGAATCGTACACCGAAGGCAGCTAAAAAGGCTTAGAGAACAACACGAAAAAGACGTGCGAATGTGAATCTTGAGAGCGGGCATGCGATACTTGAGAATCAAGCATCGAGTATCGAGCATCGGGTATTATGAAGATAATCTATCTCGGCAGCGGAGAATTTGGCCTTGAATGTCTTAACGCTTTGGGCGGCTTGCGCCATACACTCCAATTTATATTGACACAGCCGCCCCACCCCGCCGGCAGAGGCAGAAAACCTGCTCCCACACCCGTAGCCTGCTGGGCGGATTCAAATTCGATACCTTTTATCGAAACCGATGACGTAAACTCTCCGCCGACTATCGAAAAGCTCGCAGTTTATCAGCCGGATTTGATGGTGGTAATTGCGTTCGGCCAGAAAATCGGAAATGAGCTAATAAAGCTGCCCCACAAAGGTTCTATAAATGTCCACGCCTCGCTGCTGCCGAAATACCGTGGGGCTGCACCCATAAACTGGGCAATAATCAACGGCGAAAAACAAACCGGCATAAGTATAATAGCGCTGGCCGAAATTATGGACGCCGGTAACATCCTGGCGCAATCGAAAACGGATATTGGAGCAGACGAAACAGCAGGTCAGCTCCACGATAGATTGGCCAAAATGGCGGCAACACTGTTATTAAAAACAATAGACGACATCGCCGACGGCACGGCAGTCTATAATACGCAGGACCATTCCGAGGCCACCCTGGCGCCGAAGCTGAAAAAATCCGACGGCTTTCTGGACTTTAACGAACCGGCCGAGTTGCTGCAAAGAAAGATACGCGGCTTTTGGCCCTGGCCAGGCGCTTCGGCAATGTATCTATCCAAAAAAACCGAGAAATCTCTGCGAATAACAATAGCGATGGCCGAAGTTGTCGAAACTTCAAACACGGCTCACCTGCCGTCGGGAACGCTCGATGAAAGCCTGAATGTGCTCTGCGGCCAACGCTCCTTAAAGATTACAAAAATAAAGCCGACCGGCTCTCACCTTATGCAATTCAAGGATTTCGTTAATGGCCAACATACTCAGCCCGGCGACTGCTTTATCAAGATAGAGCAATAATATGACCAGCCAAGGCTCAAAAACCGCACGCGAAATTGCAACGGCTGTCTTAAACCAATTCGATCCCAAACATAACTATGCCGCTCCAATCTTAAGCAAAATGCTTCAACAAACTAACGAGAAACAGCGGGCCACCGACCTCGTCTTCGGCACGATAAGAAATCGTATCGCAGTCGATAAGGTGATAGCTGTTTTCTCCGGTCGTCCTCTTGAAAGAATATCACCAAGGCTGCTCAATATCATCCGCGTCGCTTCTTACGAGCTTATCTATAGCCCCCAAACCCCGGAGTATTCAATCGTAAACGAAGCGGTCAGTGTGGCCAAAGCTCTCGCAGCAAAAAAGCAAACCGGCTTTGTAAATGCGGTTCTGCGACAAATCACAAGACACATACAAAACCGCCAAATTCCGCTATCGCAAGCCGATCCTAAAAAAGCAATTCCGCAATCAACTGCAACCGGCTGCCAGTTCGACACTTGTTTTTTGCCCGACCTGGAAGCTTCGCCGCCCGATTATTTCAGTACAACATTTTCTTTGCCCAAATGGCTCGTAACCGATTGGCTTAACGAATTTAGTCTGGAACAAGTGCGCCAAATCTGCTTTGCAGGCAATCGCAGGCCCAGTATCTACATCAGGCCAAACACGCTAAAAATAACAACACAGCAGTTAGCCGAAAAATTCAGTCAGGCAGACATCGAGTTTGCAATAATACCCGATGTCATTCCTGCGGAAGCAGAAATCCGGATAAGCAACGATGTCGATGCCTCAATGATAAAAATTGGAAGTCCGCGAACGATAACGGAATTACCCGGCTTTACAGAAGGCTTATTTACCGTTCAGGACATAACAGCTTCACTGCCGGCCCGGCTCTTGGAGCCCCAGCCGGAATGGACAATCCTTGACCTTTGCGCCGCTCCCGGAACAAAGACAACACAGTTGGCCGAACTAACTGAAGATTCGGCAAAGATTATCGCAACCGATATCGACGCGGAGCGCCTGAAATCGGTAGAGGAAAATATAACCCGCCTCGGTATAACCAGTGTCAATATCGTTCCATACGGCCAAATGCTAAATTCTAAATTCGATTGTGTTCTGCTCGACGTGCCGTGCTCGAATACCGGCGTTTTGGCAAAGCGCATCGAAATCCGCTATAGAATAAACACCGAAGCAATAAAGCAACTGTCGCAAACACAAGGTAACCTGCTTACTGCCGCCGCTAAAATGATAAAGCCGAATGGCAAAATTTGTTACAGCACATGCAGCATTCAAAAGGCCGAAAACAGCCGACTCATTAAAGATTGTTTGCTCAAAAATCCCTGCTTCGAACTCGAATCCGAATTACTCACCCTGCCATCAGTGAACGGCATCGATCACGACGGCGGCTACGTCGCAATCATAGCGAGAAAATAGTTGCTTAAGCTATTTCTGTTATTACAATGAACTGCCAGAGTCAATATTAACCGTATCTGATATGAACGCTGTAACACTTGAAAATGTCTGTAAATCCTTCGGCCAGGTCCATGCTGTGGATAACCTGAGTGTTCAGGTTCCCGCCGGCAGTGTCTATGGCTTCCTCGGCCCTAACGGCGCCGGCAAGACAACCACTATTCGTATGATTATGAATATCATCCGCCCGGACAGTGGGCGAATCGAGATATTTCAGGATGGTCAAATTGAGAGAGTCAAAAACCGGATAGGATATATGCCCGAGGAGCGGGGACTGTATCGCAAGATGACGGTTCGCAAGGTACTGGCATATTTTGGCGCGATAAAGGGCCTCGACACCAAAGAGCTTGCTCATCGTGTACCCCACTGGCTCCAGCGAGTTGATTTGGCAGGCTGGGCCGATAAGAGAGTTGAGGAGCTCTCACGCGGAATGCACCAGAAGCTCCAGTTTGCGGTAACTGTCATCAACAATCCTGAGCTTGTGATTCTTGATGAGCCTTTTTCCGGCCTCGACCCCTTGAACCAGGACTTGCTGAAAAACATCATTCTTGAAATGCGAAATGAAGATAAAACCATAATCTTTTCTACACATGTAATGCACGAGGCCGAAAAACTTTGCGACTTCATCCTTCTTATAAACAAGGGCAAATCCATATTGGATGACACACTCGACCATATCCGTTCCAGGCAAAGCGCCCATACGGTCAGCGTCGAACTTGTGGGAGACACTGGCTTCGTTGAAACGCTGCCAATGGTAACAGCCGTAAAATCTGAAGGTAACCGCCTGGATGTCAGCCTAACCGATGCAGACACACAACAGTTTCTACAAGCACTTGTGCAGCGCGCAAAAGTGCGGGCCTTTGAGGTAAAGGTGCCCTCGCTGCACGAAATCTTTGTCAACTTAGTTGGAGCAAGCGATGCACAGAATTCTTAAGGTCGCGCAGCGCGAATATATTGAAACAGCCAAGACCAAGACGTTTATTATTGGCCTGTTAATGACCCCCGTCATAATCGGCGTGATAATCTTCTTCACTAAAGCAATTTCGGGCGGCAAAGCCGGCCCGCGCCCCGATATCGTGGTAGGGGTTACTGACCTCTCAAAAACACTGGCAGAAGACATCAAAACCTCTTTCGATGACTACAATAAAAGAAATCCCAATAGACAATTCCTCCTTCAACGCCTCGACATTCAGCAGGATGCGAATTCAACTGAAGCAAAAGGCAAAACGAAGCTCCGCAATGGTCAGCTCAATGCCTATGTTGTCCTGGACGAAGACATTCTCGAAGGCCCGGGAAAGATACGTTTTTATACCTATAAGCCAAAGCCCGCCAATGTTGATGCCTTCTGGACCATCGAGAATTTTTTCAGGAAGGCCGTTGAGAATCGGCGGTACGAAATAGAAAAAATCGACAAAAAGCTGCTCGCCAGGCTTCGAAACGTCCCTCTTGAACGCCTCGAAGTAGGGGCCGCCGAAGGCAGGGAGCAGGTCCAAAGCCAGGGCCAGAGAATAGCCGGTATGATGGTTCCCTTCTTCTTTATGTACCTGATATTTATGGGAATGGTCGGAACGGGCCAGCACATGCTCAGCAGCATAATTGAAGAGAAAAATTCAAGGATTATCGAGGTCCTGCTCTCAGCCGTAAGCCCCTTTCAACTGATGGCCGGCAAAATCCTCGGCTTGGCCGGTATCGGCCTGACCGTAATGACCCTTTGGTCCGCTGCCGCCTATGCAGCCGCCAGTTGGCAGGGCCTAAACGTTGGTGTCACTCCGCAGTTGATGGTGTATTTTGTGATATATTACATTCTTGGCTATCTTTTATTCAGCGCCATCCTGACCGGCATCGGCTCGGTCTGTAACACCATCAAGGAAACCCAGAGCCTGATGATGCCCGTTATGTTAATATTCATAATTCCGATGATAGGTTGGTTCAAGCTTGTTCAAAGTCCCGATGGCACCCTCGCAAGGGCATTGTCGTTCGTACCGCCCGTAACACCCATGGTGATGGTATTGCGGTTGGCCGCCGGCTCAAATGTCTTGTTTGTCGAAATCGGCGCTTCGATACTCGTATTGGCTGCCGCCGTGCTTCTCGTGACATGGGCCGCTGCAAAAATATTTCGAACAGGCATTTTGATGTACGGAAAACGCCCCGGCCCCCTCGAAATCCTACGCTGGCTAAGGCAGAGTTGAAAACTGTTCTTAGGCTAAGCCGCACACATCTTGCAGCCTTCTTCCAACGGGTGGCAGCCTTAAGCTATGTCCTGAGCGAAGCCTGCACTGAGCTTTGTCGAAGTGTCATAGGAGCAGGGCTTAGACTGAGCTAAGTCGAATGTCTTTGGGGATGGCTTGCTGCCGGCCTGTCTCATTCCCGTCCCCATCTCGGCCCTTCGGACTCGATTTCGGCGTGCAGTTTGGCCAGCTTTTTCTTCATCGCCTCCAAACGCCTCGGTTCACTTGTGGCGAGGTTGTGCTCCTCCGTCATATCTTTGCGAAGGTTATACAGCTCAAATTTCGTCATTTTATTGTCGGCGATAATCTTCCAGTCACCCTCTCGCATCGCCACCGTCAACGGCCTGCTCAACGCCCGGTCATATCGCCAGTACAAAGGCACTTTCCGCCTTATTTTTTTGCCCTCAAAAATCGGCAGGATACTGGCGCCGTCTATTGGCCTATCACTCGGCACGCGGACGCCTGCCATTGCGCACAGCGTGGCTAAAATGTCCGTGCCGTTGACCGGCTCGTCGCAGATGGTCCCGGCTTTCGTATTACCCGGCCAGCGGATGATGCCCGGCACGCGGATCCCGCCTTCATATATATGCAGCTTCATACCCCGCAGCGGCCCCGGAGAACCGAATGACCGGTGCGCACCGCGGTAACGGTCCAACGTCTCAGGGCCATTATCGCTGGTGAACATCACAAAAGTCTCATCGCGCAGCTCCACCTTGTCCAGCGTCTTCATCAACCTACCGAACTCGTGGTCCATCTGCGATACATTGCCGTAATATATGGCCTCTTTTTTGCCCTCGTACATCTCCATAAATTCCGGCCCCGTGGCAATCGGCTCGTGCGGTGCATGAAACCACACGAACAAGCAGAATGGCTTTGAGCGGTCCCATTTAGTATTCAGCCAGTCGATTGCCTCCTGAACTATCAGCGAAGAGGAATATCCTTTCAGTTTACCCACCGGCTGGCCGTTGCGGACAAAATTGACTGGATTGTGATGCGTAGGCCCGGCGTTATTCTGCGTCGAGAACCAGTACTCAAAACCGTGGTCGTCAGGTTGCGGCTGCTCGGCCGAGTTAAACTTGCCGTTGCAGTGCCACTTGCCTACGTGGCAGGTACCATAACCGGCCTCTTTCAACAGCGTCGCAACTGTAATTTCTTCTTGTTTGAGGTGCATGGGATTATTGCCGGGTATCCAGTCATAAATCCCGCTGCGGTAGGGCGTGCGGCCGGTCAGCATTCCCGCCCGCGCAGGTGAGCAGACCGGAGCGGCCGCGTAGCAGTCCGTCAGCTTCATCCCCTCGGCAGCTAATTTGTCCAGGTTCGGTGTCTTGATGTGTGGGTGGCCGTAGCAGCTAAGGTCCCCGTAGCCTAAGTCGTCGCACAGTGCTATCACGATGTTTGGCCTTCTCTTGTCCCTCCCACCCGTAAACGGCTTTGTAGCGCTCAGGCAGCCGTCAAGCGTCAGCGATGCCGCGCCCAGACCAATGGCTTTCAAAAAATCACGTCGATTCATTTGTATTCTCCATTAAAAAATTGATGACTAAACAATACTAAATAGCCGGCACCAAACAGTCAATAACAAATCCAATCCACAGCTTTTCCACAAAACAAACTTACGTTGTGCAAAACCTGTTAAAAATAAATTTTTTTCGCGCGCAAAGTCAATGCTGACAGCAACCTCTATCAAGTGGAAAAGAATTTTTCTAAAATGCCGTTGATTTGTTTTGTCGCTGACCAATAATAACGTTTATTTGACTTGTGAATTTTACTCCTGCTTGTTACCGGCAGGGAATCAAAATTGAACACGAAAAACTTGGAACTATCGATTGGCAGAGGAGAGTATCAATGCAGGGCACAATCACGGATGAGCAGGCCCGGTCCGCCGGAACACAGATAAACGCAATTAACGAAGCTCTTGCCGCGAAGGTCGGACCACAAAAGTTTAGAATCTGGTTTAAGAACTCAACCAAAATGACACTTACAGGCGGATATCTAAAAGTTGGTGTGCCAAACCTCTTTATTGCGAGCTGGATTGAAAATCATTTCTCAAGGGAAATCGGACAGGCGGTTCGCGAGGTTACCGGGACAGGGGCAAAGATTACATTTACAATCGACCCGGGGCTTTCCGGGGGCCTCCGGCGACCCCAGCTCGACTCACAGGCGCAACTCGTGGCCAAGGCCCGGAATCGACTGCCCGGCCACAGAACGACAATACTGCCGCCTTCAACGAAGAAGCTTCACTTTAGTTTGGACACATTCGTTGTCGGCGCGTCGAATCAACTGGCATACAACGCCGGAAAAGCCGTCGTAGAAGAAAAGCATTGCCCTTTCAATCCGCTGTTTATTCACGGAGGATACGGGGTCGGAAAAACACATCTGCTGCAAGGGATTTGCAATGCCGTGTGTTTAAGTCGGCCCCAAACTAATTGGCTGTACCTCTCAGCGGAAGATTTTGCCAATCAGTTCGTGCTGGCCTTGAAGACAAAAAAGCTGGAGGCTTTTAGGCGACGAATGCGGCAAACGGAATTGTTAGCAATCGACGATATCCACTTCTTGGCCAGCAAGCCTTCAACGCAGGAGGAATTCCTGCATACTTTCAATACAATCAATCTGGCCGGCAAGCAGGTCGTCCTCGCTTCCGACGCACATCCCAAGATGATAGGACAGCTCTCGGATAAGCTGGTCAACCGCTTCGTCTCAGGAATGGTCGTAAAGATTGAGAACCCGGATTTCAACACGCGATGTCAAATATGCAGACAGTACGCAAGACAATTAACGACCGGCAACGCCAGATTGAAAATCGAAAAAACCATCTCCGAAAATGTAATAAAATACATCGCCGAAAATCTCCGCACAAACGTGCGGGAATTGGAGGGGGCTCTGCTGAAATTAATTGCCTTCTCTGCACTGCAAAACGAGAAAATCAACCTGCCTATGGCCCAGGCCGTTCTGGCCGAGCACCTGGAAAGATGTGACCCGATTGTGCACATATCCGACATCGAATCAGCAGTCGCCACGTATTTCGGTATAACACCGGCAAAAATACACTCCTCCAAGAAAGACAGGACTGTGGCACTCGCCCGGCATTTTAGTATGTATCTGACAAGACAGCACACAAAGATGTCCTCATCGGAGGTAGGCAGGTTTATGGGCAATAAAAATCACGCCACCGTACTTTTGGCCTGCAAAAGAATCGAAGACCTTTTGAAGAGGGATGCAGAGCTGTACTGGAACGGCCCGGCCGGAAACAAAGTCTCGAAAGCCAGGACAGTACTTGCCCACCTTGAGAGCAGCATCTCCAGCTAATCCGCGGCTCACCGCTCGCTACTCGGATCACGAGTCACGGGCCACTATTTTTGTTTTGCATTTCGGTATCGCGGCTAAGAACTTCGCGCCGTAGGATTTATTGACCACGCGGGAGTCCAGAATAACGACGATGCCGGTATCGGTCTTGCTGCGGATTAGTCGCCCGAAGCCCTGCTTGAACTTGATAATCGCCGAAGGCAGTTGATAATCATTGAAAGGATTGCCCCCCTGCTCTCGTATCTGCTCTAATCTGCCGGCAAGCAGCGGCTTATCAGGAACTGCAAACGGCAGACGAACAATGATAACATTGCTAAGCGCAGCGCCGGGCACATCAACGCCCTGCCAGAAGCTGTCCGTCCCGAACAGGACACTGTTACCCTCAGCCTTGAAGTGCCTCAAAAGCACCGTCCTGTCGACACCTGCCCCCTGCTGAAGCAGTTCGATATCATTTTCTGCCAGCCAGTCATTGAGCTCCTCGGCGAGCGCCCGGAGCATCTTGTAGCTGGTAAAAAGCACAAACGCCCGCCCCTTTGTTTGCTGTATGTATTTTTTTACCTTCTCGGCTGCGGCTTTAATAAAAGACGGCTCGTTAGGATTTGGCAGGTCCTTTTCGATATAAATCGTAACCTGCTTTTCGTAATCGAAAGGCGACCCGAGGCCGAGAGCTTCGTAGTATTCCAGCCCGATTCGGCCGGCAAAAAAATCAAAACCACTGGTGTTACCGCCGAGTTCGCGGAGTTTTTTAACATTGTCATTCCTGCGAAAGTAGGAATCCATTTCTCTCTTATTTTCTCTGCGCCCTCTGTGTTCTCGGCGGTTAATCTTTTCTCCCACCGCCCCGCTGCTCAAAGTCGCGCTCGTCAATATCACCGATTCATATTTATCGAACAGGCACCTTTTCACATCCGCCCCGACGTTCACCGCCGCACTTTTCAAAACTACCCGCCGCGGGCGACTCCCTCCGCCACCACCAACCTCGACCCAGTAAACATAATCTGCCTGCTTCTGCGCCAGGAAGCGGTCCAAATCCTGCGCAAGAGCCGCGCAGCGGTCGACGAACCGCATAATCTCAAATTTCTCATCAGTGTCTTCGGCTCCCTTGGCCAGCTTGGCTAATTCCAGCCGCAGCTCCTTCAGGTTGCCTCCGATTCTGTCGTCAACGAAATTCGCATAACATCTGCCGTTGGTCCGCCCCTTGTTCTCTTCGAACCACTCCCGGACCGCCTTAAAGAACGCCCTCGCCTCTTTCTCGATTCGCCCGACGATTTTCATCGCCGCCTCTGTTTTGCCGTGCGAACCCATGTAAGCCAGAAGCCCTTTGTGCGTTCGCGGATTATAAAGCCCGTCGAGCAGAAATCTTACTCTGTAATTGCTGATATCTATTCCGAAATGGTCTTCGGCCACGTGCTCGATATTTTGTGCCTCATCGATTATCACGTATCGGTACTCCGGCAGGACCGATGCCCCCTGCTCTTTTAGAACGAGGTCGCTAAACATTAGTGCATGATTTGCCACAATAATATCCGCGGTTTCCAGTCGCCGCCTTGCCCGCCAGTAGAAGCATTCGCGAAAATGCCGGCATTTTCTGCCGCGGCAGTTACCGTGTTCGCTCTTGACCGCGTCCCAGACCCGGTTCTTCGGCACGAACGTAAGACTGCTCAGCGAGCCGTCGTTGGTTTGCCTCGCCCAGTCGTTTATCACCGCTAATTGCGAGCCGGACTCATCGAACAATCGGCCCTGCCTTCGCAGTGCAAATTCAAGCCGGCGTTTACAAAGATAATTCCCTCTGCCCTTTGCAAGCACCGCTGTAAATCCGCGCCGAAGACAGCCTTGCAGAAATGGAATGTCCTTGCCTGTCAACTGCTCCTGCAGCGTGATGGTAAAGGTACTGATTAGCACCTTGCCTGCCCCGTTAGAGTTCTTCCTTTTTTGTATTCTCTCGGCCTTTGCAGAATTTCTAATAGGGCCCGCTTTTCGATAAACCAGTTCTATGGCCGGGATAAGGTATGCGAAGCTCTTGCCGACCCCCGTCCCCGCCTCGACAGCTAAGTGCCGCCCCTCCGCAAACGCCTTCTGGATCGCCTGCGCCATCTGCACTTGTTCGGCCCGCTCCTCGAACCCGCCGAACGATTGCGAAATGACCCCGCCCGTCCCAAAAACTGCTTCAATATCCAAACCGGTATTTGCCTTTATCATTGCAATAAATATTATCCATTATTCATCATTCATAGCAAGCATCGAGTATCGACAAAAGTCCTATAAGAATTTATTTGAAAGCCCTTTCTTAATTGGATATACTGCTTTTTATATAAAAAGAGATGGCGAGGCGAGGCTTTTTCCTTGCTGCCGGGCATTCATTCGCCATAAAGAAAGTGGTTTTGGCCCCAAACGGGGCGAAAGGAGCTCAAAATATGGCTGCTAAGACATATCTAAAAGCCACGCTTGCAATTTCCCTGTTTTCTGTAGTCTTTGTTTTCTCCGGCACCGCCCACGCAAAAATCATCTACGTCGATGACGATGCTGCCGGCGCAAGTGATGGCTCATCCTGGGCCAATGCCTTCAACTACCTCCAGGACGCTTTAAGTGCCGCCTGGAGAGGCGATGAGATTTGGGTCGCTCGGGGCACCCACAAACCCGACGAGGGCACCGGCATCACACCCGGCGACCGCGAAGCCACATTTCAGCTCATCAACGGCGTAACCATCAAAGGCGGCTACGCCGGCTACTATGAGCCAGATCCCAACGCCCGCGACATCGAACTCTACGAAACCATCCTCAGCGGCGACCTTGCGAG
>Ga0114919_10004507_pt1 | contig 11185 bp, 7 predicted proteins | sample BlataG_FD_88682 | JGI IMG/M metagenome (GOLD analysis project Ga0114919, IMG submission 88682) | Deep subsurface microbial communities from Black Sea to uncover new lineages of life (NeLLi) - Black_00105 metaG | ecosystem: Environmental > Aquatic > Marine > Oceanic > Sediment | place: Atlantic...
ACGCCACGTATGGCGGCATCCTGGCCGACGACGAGGATGTCCGTGACGCACTGGCGGCCGAGGCCGTGCGGCTGGTCCGGCAGCGCGGCGCGCGGATCCTCGAGCTACGCTCTGCCCAAGCGACGATTCCCGGGTTCGAGCCGGACGAGCGCTATGTGGGCTTCCTACGCCCGCTGCCCCAGCGACCCGACGACGTCCAGACGTTTTTGCCCCGCAAGGCGCGTGCCGCGGCACGACAGGCCCGGCAGCGCGAAGAGCTCACCGTTCGGCACGACATGGGCGGCACGCACATCGGCAGTGCCGACCTGCGGCCGGTGGAGCTCGTCTGGACGCTCTATGCGCGCAACATGCGCCGACTCGGCTCACTCGCTTACCCGCGCCGGTTTTTCACTGAGCTGGTCGCTCGCCTCGGCCAGCGGGCCTGGGTCACCACCGTCTGGCGAGATCGGCGAGCGGTCGCCGGTTTGCTCAGCTTCGTCTTCGGCGACACCGTCATGCCCTACTTCGTGGGCGTTGACGAGCGTGTGCGCTGCACCGGCTGCACCAATCTGCTCTATCTGACCGTCATGGAACGGGCCGTCGCCTGCGGGCTGCGCCGTTTCGATTTCGGACGCAGCCGCCGAGACAACCACGGCTCGTTCGCCTTCAAGTGCAACCAGGGCTTTGAGCCGCAGGTGCTGGGGTACCAGCGCTATGTTCCGCCCGGTCGCAAGGCGCCTGATCTGACGCCGAGCAATCCACGCTTCGCCCTCGCCCGGCGCCTGTGGCGGCACCTGCCCTTGTCGCTTACGTCTCGACTTGGTGGGTGGTTGTCGAGGTCGATTCCGGGTTGAGGATGGCGCGATGAAGCTGTTGATGCTGACCCACCGGTTCCCCTGTCCGCCCGACCGCGGTGACCGTATCCGGGCTTGGGGCGAGCTCGAATGCCTCTCGAGCCGACACGACGTGTGGCTGGCCTGCGTGGACCGGGCCGTGCCCGAGCCGGCACACCTGGAGCGGGTCCGACGCCGGTGCCGCGACGTGGCGGTGTTCGTGCGCTCTCCCGCGGTGTGTCTGCTGCGCGGCGGGTTGAGCCTGTTGGGTGGTGGCAGTCTGACGGAGGGGTACTTCGCGGACAGGGGGCTTGCCCGGCTGCTGCGATCTTGGGCCGAAGAGATCCCTTTTGGCGCGGTGCTCACGTTCTCCTCCGCCATGGCCCCGTACGCGGAGCTGGTCGGCGCCGCCCGGCGGGTCCTCGACATGAATGACGTGGACAGCTTCAAGTGGCAGAGCTACGCCGGCCGGGCAATGCCGCCGCTGAGCTGGCTGTACGCGTTGGAGGCGCGCCGATTGGCAGCCGCAGAGGTGCGTTGGGCCGGCGCGCAGGATGTCACGCTGCTGGTGAACGAGCGCGAACGGCGCAAGCTGGCGGACTTGCTGGACGGCTCGCGGTCGGCGGTGGCGCGCACGGGGGTGGATCTCTCACGGTACGCGCAGGTGGGCGTGGGCCCGGAGGGGATCTCGGTACCGGCGGAACCCATTGTGGGCACGCTGGGCTCGATGTCCTACGCTCCGAACGCTCGGGCGGTGGACTGGTTTGCGCGGCAGGTCTGGCCGGTGGTCAAGCGTTCGCGGCCGCAGGCCCGCTGGCTGGTGGTGGGCAGCCGCCCGCGGCGGAGCGTCCGCCGCTGGCACCAGCCCCCGGACGTCACCGTCACCGGTTTCGTTCCCGACGTGCGGCCGTATCTGCGGCGGATGCGGGTCTTCGTCGTTCCGGTCACCGGCGAGATTGGTGTGCAGACCAAGCTGATCGAGGCGATGGCGGCCGGCAAAGCGGCGGTGGTGACGCCGGACGCCGCCGCCGGCATCGACTACGGCAACGAGCCGCCTTTCCTGCTGGCCGAGACGCCCGAGCAATATGCCCAGTGTGTGCTCCGGCTGCTCAGTGACGATCGGCTGGCCGGGAAGCTGGGTGCGCGGGCTCGTGCAGTGGTGGAAGCCAACTATCGGGTTGAGGAGCAGGTCCGTTTGATCGAGCGGTGGTTGCAGGCTGACGGGGCGGCGGGTCAGCCCGCTACCGAACCGCAACCGACGGCGGGCGGCCAGTCCGGCGAGCCTAGGTCAGCCAGGCCCTGCGAGGTGGTGAGCGCTTGATCCGCGGCCGCAACATCGTCTGCCTCGCCAGCAACTGGTTCGACCACCCCACCAGCAAGCACCACGTGATGCGCATCCTGTCGGAGCTCAATCATGTCTTGTGGGTGAACTATCACGCCTCGCGCCGCCCGCAGCTCGGCGGGCGCGACGCGCGGCTGATCGCCCGGCGTCTGCGACAGGCGTGGGGCGGGGCGCGCCGTGTTTCGCCGACGCTGGAGGTGTTATCGCCGTTGCTGGTGCCCGTGCCGGATTCTCGGCTGGCGCGCTATGTCAACGGGCGTGTGCTGACCCGGCAGATCAGAGCCGCGCTACGGCGGGCGGGACGCCCGCACTCCCCGCGGGTGCCGGCGCGGCCCACGCAGTTGTGGCTGTTCACGCCCGACGTGCCGGAGCTGATCGATCTATTGCGACCAAGCGGGCAGGATGCCCGCACTCCCCCGGTGGAGCGTGTGGTCTACTACTGTGTGGATGACTTTGGCGCGTTTGCCGGCTTTGACCCGACGCTGGTGGCCGAGCTCGAGCGCAGGACCATCGCGGCCAGCGACGTTGTCATCACCACCTCGGCCAAGCTGTACGAGCAGCGCCGGCGGCTGCATCCGAACACCCACTTGGTCCTGCACGGGGTCGATTACGACCACTTCGCCGCGGCGGCCGACCTATCGCCCGACGCCGTCCCCGACGACATCAGGGATCTTCCGCGGCCGGTGCTGGGCTACTTCGGGCTGATCAGCGATTACGTCGATCTGGAGCTGCTGGCCCAGGCGGCCCGCCGTCGGACGGATTGGTCGTTCGTGCTGATCGGCGACGTCCGACTCGGGGGTCGGACGCTACATTCGGCGGCGCGCTGCGCGGATGGGCAAAGATCATCTTTGCGCTCCCTGCAAGGGCTGAGTAACGTGCACGTTCTGGGAGGGCGGCCGTACGAGGCGCTTCCGGCGTATTGCCGCGGTTTCGACGTGGGGCTGATCCCGTTCCGCATGAACCGTCTGACGCGGGCGGTTAATCCAATCAAGCTGCGTGAGTACCTGGCGGCCGGGCTCCCGGTGGTCTCGGCCCCTTTGCCGGAGGTCAGGCGCTACGCCACAGATGACCGGTTGGAACACCGGTCCCACAGGGCTGTTTACACGGCGGAGGGGCTGGACGAGTTCCTGGGGGCCTGCGTGGCCGCTTTGCAGGCCGGCGGCGCGGCCGGCCGGCACGCGCGGCAGGCCCTGGTCCGGAGCGAGAGTTGGCGAACGCGGGTCGAGTTGCTGTCGGAGATCGTCAGCGGCGGCCGAGGTCCCGGGCAGGCGTGTAAACGCGAAGAGCTGGGTAGGGGCAAAGATTATCTTTGCCCTCCCGTCACAGTCGGATGAACAGCATCATCGCCGCGATCAGTGTCAGCCCAACTAACAGCATTGTCGATACGGCCCGATCGTGCGGCTCTCGGCGTACGGGACGCGCGCTCCGCCGCTTGCGATGATGGTGGCGTGCTGGCAGCAGTACCACGCCCTTGACAGGCAACGGCTGCGCGCAAGCGGCGCACAGATGCTCGGTGTCTAGCTGGTCAGGGCGTATCTGATGGTGATGACCGCATCGCCGGCAGCGCAGGTGGACGTGTGCGGGGATGAGAAGGCGGCCGCCGCAACTCCCGCAACGGATCGTGTGCCCAGTGAGCGAACGGTGGATCATGGCCAGGCACCGCCCGCAACGGAACGCCGGTACGCCGGCGCGCGCGCCAGGTGGATCCACCGGCGAGACGCCGGTGCCACCCACGGGGACGAAACGGGGCGCGGGCGCGAGTTCGCGGGCAAGATGCCCGCACTGCTCGACGACGGGGTCTTGCCCCGACGCGACAGCCGACGCCTCTGCCGAATCCGCCTCGGTGACCTCGCAAAGGGCGTGTCCCATATCAAATGAATCGCCCAGTCGGTGGCGTCACGTTAGTAAGGGGTAGGGGCAAAGGCTTGTCCCGAGCGCAGCCGAGGGATCATCTTTGCCCTCCCGGCACAGCGCGGATTATGCTCGTGGCGCTGTGCGGGGGCGGAAATCTGGGCCGGTCGGCTCGGCAGCCGATAAGTACTGTATGGGTGCTCAGCCAACCGCCTGCGCTGAGACGTCCGACACGGGGGTCGGACGCTACATTGGCACGCAGGACTCCGCTCGTCGCGATCGTGCGGGTAGGGGCAAAGGCTTGTCCCGAGCGCAGCCGAGGGATCATCTTTGCCCTCCCGGCACGTTGGCCTGTCTGACGGTTGACGTCGAGGAGTATTTCCACGCGGAGGTGTTTGCGGCGTGCCTCGGCCGGGAGCAGTGGTCGCAGATGCAGCGGCGGGCGGCCCCGTTCGTGGAGCGACTGGCAGACCTGCTCCAACGCCACGAAAGCAGGGCCACCTTCTTCGTCCTCGGCTGGATGGTGGAGCGCATGGCCCCGCTGCTGCGCTACCTGGCGTCGCAGGGTCACGAGATCGCCTGCCACGGTGACGCCCATGACCACTTGTCGCGGATGACGCCGCAGACGCTACGTGAGGACCTGCGCCGTGCCCGCGGCCGGATTGAAGACGCGCTGGGCATCCGCCTGCGGGGCTACCGCGCGCCGACTTTTTCCCTCACTCGGGCAAGCGCCTGGGCGCTCGATGTGATCATCGAGGCCGGCTTCGATTACGACGCGAGCATCTTCCCGATCCATCACGATCGCTACGGTGTGCCCGACGCTCCCGTGTTGCCGTTCTGGGCGGTGGCCCCGTCCGGGGCGCGCATCCTCGAGTTTCCCCCGCTTGCCCTTGTCTGTGGGCCCCTGCGTGTCCCGGTCGGTGGCGGAGGGTACTTACGGTTGCTGCCGGGTGCCGTATTGCGGCGCTGCGTGGCGCGGCGTGTCCGCCGCAGTCAGCCGGCCATGATCTATGTGCACCCCTGGGAGCTCGACCCCGGCCAGCCGCGGCTCGATGTCGGCCGATTATCCCAATGGCGGCACCGCGTGAACCTGGGCACCAGCGAGGCGAAACTCGAGCGGCTGCTGGCGGCGTTCCGTTTCGATACCGCGCGGAACGTGCTGGACCGCATCAGATCAGACGGCGATCTGCCGGTGTTTGAGCTGTCGCCTGGTGTTGATCCGTGCTGACCGCGACCGCTGCCGATGCCTACGAATCCCGCCCCGCGCCGCGAGCCACCTCGAACTCGGTGTAATCCGGGGCCACGTCGGAGACCACGTAACGCCGTTTGCCGGACGGGTCTGGGGGGATGCGTTCGACGACGCGGCAATCCACCTTGATGTGCGGCCCGAACAGCTCGCGGTAACGCTGCTGGACGCGGGGGATGGTCGCCGGGGTAAACCGTTCGTCAACGACGCGCAGCACCTCGAACGCGTCGAGCGCGCGCTGGAGGGTCTTGAATTCCACGATCCCCGGCTGGTCGCGCAGCACGTGCGACGTGACCGCGCCGTGGCACAGTTGACCGTCCGGCAGCGCGATGAAGCCGGTGATCTTGCCGCCCGCGACCCGCAGCAGCGGGAACGGCAACCCGCATGGACACGGCTCGGGCAATAGCGTGCCGACGTCGCCGATGCGATAGCGGATCATCGGCTGAGCGCGGGTGTTCAGCGTGGTGCACAGGATTTCGCCGCCGCGACCCGCCGCGGGAGGGCGAAGCTCCTGCTGAGCCAAACCCGCGATCTCCACGTGAATGTGCGGCGTGACAACGTGCATGCCCCCCTCCGGGCAATCGTGCGCGATCAGACCCACCTCGCGGCTGCCGTATTCGGAGGCTACGCGGCAGCCGAAGACCTCGCGGAGCTGGGCGACGTGGTCGGCGGTGACCTCTTCACCGGTGAGCACGACCAGTCGCAGCCAGGGGAAGTCCGCCGGCCCGTATCGTCGCCCCGCGTGCCGGGCCAGCAGCGCCGCCGCGCTCGGGTAGCCGTACAGGACGCGCGGCTTGAACGACGCGATCCCGGCCAGGTGTACGTCCATCTGCGAGGCGGACATCTCAAAGGCGTCCAGCAGGATCTCGTTCAGGAAGCGGTCGCGCCAGTGTTTGAGTCGCGAGGTCTTTGATTCGATGGGGGAACCCCAGAGGTATGCGCGTCGCTCGCCTGGGCGCACGCCGAACAGGCCCTGCATGAAGAGTCGCGCGGCCAGTTGCTGCGCCTGGCGGATGCGGTCGATGAAGAAGTGCAGTGTGTCGCCGCTGGTTCCGCCGCTGCTGTGCGGGATCGGTCCGCCCGGCACACCGCGATACACTATCTCGTCTCGGTGGGCGCGCAGGTCGCTCTTGCTGAGCGCGGGGAGTCTGGCGAGCTGGGCGTACGGATCGGCGGCGCGCGGATTGAGGCCGCAACGGGTGAATAGCGGGCCGAAGTAGGGGAGATGTTCCTCGGCAAAGCAGAGCAGGTCGCGCAGACGCGCCGCGCAGTGGCGTTGGACGGCATCGCGCGGCAGGGCCGCGAGCCGGGCGAGGGCGTGCAACTCGCGGAGCGTGTGGCGTCCGCGCAGCCGTTCGTGCAGCGGGTACGTCACGTGCCGGGCGAACCAGTCTTGTGCGCTCATGCGCGGTGGGCCCTCAATGTCGCGTGGCGATGGCCGTCGGCTCCGGGCGGTCGGCGTCCGGACTTCGGTGTTCGCTTGATGGATTGCGTGTGTGAGCCGCGGGTCCGAGCCGGGCGGGAGCGGGGGCGCAGACTGAAGTCCGCGGCTCATTTCCCGGTCTTCGCCGGGCGAACCGTCGCGGGAGAACGCTTTCGTACAAGCGCGCCACGCGGCGTACCTGTTGATCGACGTTGTAGCTGGCCGCCACGTGCGATCGTAACGCCTGACCGATGCGTCGCCGCAACGGCTCATCAAGTGCCAGGCGTGTCAGCTCGCGTGCCAGGGTGGCCGGGTCGTGCGGCGGAACGAGCGGGGCGAGACGTTCCTCGGGGAGTGCGGGCGTCCCGCCCGCGCGAAAGCGCGAGCGGCCCGGCGGTCGCGGCGTCAGCACGTCCGGCACGGCGCCCACGGCCGTGGCAATCACGGGTAACCCGGCCGCCGCCGCTTCGAGGATGGTGAACGGCAGGCCTTCGCTGTGACTGGGGTGGACGAGGCAATCGGCCGACGCCAGCAAGCGGGTCTTCTCCGCGCCCTGCACCGGACCGTGGAACGTCACCCTTTGCGCGAGTCCGGCCTGGGCGATGCGTTGTTCCCACGCGGATCGATCAGTGGGCGGCGCCGGGCCGGCGATTAGCAGGTGGAACGGGATGTCGCCGCGTTCGAGCAGGCTTGCCGCTTCGATCAGGTCGCCCAACCCTTTCGGCTCGGTCAGCGGCCCGAGAAACAGGAATCGGCACGGCTGGCGGCCTGCCGATCCGCCGCCCGTTGACGGTCGCGGGTAGGGGCAAAGGCTTGTCCCGAGCGCAGCCGAGGGATCATCTTTGCCCTCCCGCGTTTGTGGTTCGTGTGCCGGGAGCGCAACTCCGTTGGGGATCACGAGCACGCGCGCCTGTCCCACGAAGGGGCTGAGCCGGGCTCTCCAGCTCGGCGACAGGACCACGACTGCGTCGGCGAGCTCACACCCGCGGCGGATGAGCCAACGTCCCGCTATGCCGCTGTCGGCGCAGAACTGCGCGAACCGTCCGCCGCGAATGTGCAAAACGGCCTTTCGCCCGAGGAGCTTGATCAAGGCCAGGTCGAGCAGGTTGCGGTAGAACGTGAAGTAGCTGCACGTGTGGATGTGGACCAGGGCGATTCGCTCATGAGGGTAGTGTGGGCGTCCCGCCCGCCGGATGAGCACCTGCCCGAGCCGCAGCAACGCCGCGAGGTGCCGCGTTACGGACGCGAACTTGAGCGCCCATCGTCGGGGAGTGCGGGCGTCCCGCCCGCGTAGCCGCCCGCGCGCTGGGGCCGGGTCCCTCCCGGTCGGGGGGGAGTGCGGGCGTCCCGCCCGCGAGAGGATAAAGCCCTGCCGGTCAGCGGTGGTTGCGAAGCGGTGCAGGTCATACGCTTCGCGGAGCGGGGAGGTCATCAACCCGTCGATGGCACTGACCATGCCGCCGATCTGCGGTGCTGCCGGGCCGACCATCAGCACGCCCGGCCGCCGACGGCAAATGGTGGCGCGGTCTGCCCGGCTGACGTTCGGCCTTGGGCGCAGGCAGTCGGCGTAGAGCCGCTCGTAGCGCTGCACCATCCGGTCGGTGGTATACCAGCGGGCGTGGTCCTCGGCGGCGCGGGCGGCCCGCCGACGCGCCGCGCTGCGATCACGCAGCGCGTAGCGCAGGGCCGTGGCCAGCGCGGGCGGGTTGCCCGGCGGGACGAGTACGCCCGTCTGGTTGTGGCGCAGCAGGAAGTGCCGCGGGTCGGCGTGGGTGTCCAGGCGGCCGACATCGCCCACCGCCGTCGCCACCACCGGGACCGACTGCGCCATGGCCTCGAGCACGACGTTGGGCATACCCTCGGTGCGGCTGCTAAGGCACAGCACGTCCGCCGCGGGCATCAATTGCCATGCGTCTTCCACCGGGCCGGGGAAGAGGGCGTGGTCGGTGAGGCCCAGGTTCTGCAGCTCACGCTGCACCTCGGCCCAGTAGGCGCGGTCCCGTATTGCACCGACGCACACGAGGGCGGCGTCGGGCCGCTGGCGGCGCAAGAGCGCAAAAGCCCGCAGAAGCCCGCAAATGTCCTTCTCAACCCGGATGTTCGCCACGCTGAGGATCACCGGACCACGCAGGCTTCGGCCGCACAGTTCCTCCAGCCGCGTACGCGCGTCTTGCAGCGCGACCGGTTGCAGGTCGATGCCGTTCGGGATGTGCACTGCCGTGCGGGTCACGCGGCCACGCGGCAATCTCTCGCGTGCCGAGGCGCAGTTGATTACGACGCGCTCGACCAACGGATCGAGGTAATTCGCCAGCCGGCCGTAACGGCTCGGCCCGCCCAGCGGCCAGCCGTGCCGAACGTGAACGAGCGGAAGGCCTAGCAGCTTGGCTGCTGGAAAGGCCCAGGCCAAGGCGGCACAACTGTGGGCATGGACGATCTCGACCCGGTCGGAGCGCAGCCAGCGTGCCAGACGCCAGGCCAGCAGGGGACTGCGCCCGACGGCGCGTGCCTCACGGACAACGACGCCGGCGGCGCGCAAGTGCTCGGTGGGCGTCTCGGCGTGCTTGAGGCAGTAAACGAACACGCGCTGGCCGCGGCGGGCCAGCCCCGCCGCGAGCCGGCGCAGCACACCCTCGGCGCCGCCCCCGGCGAGCGTGTCGATGAGTAGCGCGATGTTCACTGCAGCCTTCCCGTGACCGGCGGGGCGTCGGGGTCGTCCATGACCGGCGGCACCGGCGACGCGCTGGTGAGTGCGTCGGTAGCATCCTGGCGGTCGGTCTGCGCAAAGATACCGGCGGCCACATTATCCAGACAGCATGCCAGGCCGACCAGTATCCAGAATCCCTCCGTGTAGAGCCGCGTGGTGAACAGGCCGCAGGCCAGATAGCCGATCAGAGCGGTTCGCATGGCCATCGCGTGCCAGCCGAGGTGGAAGTGCATCTGCCGTTGCGCTACCTCGATCGGCAGCATGGGCTCGAAGCAGTTGGCCCGTCGGCGGATGAGGGTGAGCCGATGCAGGGCGACGCCGATGATTGCCAGGAAGACGATCAACCCCGGGATGCCGAGCTCGGCCAGGCAGGCCACGAACGTGTTGTGCGCGCTGCGCGTGTAGGCCAGGCCCGGGATGTACTCTCTCACGACCTGGTGGAAATTCCCGATGCCGACGCCGAGCGGATAATCGCCCGTCATCTCCAGTGCCGCGCGCCAGCAGGCGATCCGGTCGGTGATGGCGGTGTCTTCGCTGTAGGCGGAGACGGTCGCCATGCGCTTCCACCAGGTGGGATCGGCGAGTTGGGCGGCCAGCAGTATCCCGAGCACGATCGCGGCCCAGCCCTTGGCGCGGTACTTGCGGGGCAAGGAGAAGGCTGCGACCACGCACATGGCGGCGATGCCGACGATGGCGTTGCGTGTGCGGGTCATCACGATGGTGTTGACGGCCAGAGCGCCGATCATGAGGACCATCCCGCGGCTCCACCAGTGGCGGGTCATGAAGAACATGGCGCCGATCAGAGGCAGGGACGCGACCAGGTGTACGGCCAGTCCGCTGGACTCGGCGAAGTCCGGGCCGCCGAGGCCCAGCGACAGACGCCCGCCCACCAGCCCGCCCGCCTGGCCGAACGCTTCGTAGCCCAGGTAGAAGACGCCTGAGAGCCAGGCGATGATGGCGAAGTGGTAGTGTAGGGGCTGGCGTACGCAGCGGATCAGAATGAGCAGGAAGATCATTACCTTGACGATCTTCTCGGCCTGGTAGACCGCACGGTCGCTGGTCCCGTAGCCCCACATCAGGCTCCCGAGCGCCAGCAGCACGAGCCCGATCGACAGGGCGAACGGTAAGGGGAACTGCCGCCCGCCGGGGCCGAAGCGTGGACGGCGTGCCAGGATGCCGATCACGATCGCGACCGCCACGGTCATGGATGTCCGCAGTCCGATGGCACGGACGCTATGAGCCCACCATTGCGTTTCGGGATGGAGATGGTAGACGAGGATGTATAGGAGGACGCCGGCGAGCGGGTACAGCAAAGCCGCTCCGGTCCCCGCGACGTAGATGAACCAGAATGCCAGCGCCGTTAGTGGCATCACCTCGGGCTTCGATTTAGTACGCTGCCCTTGCTTGCGTCGCGGAGTTCGGGTTCCCCACCGCTGAAGCGGTGGGCCACCCATGCCGTCCGGTCCACCAGAGGCATGCCCCAAGCGTCGCCGCGCGTACCGCGGCGGGCCGTGTGGCTGCCTTATCAACCTGATCGGTTGTATTGCGGTGGTGATAGAGCAAGTACAGAAGGCAACGAGGCAACAAGGCAACTAGGCAACGAGGGGTCGGTTCGGCCGGCGGGCGGGTTGCCGCGCCGCCGTTCTCAGTAGTTATCAGACGCGCAGGGTTGCGCGTCGCGGACGCGGGAAGGGGCCTGGTCGGTGTTACAGGGCACGGCGCTTTGGACCGATATTTACTCTGTCGCGGGCGAGACGGCCGCACTACGAAGAAGGCAACGAGGCAACGAGGCAACGAGGCAACGAGG
>Ga0114919_10004508_pt1 | contig 11183 bp, 8 predicted proteins | sample BlataG_FD_88682 | JGI IMG/M metagenome (GOLD analysis project Ga0114919, IMG submission 88682) | Deep subsurface microbial communities from Black Sea to uncover new lineages of life (NeLLi) - Black_00105 metaG | ecosystem: Environmental > Aquatic > Marine > Oceanic > Sediment | place: Atlantic...
AAGCGGCGAATGGTCATGATGGACGGCAACCAGGCCGTGGCGCACGTGGCGCACAAGGTCAACGAGGTGATCGCGATCTACCCGATCACGCCCTCGTCCAGTATGGGTGAGTGGGCGGACCAGTGGTCGGCCGAGGGCAAGCCCAACATCTGGGGCACGATCCCGCTGGTGGTCGAGATGCAAAGCGAGGGCGGAGCCTCCGGGGCGGTCCACGGGGCGCTCCAGACCGGCGGGCTGTGCACGACCTTTACCGCCTCGCAAGGCCTGCTGCTGATGATCCCCAACATGTTCAAGATCGCCGGCGAGCTGACGCCGACGGTCTTCCACGTCTCCGCCCGCACGGTGGCGACGCACGCCCTGAGTATCTTCGGCGACCACAGCGACGTGATGGCCGTACGCTCGACCGGGTGGGGGCTGGTGGCTTCGGGCTCGATCCAGGAGGTGATGGACCTGGCGCTGATCACGACGGCGGCGTCGCTCGAGGCCCGTGTTCCGTTCGTTTACTTCTTCGACGGGTTCCGCAGCTCGCACGAGGTGATGAAGATCGAGGAGCTGACGCAGGACGACATGCGGGCGATGATCGATGACGACCTGATCCGCGCCCACCGCCAGCGGGCGATGACGCCCGATCGCCCGGTGCTGCGCGGCTCGGCCCAGAACCCCGACGTGTTCTTCCAAGCCCGTGAGACCATCAACCCCTTCTACGAGAAGTGCCCGGCGATCGTGCAGAAAGCAATGGACAGGTTCGCCGAGGTCGTCGGCCGGCGTTACCACCTGTTCGATTACATTGGGGCGCCCGATGCCGAACGCGTCGTCATCATGATGGGCTCCGGCGCCGAAGCCGGGCACGAGACGGCCGAGTACCTGGTCGCGCGTGGCGAGAAGATCGGGCTGATCAAGGTGCGGCTGTATCGCCCGTTCGACGCTGATGCGCTGTTCAAGGCGCTGCCCAAGACGGTCAAAATGATCGCCACGCTTGACCGGACCAAGGAGCCGGGTGCCGACGGCGAGCCACTGTACAAGGACGTGCTCGCGGCGTTCGCCGAGCGGCATGCGATCGGCAAGCTACCGTTTGCCGACCTGCCGAGGGTGGTCGGCGGCCGCTACGGCCTTTCGTCCAAGGACTTCACGCCGGCGATGATGAAGGCTGTCTTCGACAACCTGGCCAAGCCCGAGTCGAAGAACCACTTCACCGTCGGCATTAAGGAGGACATCACGAACTCCAGCCTGGATTTTGATCCCGGCTTCGTCACCGAAGGCGCCGACGTGGTCCAGGCGATGTTCTACGGGCTGGGCGCCGACGGGACGGTCGGGGCCAACAAGAACTCGATCAAGATCATCGGCGAGGAAACGGACAACTTCGCCCAGGGCTACTTCGTCTACGACTCGAAGAAGGCCGGCTCGGTGACGGTCTCGCACCTGCGTTTCGGGCCGCGGCCGATCCATTCGACTTATCTGGTCAGCGCGGCGAACTTCGTCGCCTGTCACACGTGGACCTTCCTCGAGCGTTACGACATGTTGAAAAACGCGGTGCCCGGTGCCGTGTTCCTGCTGAACAGCCCGTTCCCGACCGAGGAGACCTGGGACCGGCTGCCGCGCAGGGTCCAGCAGCAGATCATCGACAAGAAGCTGAGGTTCTACGTGATCGACGCCTACTCGGTCGCGAAGGAAACCGGCATGGGCGCGCGGATCAACACGATCATGCAGACGTGCTTCTTCGCGATCTCCGGGGTGCTACCGCGGGACGAGGCCATCGCCCAGATCAAGGGCGCGATCAAGAAGACCTACGGGGTCAAGGGGGAGGAGATCGTCAAGAAGAACTGGGCGGCGGTGGACCAGACGCTGGCTAACCTGCACGAGATCAAGGTGCCGGACAAGGCGACCAGCACGGTCGAGATGCCGCCGCCGGTGTCGGAAGAGGCGCCGGAGTTCGTGCGGAACGTGCTGGGGGAGATAATCGCGGGTCGCGGCGACGAGATCCCGGTCAGCGCCCTGCCGTGTGACGGGACGTTCCCGATCGACACGGCCAAGTGGGAGAAGCGCAACATCGCGTTGGAGATTCCGGTGTGGGATCCCGAGACGTGTGTGCAGTGCGGCAAGTGCGCGATCGTTTGCCCGCACGCCGCTATCCGCATGAAGGCCTACGACCCGAAACTGCTGGGAAACGCGCCGTCCACATTCAAGTCGGCCAAAGCGATCGGCAAAGAATACGCCGGGCTGATGATGACCGTGCAGGTCGCGCCGGAGGATTGCACCGGCTGCGCGATGTGCATCGAGGCCTGCCCGGCCAAGAACAAGAAGGAAACGCGGCTCAAGGCGATCAACATGCAGTTTCAGCCGCCGCTGCGCGAATCGGAGCGCGAGTGCTACGACTTCTTCCTCGCGCTCCCGGAGATCGATCGCAGCCGCGTCAAAATCAACACGGTCAAGGGCTCGCAGTACCTTCAGCCGCTGTTCGAGTATTCGGGGGCCTGCGCGGCGTGCGGGGAGACCCCGTATATCAAGCTGCTGACGCAGTTGTTCGGCGACCGGGACATCATCGGCAACGCGACCGGATGCTCGTCGATTTACGGCGGGAACCTGCCCACCGCCCCGTGGGCCAAGAACCCGGACGGGCGCGGGCCGACCTGGTCCAACTCGCTGTTCGAGGACAACGCCGAGTTCGGCTTCGGCTTCCGCCTCACGCTCGACAAGCACAACGAGTATGCCCGCGAGCTGGTCGCGCAGTTGGCGGACACCATCGGAAAGGAATTGGCCGACGGGCTGCTGACCGCGGATCAGTCCAGCGAAGCGGGTATCGAGGAGCAGCGTAAGCGGGTGGCGGCCCTGAAAAACAAGCTGCACAAGCTCGATACGTCCGAAGCGCGACGCCTACTGGACATTGCCGACGTGCTGGTGAAGAAGAGCGTCTGGGTGCTGGGCGGTGACGGGTGGGCCTACGACATCGGGTACGGCGGGCTGGACCACGTGCTGGCCTGTGGGCGGAACGTCAACGTACTCGTGCTCGATACAGAGGTTTACTCGAACACGGGCGGGCAGTGCTCGAAGGCCACGCCACGCGGGGCGGTGGCCAAGTTTGCCGCCGGCGGCAAACCGCAGGCCAAGAAAGACCTGGCCATGTTGGCGATGACGTACGGCAGCGTGTATGTGGCCACGGTGGCCATGGGAGCCAACGATGCCCAGACGGTCCGGGCGTTCATCGAGGCCGAGGCCTACGACGGGCCGTCACTGATCATCGCCTACAGCCACTGCATCGCGCATGGGATCAACATGACCAAGGGTCTGGAGAGCCAGAAGAAGGCCGTTCAGAGCGGGCACCTTGCACTGTTCCGCTTCAACCCCGACCTGGCGGCCAAGGGCGAGAACCCGCTCAAGCTCGACTCCAAGGCGCCTTCGATCCAGTACGAGGATTACGCCTACAGTCAGACCCGCTTCAAGATGCTCACCAAGAGCAAGCCGGAGGATGCCAAACGCTTCCTCGAACTGGCTCAGCGCGACGCCATCGCCCGCTGGCGCATGTACGAGCACTTGGCGGCCATGCACTACGGTCCCAACGGCGGTGACGCCCTGCACGAGGAATAGACCGGTCACAGGAACCCGAAACGATGAACCTCACTACGAAATACCTGGGATTAACGCTCAAGAACCCGCTGGTACCGGCGGCCGGACCGCTGGCCGAACGCGTGAGCACCGTTCGGGAGATGGAGGACGCCGGTGCGTCGGCAGTGGTGCTGTACTCGCTGTTCGAGGAGCAGATCCGCCACGAGGCCGAGGAACTCGACCACTTCCTGGCCTATGGCACCGAGAGCTTCGCCGAAGCGGTGACGTACTTCCCCGAGGCCGCGGAATACAGACTCGGCCCGGAGGAGTACCTGGCTCACCTCGGCAAGCTGAAAGAGGCGGTGGACATCCCCGTCATCGCGAGCCTGAACGGTGCCACGGTCGGCGGCTGGGTCGATTACGCCAAGCAGATCGAGCAGGCCGGCGCCGACGCGCTCGAGCTGAACATCTACCTGATCGCGGCGGACCCAAAGCTCTCCAGCACCGACCTGGAGCGGCGCTATCTGGAGATTCTCCAGGCGGTCAGGGGTGCCGTGAAGATCCCGATCGCCGTCAAGCTGAGCCCTTTCTTCAGCGCCTTGGCTTCAATGGCCTGCCGCCTCGACGAGGCCGGTGCCGACGGACTGGTCTTGTTCAACCGCTTCTACCAGCCGGACATCGACCTGGAAACGCTGGAGGTGGTCCCCAACCTCGTGCTGAGCGGTCCGTTCGAAATGCGGCTGCCGCTACGCTGGATCGCCATCCTGTACGGGCACATCGCGTGCAGCCTGGCCGGGAACCGGGGGATCTCCACGGGTGAGGACATCATCAAGATGGTCATGGCCGGGGCTGATGTTACGCAGGTCTGTTCGGTGCTGCTGCGCGAAGGCGTGGGCCACCTGACGGTCATGCTCAACGACGTGCAGAGGTGGATGGCGGAGCACGAGTACGAGTCGGTCGCGCAGATGAAGGGGAGCATGAGCCAGAAAGCCTGCGCCGACCCGACCGCCTTCGAACGCGCCAACTACGTGAAGGTCCTCCACAGCTATGGGTGATCCCCCGGCCCGTTTGAGAACCTTCAGCGTCGGGCGCGTTCCCCATGCTCGGTGGGCGCCCTATAATAGCGGGTTCAGAGGTTACGATCTGCCGCCAAGAATCGCTCGCCACGCGGCCCGGACCCGATTGACGCTGATTTGTGTGGTGAGCCTTGCTTTGGAGCAATGCAATGGAGCTTACGAAAGCAGAAGCCCTCGAGTATCACTCGCAGCCCACGCCCGGGAAGATCGAAGTCATCGCGACCAAGCCGTGCGCCACGCAGCGCGACCTGTCGCTGGCCTACACCCCGGGCGTTGCCGATCCCTGCCTGGAAATCGAGAAGGACCCGGACCTGTGCTACACCTACACGGCGCGGGGCAACCTGGTGGCGGTGATCTCCAACGGCACCGCCGTGCTCGGGCTGGGGGACATCGGTGCGCTGGCCGGCAAGCCGGTCATGGAAGGCAAGGCGGTTCTGTTCAAGCGCTTCGCGGGCGTCGATGTGTTCGACATCGAGGTCGATACGCACGATCCCGAGGAGCTCATCCATATCGTGCAGAAGCTCGAGCCCACCTTCGGTGGGATCAACCTCGAGGACATCAAGGCCCCCGAGTGCTTCATGATCGAGCGGCGTCTGCAGGAGACGATGGACATCCCCATCTTCCATGACGACCAGCACGGTACGGCGATCATCTCCGGCGCTGCGCTGGTGAACGGCTGCATCTTGCAAGGCAAGAAGGTCGAGGATGTCCGCATGGTGATCAGCGGGGCCGGCGCCGCCGGCATCGCCTGCGCCAAGTTCTACATCTCCCTGGGAGTCAAGCCGGAGAACGTGATCATGGCCGACTCCAAGGGCGTGATCTACAAAGGTCGCAAAGAGAACATGAATCCGTTCAAGGCGGAGTTTGCGGCGGATACCTCCGCCCGCACGCTGGCCGACGCCATGAAAGGCGCCGATTGCTTCTCCGGCCTGTCACATGCGGGCATCGTCACGCAGGAGATGGTCAGGTCGATGGCCGACAAGCCCATTATTTTCGCGATGGCCAACCCCGTCCCGGAAATCATGCCGGACGAGGCGAAGGCGGCCCGCCCGGACGCGATCGTGGCCACCGGCCGCAGCGACTTCCCCAACCAGGTGAACAACGTGCTCGGCTTCCCCTTCATCTTCCGCGGAGCGCTGGACGTGCACGCCCGTAAGATCAATGAGGAGATGAAGCTGGCGGCCTCCCACGCGTTGGCCAGCCTCAGTCGCGAGCCCGTCCTCGACTGCGTGCTGGAGGCCTACAACCTCGACCGGCTGGAGTTCGGCCCCGACTACGTCGTTCCCAAGCCCTTCGACCCGCGCGTGCTCGTCTGGGAGGCGTCGGCGGTCGCCGAGGCCGCGGTGAAGTCAGGCGTGGCCCGCGTGCCCATGCAGGACTTCGAGGCCTACCGCAAACGCCTCGAGGCCCTGGCGGAACGTCTACAGCAATAGCGCCCACCACCGATCCGCAGCCGCACCGGAGGACGCTGCGGGGGCACGATGCGCAGGAATACGCTGAACTTCCTGATCGACGCCACTACCGCGCTGGCCATGCTTGTCATGATTGCCAGCGGGCTCATCGTCCGGTACGTGCTGCCGGCGGGGAGCGGCGGATACGGCCTGGGGCCCGCAAAGGCGCTCTGGGGCATGGGACGCCACGAGTGGGGCGACGTGCACTTCTGGACGGCGGTCACCCTCGGCACACTGCTGATCGTCCATGTGGCCCTGCACTGGTCGTGGGTGTGTGGGACGGTTCGCCGTTGGATCGCCGGTACTGAAGCGACGCCCAAGACGACGCCCCTGGCGCGCAATGCCTACGGTGTCGGATTCTTGGGAGTTGTGGTGATCCTGGTCGGCGGCTTCCTCTGGGTGGCTGGGGCCAGCGTTGAGACCATCGAGCGCCAGCAAGGGCACGGCCGGCGCGCCTTATGGCAGGACGACGACGGGTTGATCCGCGGCTCGCTGACGTTGGCCGAGGTCGCGGAGTTGACCGGCGTGCCGGTGGCCTTCTTGAAGGCGGAACTCGGCTTGCCGGACACAATATCGCGCCACGAGCGACTCGGTCGCTTGCGGCGTGAGTACGGCTTTGAGATGTCGGCCGTGCGCGAGATCATAGAAGGATACCGAGATCACTCGGGTAGCACTCCATGAGACAGGCAAGCGCGTCTTTCAGGACAGGATCGATCGTGTGAGAAGTGAGCCTCGGCAGCGGCTTCGCAGTTGTCGTAGTCGCCCCCGGATTCGACCGCCAACAGCGGATGCCGACTCGCGGCAGTCGGACCCCCCGGTTCTCACCGCGCCCCGGCGTGATGGAGCCCCAAACGTCGGTCCGTGCTGCTGTTGCAGCCGAAATCCGCGAGGCATGCTGCCAGGTCAACCCGGTCGATGCAGCCGTCCTTGTTGAAATCGGCGTCCGGATTGAATTGCGGATCGCCGGCGCAACTGCCGAAGGCAGCCAACAAGAGGGCGAGATCGGCCTCGTCAGTCTTCCCGTCGAGGTTTGCATCACCGACGCAACTGTTCGCCCAGACGGCGAATCGCAGCTTGGCTGGGTTGCCGCCGTCCGACGAAGGACCGAACCCGGCAATGATCTCCGGAAGGGTGTTCCCGAACAGGTCGGCCGCTGCCAGGTTCCGGGGACGGAGAATCTCACTGTAGGGATCGTTCCAGAATCCGCTCGTATTGATCGGGGTCGGGTCTACGCGAGTCCAAGACGCTCCCACAAGCTCGTCTGCTCCGGCGCCGCGTGCTAGAATACCGACCAAGCGAACCATCGGCCCCGAAGACTTGTGCGAGTTAAACGATGGCTGTGAAGCACCTGGTTGACAAAGCGGAACTTCATCGGCTCGTTGAAGCGCAGATGCGCAACTGGGAACTGCTGGCCCGCGCGCAGCGGGCCACCGGCGAGGAGGGCTCGCCGCCGGACACGAGCAAGGAAGTGCAAGAGTTCGTCTCGATCTCGCGTGCCGTCGGGGCCGGGGGCTACCAGCTGGCGTCCCTGCTGGGCGAAAAACTGGGCTGGCCGGTCTTCGACAAGCAAATCCTCCAGGCGATGGCCGGCGATGATCAGGTCCGCGCCCAGCTTTACGAGGCCCTGGACGAACGCGACGAAGGCTGGCTCGAAAGCATCATGCGCTGGCTCATTCAGGGCGAGTTCCGCCGGGAAGACTACTTCCGCCGTCTCAGCGAGACCGTGCTGGCCTTGGCCCGGCAAAGCCACGTGGTGTTTCTCGGCCGCGGCACCGGCCTGATTCTGCCCCAAGACTGCGGGCTACGCGTCCGCATCATCGCGCCGGACGAGCACCGGCTGAAAACCTTTGCCGAACGAAGGCAGATGGACCGGAAGGCCGCCGCCCACGAGATGCAGCGCGTCGGCCGCGAGCGCGCCGAGTTCATCCGCCGCTATTTCGGCAGAGACACCGACGACCTGCTCCGCTTCGACCTGATCCTGAATTCGGGAAGGATCCCGCTCCCCGAGGCGGTGGACCTGATCGCCCACATCCTGCGGGAGCGCGGCGTCATCACCTAGACCGCGACCAGCCCCGGGCTTGAAGCCCATGCGGCTAAGCCGTGCGCGACAGCGTAATTCAACTCACCGAGGCCCGCACCACGCTATTCAGCTCGCCGCACGGCGTTCATCTTCAGCAAGCGCACCTGGCGATCGTAGGGCGGGAAGCAGTGCATCTCGAACCCGGCGTCCCGCAGCCCGGCCGCACGGTAACACGCCAGCGCCCGGTGATTCTCCGCAAACACGACCAGCGTCACCCGCCGGGCGCCCTGCTGATTGAACGCCCGTTCCAGCAGCAGACGTGTCAGGCGTGTTCCGAGCCCGCGGCCGCGCCGCCGCGGATCCACGATCAGATGTCCCAGCCAAAAATGTCGTTCCTCGGTCCGTAGGACGTTCAGCTCACCATACCCGACCGGGCGCTTCTTCCCGATCTCGATGAGCAAGAACTGCTGACGGCCCGGCCCGACCCAGCCGCGGATCTTCTCGGCTGTTAGCGGCGGAGGAGTGCGTGGGGCGAGCAGGTAGGCCTCGCGCTCGTTCAGCACCCACGAGGCAACCCGGGCGGCATGCTCGTCCTCAAACGGCATCAGCCGCGCCGCTGCGACCTGTGGCTTCGTCCTGATTGGTACGGCGGCCATATCTGTACCCCGGTTGCCCGCGCGCCAAGTCCGTACATAATGACCCGCGCGTCACACGCGGCGCACTACGAAGCGCGTGTGACCTGCCAAGATGGTAGCTGCCCTTTGCGATGGTGTCACATGGCGCGCGAGCCCTCGAAGCAGTTTCGCGGATACCCTGTGAGAAGGCGCCGGTTCGAACTCGCCGGCCGAACGTTCGAGTTGCTCGGGCCGGCCAACTACGAGTCTCTGATCGACGACCCGCATGTCGCCGCCCGTTTCGAGCAGGACGAGTACATGCCCTACTGGGCGGAGTTTTGGCCGGCGGCGCTGCTCTTGGCCGATGCCGTGGCGGCCTGGGAACCCGTTCCCGCCGACACCGAACCGCCGTGCGTGCTCGAACTCGGCTGCGGCCTGGGGTTAGTGAGCCTAGTCGCCACCCATCTCGGCTTCCGGGTGACCGCGTCGGATTACGATGAGGACGCCTTGGCGTTTCTGGTCGAGAGTGCTCGCCGCAACGGTTTGGCGATCCCGGAAACACGTTACGTGGATTGGCGTGAGACCTACCCCGACCTGCGGCTCGACCGGATTGTTGCCGCGGACGTCCTGTACGAGACCCGCAACCTGCGCCCGATCGCCGAGTTCGCCCGCGGTCACCTCAAGCCCGACGGCTTCGCATTGATCTGCGATGGGAACCGCTCGACCGCCGACGACTTCGACACCGTCGCCCGGCACTGCGGACTGAAGGTCGAGGTCTCCCCCGTCGAGCGTCCCGCCCCGCCGGATGGCAAACCCATCCGCGGCCGCATCTTCCGCTTGCAGCGCAAACCGTAGGCAGCCGGAACGTCCAGCGTTCCGTCAGCCAGCGATTGACGGGTAGTGCGGGCGTCTCGCCCGCAGGGTAGTGCGGGTGTCCCGCCCGCGGGGTAGTGCGGGCGTCCCGCCCGCGGGGTAGTGCGGGCGTCTCGCCCGCAGTGAGGAACCCATTCAGGCGGGCGAGACGCCCACACTCCCCACGATTTGATGGTTGACGGAGCACTAGCCCCAAGGTTTTTGACGAAGTGTGTCATCCATTTCCGCGGCGGCTCCGTTTACCAGGGTGAGCGCCATCGTTACACCTGACAGGAAGGAGAATGATCCCATGTTCGCGCTTCGCCCAACCACCACGCACGCCGTTCTGTTCGCCGCCGCTGCATTACTCGCATCGGGCTGCCTCGAACGAAAAGAAAGCATCCGGGTAGCCCGCGACGGCTCGGTCGAGATCCGCGTCGAGATCGCGGGCGATCCCGGCGACTTCACCACCGGCGACGCGCTGCCCGAGCGGCGCGGCGGGTGGCAAACGCAGGATTGGACGAGCACCAACGACGAGGGCAAGAAGAAGCAGCACCGCGAGGCGACGCTGCGGGTCGCCGCCGGTAAGCCCCTGCCCGATTCGTTCGCCGACCCGGCCGGCCCAAATTACGACACCGCCTTGTCATTCCCGACCGAGCTGGTCATCGAGCGACGGCCGGACGGCACCTACTACCACTTCAGGCGCGTCTACATCGGCCGCGAGCACGCCCGATACGAGTATTACCGGCAGACGTTGCAGGAAAACAGCGCGGCGATGAAACAGCTCTCGCAGCAAGGTCTGGAAGCGCTCGGCGACCAGCAGCGGGCCGAGGTGATCGGCGTCCTCCGCGCGATCGAGGCGCTTAAGCACGCTGAATATGTCCGCGCCGGCGTGGAGACCCTGGAAGACCGATGGCCGCAGCACTATGGTTTGATCCTGCGCCGCACAGTGCTTGAACACTTCCAGAATGAGGATGTTGGGCCCGTGGTGGAGCTCCTCGCCGAGCCGGCCAGCCCCGAGCGGGATGCCGCGATCGACGAGTACGCGCGCCGCGTAGTCGACGCTGTTCCTGATGTCTTGCGCGAGAAAATGAAGGAGCTCCGCATACCTCGGCAGCAGATAAACGTCTTCTTCGCCGGATACGATGAGGAAGAAGCCCGGCGGGCTGTCACTGAGGATCTCGGCGACGATAAACTCGAGGTGCGGGTGGCACTGCCCGGGCAGATTGTCGCGCACAACGCGGATGAAGTGGACGGAGAATTCGTGGTGTGGCATCTCCCTGGCAAGGCCCTGATGGACCGCGACCAGATTCTGATGGTCACCAGCCGCGTCGCCCGCGGGGCCAGGGTCGAAGGCTCCGACAACTAGCCCGCGCGTCGCGCGGGTGCAATCGGCCCGTCGCGGCCCGGAATTGCGGGCGGGCAGGCCGCTCGGCAGCGCAGCCCAACGCTATCATGCCGAGGTGGCCGCACGGATGTCGCAGGAACAAGCGATGCCGTTGGACGTGGAAACCTGCTTCCGAACGCAGCGCGCCCGGGTGTACCGCTGGGCGTACGCCATGTGTCGGCGCCACGACGACGCACTCGATGTCGTCCAGGACGTGTTCCTGCGTATGCTCGACCGGCGGCC
>Ga0114919_10004509_pt1 | contig 11181 bp, 8 predicted proteins | sample BlataG_FD_88682 | JGI IMG/M metagenome (GOLD analysis project Ga0114919, IMG submission 88682) | Deep subsurface microbial communities from Black Sea to uncover new lineages of life (NeLLi) - Black_00105 metaG | ecosystem: Environmental > Aquatic > Marine > Oceanic > Sediment | place: Atlantic...
AGAGGCGATAAAGGAAGCGGATATTATGGTTACAGTGACAGGGGATATAAATGTGATAGATAGAGCCCATTTTGAGGCTGCGAAGGATGGAATAATACTTGCGAACTCGGGTCATTTTGATATCGAGATAAATAGAAAGGCACTCGAGGAGATGGCGGAAAGCACAAGAGAAGTAAGGAATCTTGTGGATGAATATACGATGAAGGACGGTAGAAAGATATATTTGCTCGCAAAGGGTAGGCTTGTAAATCTGTCCTGCGCAGAGGGGCATCCGCCGGAGGTTATGGATATGTCGTTTGCAAATCAGGCACTTGCAGCAGAGTATATAATAAACAATAAACTGCCCGTCTCTGTGCACAGACTATCAAAAGAGATAGACAGTGAGATTGCTGAGCTGAAACTTAAAAGTATGGGCAAGAGAATGGATACCCTTACAGAAGAACAAAAGGCGTACTTGGAGGAATGGCAGATAGGGACTTAATTTTGTCGCTTACTCTTTGCTTGTGCCTTTATCTTCTCGTGTAGTTCTCCCGGTACCTCTTCGTAGTGGGAAAACTCCTGCGTAAATGAGCCTCTGCCTTGAGTTATAGAGCGGAGGGATGCTGAATAGCCAAATATTTCAGCCTCTGGTATATATGCCTTTATCTGTTGGAACCTTCCAACTGCTTCTGTACCTAGAATCTTTCCTCTTCGTGCATTGAGATCTCCCATAACATCACCCAGATATTCCTCAGGCACTACGATCTCGATACGCATAATCGGCTCAACTATTGTCATATTTGCTTTTTCACAGGCGCTTTTGAATGCAAGTGAACCTGCTATTTTAAATGCTATATCTGAGGAATCAACTGTGTGGAAGCTCCCATCGTAACAGGTTACTCGCATATCCACTACCGGATAGGCAGCAAGTACTCCTGCCGTCATTGCTTCCTTCACCCCTTTTTCAATAGAAGGAAGGTATTTTGACGGAATTGCACCACCAACAATTGCATTCACAAACTCAAATCCCTTTCCCCTTTCCAAGGGTTCTATCTTGAGCCAGCAGTCACCGTATTGCCCATGTCCACCGGTTTGTCGTTTATACTTACCCTGTGTTTCCGCTGTGCGTTTTATCGTCTCCCTGTAATGGATTCTGGGCCTTTCTGTGCTTAACTCAACTCCATATTTTCTCTTTAGTTTGGCTATAATTATATCTATGTGGAGCTCTCCTCTTCCCTTTAGAATGGTCTGTCTGGTCTCTGTATCGTAGTAGTAAGTAAATGACGGGTCTTCCTCATGCAATCTGGAAAGTCCCTCCATAAGTTTTTCTTCATCTTTCTTTTCTCTGGGGACTATTGCCACAGAGACAAGAGGAGGTAGGGAATCTATTCCAGGTAAAGATTCTCCTTTCTCACTTCTCAGGGTATCCCCCGTATGGGTATTCTTCAACTTGGCGAGGCCTCCAATTCCTCCCTGAGGCAGTTTATCAACCTCCTCCCTTTCCTTGCCTTTCATAAGGTATATCTGATTTATTCTTTCATTTACATTTTGTGTACAGTTGTACAGTGTGCTTCCAGGTGTTAATTCTCCATTCAATACCCTGGTATATCTTATATCTCCAAGATGAGGGTCTACAGATGTTTTGAATACGAAGGCGAGGAGCTTGTCTTGCTCTCTTTTTATAGAAATCCTGATTATAGAAGAAAGTAATGTCTGTATTCCAATTCCTGTCAGTGAATCTCCCATATAGACCGGCATTATCTTTCCGCATGACAACCCTTTATAAAATGCTACCTCTAACTCATCCCGTTTCAATTCTTCATCTGAGAGATATCTCTCCAATAGTGCGTCGTCGGTTTCTGCTATTGCTTCCACCAGATCCTTGTGATAACGAGAATCACTGTCAAGAACCTGGCTTACATCGTCTCCTTCAACAATAGTCACAGGCACAATATTCCCAAAGGTTGATTCCATTCTTGAAAGTGCGGTATTTATATCCACTTCTTTCTCTTTTATCTTCGACAGATAGAAGAGAAGGGGAATATTATGTTTTTTTATGTCTGAGAACGCCTTTTCTGTGACAATGCCCAGATCTTGCAAAGGATCTATAACTATTATAGCAATATCTGACGCTCTTATTCCGCTGAGAACCTCGCCATAGAAATCGTCGTATCCCGGAGTATCTAATATATTCAAAAACGCCCCTTCATAATCAAAGGAAGCAATAGAGAGGTTTATGGTGATTTTTTTTTCCACCTCCAGTGGAGATGAAGAGAGAATTGAAGTGCCGTCATTTACTGCTCCAAGTCTTCTGGTCACCTTCGCCTGGTAAAATAGTGCCTCCCCAAGAGAAGTCTTTCCTGTGGACGATTGTCCGAAGATTCCTATTGTTCTTATATCGCCAGTGTTTATACTTCTCAACATTCCCCCTCTTTGATATATTGTTGCTAAAGAGTTCTTTCCTTTCCCATATAGTAATGACAATTGCTACATACTGTATGGGGAGGTATAAGTTGATGGCAGTTCGGGCATCTTATTAGTTGAGGCATTTTTTGCTTCCAGTGCGTTCTCCTCTTACGCCCTCTGGTCTTTGAGTTTCTTCTCTTTGGGACAGCCATTAGTACTCCTTGCTTTTTAAAAATCTTATATAAAATGTGCATGTATTATACCATAAAAATTGCTCTTTGTCAAGGGAAAATTAACTGCTGGGTGTTCAGACACAATAGCTTGTTTTTTTACTTGACTTTTCTACCCACTTATGTTATAATAAGAACCACTATTTGACAGTTTCTTGTGGTATAATTACAGGGGGGTAGCATGGCAGTAAAGATTGGAATAAATGGCTTCGGACGGATAGGAAGACTTGTTAATAGAATTGCAATGAAGGACAAAGGGATAGAGATTGTGGGGATAAATGATATAGTAGATGCAAAGATACTGGCACATCTATTTAAATATGACTCTACCTATGGTGTACTTAATATGAATGTACAAGGAAGCGATGGGACGATAGTTATAGATGGGAAGAAAATTCCCACATTTATGGAGAAAGAACCTAACAAACTTCCATGGAAAGACCTCGGAGCAGATGTAGTGATAGAGGCAACAGGAAAGTTCCGCTCGAGAGATAAGGCAGCTCTACATCTTGAGGCAGGTGCAAAAAAGGTTATAATTACTGCCCCCGCAAAGGGGACACCCGCTGATTGTGCGGTTGTTATGGGTGTAAATGAGGGAATCTATGATCCATTGAAACATGATGTTATTGATAATGCATCCTGCACTACGAACTGTTTTGCACCCATGGTAAAGATATTGCATGAGACATTCGGGATAGAGAGAGGATTTATGACAACAATCCATTCATACACAGCAGACCAGAGACTCATTGATGCGCCACACAAGGACCTAAGAAGGGCGAGAGCCGCTGCTCACTCTATAATTCCCACTACTACAGGCGCAGCAAAGGCCATTGAGATAATCATCCCTGAATTGAAAGGAACATTGGACGCTATTTCTGTCAGGGTTCCAACCATTGATGCCTCACTTGTGGACTTTGTATGCACCGTAAAGAAGGAAACATCGAAGGAAGAGGTAAATGATGCCTTTAAAAGGGCATCCGAGAGAAACCCGCGATATATTGAATATCTGAAAGATGAGGTTGTCTCCTGTGATATTATAGGCAACTCCCACTCTATGATATTCGATCCGTATGAAACAAAGGTAATTGGGAATCTCGTAAAGGTGCTCGCATGGTATGACAATGAATATGGATATGCATCAAGGGTTGTAGATCTTGTTCATTATATAGGTGAAAGGCTGTAGAATAGATATTAAATATCAAAAATCAAAATTATAGCCACAGATTGCACAGATTCCACAGATTTAAATTTTTTTCTAATCGGTGAAATCCGTGGCTCATTTTTGAATTTCTTTGGCTCTGTGTTCTCTTCCGTAGGATCCGTATGGAGTGGTTGATTCTTTTGACAATGTTATCTAAGGGGAAATTATGTTGTCGCTTAAAAATATTGATTTTAAAGGTAAAAAGGTTCTTCTGCGAGTTGATTTCAATGTTCCGTTAAAGGAAGGCCAGATCGCCGATGATACAAGAATTCAGGCATCACTTGAAACCATAAAGTATATACTTGATAAAGGGGGAAGGCTTATAATCATCTCCCATCTTGGAAGGCCAAAGGGTGAAAAGGTCAAGGATATGAGTCTTGCACCTGTGGCTCAACGCTTATCCTCTTTAATTTCAAGCCCTGTTAAATTTATTCCTGATTGTATCGGACCCGAGGTGGAAAATGCAATTGCAGGTCTCAGAGACGGTGAAGCCATTTTTCTTGAAAACCTAAGATTTTATAGAGAGGAGGAGGGGAACGATCCAAAATTTGCAAGAAAACTTGCAGGGTCTGCCGATGTTTATGTGAATGATGCCTTCGCCACAGCGCATCGTGCGCATGCATCAACAGTAGGGGTAACGCATTATATAAAGACAAAAATGCCCGGGTTTTTGATGGAAAAGGAGATCAAGTGGCTCAGTAAGGTATGTGAATCACCACCACACCCCTTCTTAGTAATACTCGGTGGAGCAAAGGTATCAACAAAGATAGATGTGATAGAAAATCTTCTGCCGAAGTGTGATAAATTACTAATAAGTGGTGGAATGACTTATACCTTTTTTCGGAGTTTAGGCAAGGGAGTGGGAAATTCTATACTGGAGAAGGACAAGCTGGATGTTGCCAGGAGGATACTGGACAAGGCAGGTGATAAATTGTTACTTCCATCCGACTGTATTGTTGCGAACAGGATTGCTGAAGATGCTGAAGTGAAGGTTGTAGAGGAGATACCCGACGGCTGGATAGGAGTTGATACGGGACCCTCAACCATAGAACGTTACAAAAGAGAGATAGGATCTGCAAAAACTATTCTGTGGAATGGCCCGCCTGGTATATTTGAAATTAACAGATTTTCAAATAGCACGAAAGAAATTATCTTTGCCCTGAAGAATGCGAAAGAAAAAGGCGTAATAGTGATAGCAGGAGGGGGAGATACAGCATTGGCAATAAACAAAATCAGTCTTAAAGAGGGTTTTACCCACATATCAACGGGTGGAGGTGCATCGCTTGAATTCCTTGCTGGCAAAAAACTCCCGGGAATTGTTGCACTTATGTCAGGAGAGATGAGATAAACTTGCCGCTGCTTTTCTTGACGCTGATTTACACTGATTGCACTGATTTATTTCAAAATGTTTTTTATTTCAAAGAATATTTTCTTTTTCTGTGTTAATCTGTGTTAATCTGTGTCTGATTTTCTTTTTTCCTTGATGGGAGAATAGATGAATCTGCATGAATACCAGGCAAAGGAGATAATGAGGAGATATGGTCTTCCTGTCCAGGAGGGGAAGGTTGCCACAACGCCAGAAGAGGCAGAAAAGATTGCAAAGGAGTATAATGGTTCTGTTATGGTGAAAGCGCAGGTCCATACAGGCGGAAGGGGAAAGGCAGGTGGAGTTAAGTATGCAGAAACAGTTGATGAGGTAAAGAACTATGGCACAAGTATACTTGCTATGAAGATTAAAAACCTCCCTGTGAAGAAGGTATTGATAGCAAAGGCGGTGGATATAAAAAAGGAATACTATTTAGCGGTAATAATGGACAGGGATAAGAAGTTTCCTCTCGTTATGGCATCAAGAGAGGGGGGGATGGATATTGAAGAGGTTGCGAGAGAGAAACCTGAGGCAATAACCAAGCTATGGGTTGACCCCGTGTATGGGTTACTTCCCCATCAGGCAAAGGAGATAACACTCTCACTCTTTGACGACAAGACACTTGCACTCCAGAGTGTAAATATAGTAATGGCACTTTACAAACTGTTTGCAGAATGCGATGCCCAGATCGCTGAGATAAATCCACTCGCACTCGATAGAGCAGGAAAACTCTGGGTTACAGATGCAAAGGTAGTACTTGACGATAATGCAATTTCAAAACATCCTGAGCTTGAGAGCTTGAGAGACCCTGATCCGGGAGAGGAGAAGGAACTGACAGCAAAGGAAGCGGGTCTTTCGTATATACCTCTGTCCGGGGATATAGGGTGTGTTGTCAATGGTGCTGGTCTTGCAATGGCAACTATGGACCTTATAAAGAAGTATGGTGGAGAACCTGCAAACTTTCTTGACATTGGTGGTAGTTCGTCACCCGAGAAGGTGGAGAAGGCACTTTCCATCCTTCTTACAGATAGGAATGTAAGGGTAATATTTTTTAATATCTTTGGTGGTATTACAAGGTGTGATGATGTTGCAAAGGGTATAGTTCAAGCTACAACGAAGATGAAGATAGAACTTCCTATGGTGGCAAGACTCACAGGGACAAACGATGATAAGGCAAAGGAGATACTTAAGGATTCCCCAATAGTTGCTGTTGCATCTATGAAGAAGGGAGCAGTAAGGGCAATAGATTATGTAAAAAATTCTAAATCACAAGCACCAAATAACAGACAATATCCAAATCCCAATGAACAAAAATCCAAACAAAAGCTATGATTTAGAAGAGAGAACTTTTCAGTTCGCTAAGCAAGAAGGACTTTAAAATGAGGATAAAAATATGTCGTAAGGAATCAAAGGAAAGTTGTTATTGGATCAGGTTGATTGTAGAAACTAATAAATTAATGGAGGATAGCGAAGGTAAATTTCTTATCCAGGAGTCTTCAGAGTTCATTAAGATTTTTAATTCTATTTTGGTAAAGAGTGAGTAGGTTTTGAATTTTGGATTTGTTTGAAATTTGTAATTTGAGATTTGTGATTTCTGATTTCCAGAGGGAGGTTATCTGAGTATCCTTATTAACGAAGAGACACGGGTATGTGTCCAGGGGATAACTGGAAGGGATGGTTCATTTCATACAGAGAAAATGGTTGAATATGGTACGAAGGTAGTATGTGGAGTGACACCCGGTAAAGGAGGAACAAACTTCCTGGGTATTCCTGTATATGATATGGTAAAAGATGCTGCAAAGAAAGAAGGGGCGAATACAAGCATAATATTTGTTCCCGCAAAATTTGCGGTAGATGCCCTCTTCGAGGCAGGAGATTCAGGAGTAAAGCTTGTTGTGTGCATAAGCGAAGGTATACCCGTGCTTGACATGTCAAGGGTATTAAAGTTTTACAGAGAAAGGGGGGTTATGCTTATAGGCCCAAATTCTCCTGGGCTTATATCCCCGGGCAAGAGCAAGGTGGGTATTCTCCCCTCAAATATTTTTAAAAAGGGTAGTATCGGAGTTATATCAAGGAGTGGAACCCTCACATATGAACTCGTTTCGCATATAACAAAGTCGGGATTTGGAGAGTCAACCTGCATAGGTATAGGTGGAGATTCCTTGCTTGGGCTCAAATTTATAGACTGTCTTAAACTATTTGAAGAAGACTCTGAGACAGAAGCAATTCTTTTGGTCGGAGAGATTGGAGGACATGATGAGGAGGATGCGGCGGATTTTATAAGAGATAATATAGGTAAGCCTGTTGTCGCCTTTGTGGCAGGAAAGACTGCACCTCCCGGCAAGCGGATGGGGCATGCTGGTGCAATAATATCTGGAGGGGCTGGAACTGCAAAGGAGAAGATAGAGAAGTTTGAGAGCGTAGGGATTAGGGTTGCATCCGAACCCGAGGAGGTAGGCGCTCTTTTTAAGGAACTTCTTTAAATTGCTATTATGAAAAAATATACTATTAAAATAAATAAAGATTGGTGTAAGGGATGCGAGCTCTGTGTTGCCTTCTGTCCTCGTAATGTCCTTGCAATAGGAAAAGACAGGATGGCAGAGCCAGTAAAAGAAGATGACTGCACGGGATGCCTTATTTGTGAATACAAGTGCCCTGATTTTGCAATTATTGTGAACAGTGCGGAGTAAATAGATAGAGAGCCACGGATTCCCACAGATTTAATTTATTTAATCTTTTTCGTATGGATTTAATCTTATCCGTGCAATCCGTGGCTGGAAAAGGAAAAAAACGATGTCTTTGGTTTTACAGTTTATGATAATGGCACCGTACTTTTCGGGAATGTATCTTGGAGGCGAGAAGATAGGTTATACAATGATAGATATGAAACCTACAGAAAGCGGGTATATTTTAAAGGAGGTAATGTTTATGAGGCTTGGTATGATGGGGGCAGAAAGAAGTATGGAGACATCGTCGGTGTATGAAATTGATAAGGAATACAAACTCAAAAATTTCTCATTCAAACTCGAATCAGAGACACAGAAAATCTCATCTAACGGAGAGATAAAAGAGCGAGAACTTATATACAGCGTGAAGACAGGAAATAGAGAGAGAAGCGAGAGAATAAAACTTGATGGGGATGTATATGTGTCCCAGTCAATCCCTTTTCTTGTCTCTACTTTAAGAAAGAATCTCTTGCTTTCTGTATTTGACCCCACCATATTTGCAGTTAATCAGGCAAAGGTAAGTATAATAAAGGAGACAGGTGATTCTATAAAGATCGAGACAGAATTGCTGGGGGCGAAATCAACAACCTGGGTGGGAAAAAATGGGGAGGTATTGCGGTCGGAAGAACCAATGGGTGTTCTAATAGTCAAGGAAGATAAGAAAAAGGCATTGGAGTTTGGAGAGACATCTCCAGAGATACTCACAATGTTTGCCATACCCGCTGGTATGGAGGTAAAAAATTCGAGGAATGTAATTTATCTCAAGGCAATTGTGAAGGGAAGATTCAAAAAGACAGAAAGGCAGGAACTCTCAGGTGATACACTCACAGTGAAAAGTATTGGCCCAGATGAGAAGTTGATACCGAGATCTCCACCAGGCTCCGGGTGCAGTAAAGTCAAGCCTCGGCCGGTTCCTGAAGAGCTAAAGAGATACCTTGAAGACACTCCACTTATTCAGGTGGATGACAGGAGAATAAGAAACAAATCTGCAAGAATAATAAGGGGCACAAGAAATAATTGGGAAAAGGTAAAAGAACTCGTGAACTGGACATCGCAGAATGTGAAAGATTTTCCATCTGCAACAATCCCAAGTGCTCTGGATGTTCTTGAAACCCTCAAAGGTGATTGTAATGAACACGCTGTCCTTTTCTGTGCCCTTTCAAGAGCGGCAGGGATTCCTGCGGATATATGTGTAGGTCTGGTCCTGATGGATGGATATTTTTATTACCATGCCTGGAATAAAGTATGGGTAGGAAAATGGATTGAGGTGGATCCGACATTCAATCAGATAATAGCAGACGCCACACATATTACACTTGAAGAGGGTGGACTCAAAGATTGGGCAAAGATAATGGACCTTGTTGGAAATATTGAGATAAAGGTGATAGAATATAAATAAAATTAAAAATCAAATATCAAATATCAAAAATTTTGCAGCTGACTAAAGACTGGAGACTAAATGATACCCAAATGAATCGTCTATACCCTCTTTTCTTTAAGGCTAAAGTTTTTCATTTTAAATTTTAATCTGTATTTTTACTATTTGATTTTTACATTTTAATTTAATAATGGATGTAGATAGGGTATATGGAAGCGGTCTCTTTACAAAGGATAAGTTTCTCTTCTATGAGAGACTACCATCCACACAGGACCGTGCTAAAGAGCTCATCAAAAATGGAGTAGGAAGGCCAGGATATGTAATTGTAGCGGATGAGCAATATAGAGGGAGAGGAAGGTTTAGAAGGGTATGGTCTTCTCGTATGGGCGAATCACTCATATTTTCTTTCATTACAGAGAAGATTCCGCTTCTGTCTATGAGGACTGCGTTGTCTGTTACTGAAACACTTGAAGAAGAATGTGGACTTCGTGCGGAGATTGAATGGCCCAATGACATTGTAGTGAATGGCAGAAAGATATGCGGAATACTGATTGAGACAGAGAGGAATCTTGCAATTATTGGAGTCGGAATGAATATCAATGAAACTGTGCTTCTCCTTGAGAATGCGACATCTGTAAGGATAGAAACTGGAATACCAGCCAGTAGAGAGGCAATACTCTCCTCATTTCTTTCTATTTTCGAGAGTAACCTAACGAGGGAAAACATAATGGATTGTGTGAGAGAATACCTGTCTTTTATAGATAGATATGTTGAGATAGAAACTGAGAACGGGATTGTAAGAGGTGAATTTATTAACTTGGGCGAAGATGGAGAGATTATAATAAGGACAGAGAGTGGGACTATAGCAGGTTTTCTGCCTGGTGAAGCAAAAAGGGTACATAAATTGAGCGCCCCGTTGTTAGCGGGGACGGATAGACAAAGAGGGTAAATTAGGTCACTAAAATTATCAATTAGCATTTATCCTTTATCTTTCAATCTTGTAATCTTAGTGTCTTTGTGCCTTTGTGGTAAATAATACTACAATCTAAATCTGTGATTATGGTAGCAAGTATAAATTCCGAAGCAGTTCTGGGAATAGATGCATACCTTGTTCTGGTAGAGGTTGACCTTGCAAGGGGTATTCCTACATTCTCAACCGTCGGTCTGCCAGATGCAGCGGTGAAAGAGGCAAAAGACAGGGTGGGGACTGCTATAAAGAACTCAGGATTTGAAGTCCCACTGAAGAGAATAACCGTGAACCTTGCCCCTGCGGATATGAAGAAAGAAGGCTCAGGATTTGATCTTCCTATTGCACTTGGCATTCTCGCTGCGAATGGCACAGTAAAGAAGGATAAACTCGAAGAAACCATAATAGCAGGAGAACTCTCTCTTGATGGCACATTGAGGGGGATACGAGGTGCGCTTCCCATAGCTCTTTCCTGCAAGGAGAATAACTTCACAAAGATGCTTCTGCCAGAGGAGAATGCAAGAGAGGCAGCTATAACTCAGGATATTGATGTCTATCCAGTAAAGTCACTGAGGGAGGCTGTTCAATTCTTGAACGATGAAATAGAGATTCAACCCTGTCGAGTAAACCTTGACGAGGTGTGGGAGGAGGCATCGCAGTATATAGAGGACTTTTCAGATGTAAAGGGGCAGGAAGGTGCAAAGCGTGCCCTTGAAGTTGCTGCAGCAGGAGGACACAACCTGTTGATGATTGGCCCACCCGGCTCTGGCAAGACAATGCTTGCAAGGAGACTGCCTACAATATTACCAGAGCTCACACTTCCAGAGGCACTTGAGACAACAAAGATACACTCGGTTGTGGGGCTTCTTGGGGGAAAGGCAATAGTTGCTACAAGGCCATTCAGAAGCCCACATCATACGGTATC
>Ga0114919_10004510_pt1 | contig 11179 bp, 18 predicted proteins | sample BlataG_FD_88682 | JGI IMG/M metagenome (GOLD analysis project Ga0114919, IMG submission 88682) | Deep subsurface microbial communities from Black Sea to uncover new lineages of life (NeLLi) - Black_00105 metaG | ecosystem: Environmental > Aquatic > Marine > Oceanic > Sediment | place: Atlantic...
ATCCTCAATGCGATGACGCCCGACTTGCTCGTCGTCTGTTTGATGAAGGGGTTTGTGCGCTCCAGCACGCGAGGTGTCGCGTCACCCTTCAGCATCAGGGCGCGAGCGTCGGCCACCGACACCTCCTTGCCATTCGCCCAGCGGCAGATTTCAGTCGTCGCCTCGTCGAGCACCGACTGATAGTAGAAGGTCGTGATGCCGGCCTGCTCCATGCCGCTGCTGACGCCCCATGATCGCGCCCGTGTGACGTGGTTGTCGGCCACCGTCTGCCAGTAGTTGTGCGTCCTGCCCGGCAGCACCTTGCCCATCTTCGCCGTCAGGGTCTTCGCCATCTCCTCGGTCCCCAGACCCTCCTTGAACATCGGCGCCATGATCGACTTCGTCTTGTCGGCAAGCCACTGCGGCCTCTTCCCATACTCGTCCTTGATGAAGAAGCCCTTCGCCTCTGACATGAAGTCGACTTGCGCTGCGTCGAGCGTCGAGGCCTTGAAGCTGATGTTCGGATGGAAGCGCCCCAGGTATTGCTGCGACGACTGCTTCACCACGGCGGCGCCGTCCTTGCCCAGCGTGACCTTGATCCCTGGTGCGTCCCAGATGCCCTTCGTCGCGCCGGCGTAGCTCGCGCCCAGGATCGCGTTGAACTTCGGCAAGTCCTTCGGGTTCAGCAGTGCAGCTCGTTCCTCGATCGTCCTCTTCACTGCGGCGAGCCCGGCCTGGTCGAAGTTCCTCGCGGCCTTCGCCAGGTCAGCGCCGGCCTTCTCGATCCAGTTATCGAGCCCGGTCGGCGTCGCGATGCCCGGCTGCGCACCCTTCTCGACCGGGTCTCGCAGTCGCGCCAGGTGGTCACGCACCAGGTCGTCGGCGACGTGGTAGAACCAGGCGATCGGCGACCAGATGATCTTGCGGTTCTGCATGAAGGCGGCCTGCTCGAGGAACGCCTTGCCACCTTCGGGCACATTGCTGCGCAGCTGGTCGAGCGTCGGCCCTTCTGCGATCCGTCGGTCGTGAACCAGCTGGTCGACGCCGTCGTAGATGCGCAGCCTGAAGCCACGCGCCAGGCCTCGCAGGCCGCCCCGGCCGGCAGGCATCGGCCGACGGATGGGCGAGGTGACGATCACCGTCTACTCGATGCCCAGCCCGTCGAGGAGGTCTTCGAGTTCTTCGTTGCCCTCGCCGTCCAGCTGCTGCAGGATCTCTGCCCGGTTCAACGAGCGCAGGGCAGACGGCGCCACGCCCTTCGCCTGGGCCTGGTTAAACAGTTGCTGCTCCAGCGCCTTCAGGCCCTCGCTGTCGGCCTCGCCATCGGGGGAGGCCCCGGCAGGTGGGGCGGTCGGTGCCTCGCCTTCAGCAGGCGCCTGGGCCACGTCAGGCGGCTGCAAGATGCGTTCGCCCTCCTCCGGCTCGAAGCCGACGCCCGACATCGTCACGACGATCGGCCGCTTCGTCCACGGCTCGTCGATCACGTCGAGCTGCACGCCGACCTTCGACAGCTCGCGACGGGCCTCTGCCGGCACCATCACGTTCGTCTTCATCAGCTGCGTGACCATTTCGACCACGGCCTCCGGGTCACGCAGCGGCGGCGACTTCGAGACCAGGCGCCAGAACTTCGCCTTCATGCGCGTCATCACCTTGCGGTTCAAGATGAAGTCGAAGTCAGCGCGCTCGCCGCTGTAGACCTGGGCCTCCGTGAAGCGCAGCGCGGCGTCGGCCGTCGCACGATTGAAGTCACGTATGTCACCACGCAGCAGACGCGGCTGCCTAAACTGCATGCCGACCTTGTCGATGTTGCGCTCGTCGTAGGTCTGGAAGATGCCCTCGTTCAGCAGCGCTTCGGTCAGCGGCTTGAACTCCATCTTCGGCGTCTCGCCGCTCTGGGGATCGGTGCGTGCCGTGATGATCAGGATCTTGTGGAAACCGCCAGTCGAGCCCTGCAGCTCGCGCTCGACGTAGTCCTTGATCTTGTCCTTCTCGTCCTTGCCGATCTTTCCGCCAGAGATCAACAGCACCATCGGCGGGATCGACTTGTTTCTGAAGTAGAGGTAGTTGACCTCCTCCGACTCCCGCGACCCCAGCACCGAGAGCAGACCGCCCAGCCAGCGCGGCTCGCCGTAGGGCGAGTCGGGGTTGTGCAGGTCGAAGTAAAGCAGCTCGCGCGCTACCTTCGCCTCCTCGCCCTCCTCCATCTTCAGCGCGGCGACGTCGGCGAAATACCGGCCGGTGTCTTGCGAGACCGTGCGCGGATCGCCCCACTCCTTGAAGTAGACGGTCTTCCCCGAACCTGGGCCGCTCTGCATGCCGCTGCTCGTCTGGTAGTGAACGAAGCGGCGAAACCTGTAGTAGATGTCGACCGGCTCCATCTTGAACGGGCCGACACGTTCTTGCACTTCGATCTTCAAGGGCTCCTTGTCGGCAGGCATCAGGCGCAGAGTCTGCGCCGGCACATGCACGAACTTTGCGACTTCGCCCTTGCGGTTCTTCAGCACTTCCCAGCCGCCGTAGCCGATCAACTCGATGTCTTGCCTGGTGCGCTTGCGCAGCTGGATCAGCGACATGTCGAGCGCGGCATAGTCCCAGAAGTTGCGCAGCCTGATCTTCTCCTCTGCCGCCTCCTTCTTCAGCCTGGCGATGCGCTCGTCGACCACGGTCTGCCAGTCGTCATCCTCGAAATCGGGCAGCTCGCCTTCGCGATCCTCCTCCTTGCGACCCTCCTCGATCTCGCGTCGCAGCTCCTCTGCCGCCATGTTGCGCGCCTCGTCGCTGTCGAGGTCGATGATCGGTTCGAGCGAGTAGCCGAAGCCGTCGATGTTCGTCTTGTAGGCGTCGATGTTGGAGCGCAGCGAGTTCGACATGCGATAGATCTCGAGGAGAGACATGGGCGGCCACGGAGGCAGCAGCGCGCCGGCCGTCATGAAGGCCTGGTTCTGCAGCTCCTCTGGCGGCAGCGACGACGCCTGCACCGTCTCCTCGACGCCGCCCTCGTCGGCCTTCTTCACGTTGCCGTCGACGGCCTCCTTCTTCTCGACGGCCGGCCCCATCACGCGAGTCGGCTGCCCCTTGCTAAAGCTGCGCAGGTCGCCGGCCAGGTGGTCGGCCAGGTCTCGATGCCCATCGCCGCCGCCCAGCGACACGCTGTCGATTTCGATGCTGGCCCCTTGGTCCTTGTCGCCCATGTCGCGCCCTCGCTGTTCAGATGGGAAGGCCTTGTGCCTCGCGCTGCGCCGTCTTCAGCTTGTCTTGCACTTCGGTCTGCAGCTCGTCGGGGATCATCTTGTGAACGTCGTGGTCGGTCACGTCCTCGCCCGACACGGCCTTCTTGACGTAGTCGGTGATCTTCGCGATCAGCGAAGGACCGACGGCTTGGAAGATCGCGGCAACGGCGGCGAAGAATGCGGTCATGATCCACCTCCCGGCAAGTAGCCCATGCAGATCGAGTCCTTCATGTCGCCCCAGTCGAACTCGAACGGATCGTGCGCTGGCTTGCCGGTCATGCCGTAGATGAAGCCCCAGGCGTAGTCGACCTCCTTCGGGATCGGCACGCCCCATAGCTTCAGCGTCTGCATCACGCCATCGAGAACGGCGACGACTCTGATCGCGACCTTGAACCATTCAGCCTCGCTCGACAACACGACGTCCCATTCGTTGTCGACATTGCCGCCGGCGTCCTTGCGCGCCAGGTAGGTCATCAGCGACTGCTCCCAGAGCGCAATGCTGTCGGCTGCCGCGTTCAGCACGATGACGGCCTGGCGGAAGACAACACTGGCGATCTTGTTCTGGCAGTAGCTCTTGTCATCGCTGGCCGGCTTGTCGGCGTAGTAGGCCGCCGTGACCTTGTCGGCCGCCTCGACGGCGACCCCGACACCACCGACGGCGAGTCGCGCGTCTCTGATGCCGGTCTTCTGCGTGCTGATGGCGCAGGCCTGGGCGGCGAGCGCGAAGACGATGAACAGGATCAGAACATGCTTTTGCATCTTAACCTCCGTTCTGTTCCCTAACGTAGCGCTAGGTCCGCAACGAAGTCAAGCTAGGCGTTCCGTGGATTGATTACAGGTAGATGCCGGGGTTCAGATACCAGTGGCCGATCAGCGTGGCGTCGGCCACGTCTTGCGAGAAGGGCGGCACGCCCAGGATCTCGCAGGCCCGATTGTAGATCAGGGCGTCCTTCTCTTCAGGGGGATCGCGCCAGCGGCCGCCCAGGCCGTCGATCACTGGCGCCTTCCAGTCGGAGGGCTTGACCATGATGATCTCGATCCCGCGGCAGCGCGCTTCGTGATGGGCGGCGCCGGCGTTTCGCGCCAGGCCGATCAGCCCGGACATGCTGCGACCCGGCCTGGCGAACTGGTGTTCGATGACCAGCTTCATCGGGTCATACTTCGAGCAGACCTGACTGAACCAGTCGTGCATGCCCAGGGCGCCCTTCTTCGAGACGATGCGGAACATTGCCGGTCGACGTGCGTGGTAGTTCTTGTCGCTGCCCAGGTAGTAGAGAACGAGCCCAGTGTGTTCACCTGGATCGCAGGCGATGACGTTCATGCCGCCTCGATCGACTGCTGCGCCTCGACGGCCTCCTGCAGATGGGCCTGCACCTTCTCGAACTTCTTCGGCGGCCGCAATGGCGTCTGCTCGTAGGCGATGACCTCGACCGGATCACGGTCCCCATCGAAGCCGCGGCCGTGGCATTCGTGGCAGGCTCCGACCCAGCTGGGCGTCGACTCCGCAGTGCCGGGCTCGATGCCACTGCCCTCGCAGTGCAGGCACACCTGGGCCATGTGGACGCCCCTGAACGCGAGTGCGTGCAGCTCGACGAGGTTCACTGCGTTACGCAACCAGTCGGCGCCCTTGACCTGGCCGCCGGCCTTCAGCGGCTGCACGTCGCAGCAGGCGCAGGTGCCGACCGCCTCGCCCTTCAGGATCGCCGGCGTCGCCGACCAGGTGCAGAGGTCGCCGGGCAGCACCATCGACGCAGGCAGCCGCCACGGGCAGCCGGCGCAGTCTGTTCGTCGCTGCGCCATCAGAACACGAAACCCTCTGCCTGCAGGTGCTTCTGCGAGAACGTCATCGACACCTGCAGATCGTTCGTCCACCCTGCGACGTAGTCGGGGTCGAGCTTGCCTGCCTTCGCCCCTGGGCATTTCATGTAGCTGCGGCCGCCCTCGCCGTAGCAGAGCCCGACGACGTAGGCCTTCACGTTCGGCGTCGGCTTGTAGAGCTGGGCCAGCGCGTCAGGGTAGCGCGCCATGACCTCGAACCAGCCTTCGGCGCCGCGCTTCGGCTTCGTGAAATAGCGCCACGGCTTGCCCTTCATGAAGTAGAGACCGCCCTGCTTCTGGTACTTCTTGCCGGCCGTCATGCCCCAGAGGTTCCAGCCCTTCAGCGGACCTCGCGTCTTCTTCGGTGTCAGCCAGTGGCCGCCAGCCTTGCGCGCGTGCGCCGTTGCGAGCAGGGCGCCCTGCTTCGTCACGACGTTCTGGTAAGCGTCCTTCGGCGAGTGCTTTCGCAGCAGCCGGTAGACGAAGCGCTCGTAGTCTGGCCTGGTGTGGAACCAGACCGACGGCTTCGTCGCGATCACCTTGTCGCGCTTCATCACCTCGTAGGTCGGCCCCTTCGTCGCACCGGGCGGCAGCGACAGGGCAAGCAGGATCAATAGCGCCGTCATGGTTCGTCGACTCCATCGCCCTCGACCCAGACCTGGGTCGACAGCTCCTCGACGATTTCATGCAGATCGATCAAGGCCTCCTTCACCTCCCTGATGTCTTCCCAGTTCGAGCGGATCCCACCGCTGCCCACTATCACGACCTCCCGATATTGCCGTTCGACGTTCACGACTACCGCCGCACTCCACACCGACACGGCCAGCGAGATCAGGCAGAGCAATATGCAAACGATGACCGCCATCAAGCCGACGCTGGCACCGTTCGGTGTACCCTCGCCCGGCTTCATGCGTCGTCGCCGTTCGAGGGGAACCGGATCTTGTGTATCTGGTCGACCATCGTGCGCTGCTCCTCGACCAGGTTCTCCAGCTCTTGCCTGCGTTGCATGGCGCGCTTCTCGTAGATGCGCTCGCGTGCGACACGGGCCAGCGTGATCCCGACTTCGAGGCACGGGCCGCAGACCTCGACGTTCTGCGGCTCCTCGACCTAGCAACACCAGCTGCGCGTTACCGATATTGATCACGCGACGAGGCACGGCGATGCGAGGCAGCGGCAAGAAGTCATACTTCTTCCACTGCTTCTTACAGGCCGGGCACTGCTGCGTGTCAGAGCCCGGCACCTTCGCCTTCTTCATGCGGCGCACCAGCTTCAAGAGCAGCATGACCACGACGAGGATGACTGCTGCGGCGCCGGCGACCCAGAGCAAGATATCGACGAGCCGCTGATCGTTCGGGTCGTAGGGTTCAGGCTCGACGTATGCCGGCAGCTCGTCGGCCTTCTCGATCGTCGGCGTGAACACGACCGGCGCCTCGTCGGGCTTCGTCTCGTCTTGCGCCTGGGCGAGATCGGCGACCAGCACCAGGGCCATCACGATCCACATCATCACCTTCATGTCGTCCTCCTTCCCTTCGTGTCTGTCATCGATCAGTTCGTCAGTCAACAGCCCCGGCCTGCTCCGGTCTGAAGTCGAACTCGCCGGTCAGGATCTGGTTCTCCACCTTCATGTAGTCGGCCGTCACCACCGGGGTCGGCAGCTCGAGGAACGTCTGGATCGCGCGCCGCAGCATGCCGACGACTTCGTGCGCGAACGCCTCCTTGATCCTGCCGATGTAGAGTTCGTGCCCATCGCTGCGCGCCAGGTAGACATGACCGAAGCCCTTCTGCGCCGGCGCGTCGAAGTAAGTGTCGTCGACCAGCTTCACCTCGTAGCAGTTGAACATGGTCGCACGGTGCCAGTATTGCAGCACGCGCCTGCGCTTCTCCTCTGGGGTCATGCCGCCACCTCGTCGTAGTATCCCTTCCCGATGTCATCGATGATGTGCCGCTTGCGGCGCGGCTCGCGATGGTAGTCGTCGAGCGCACGGCGCAGAGACTTCACCAGGTCGTAGAATGACCGGGCCGGCCTGGTACTCTCGTGGACCTCGCGCCGGCCGATCATCGCCCAGTGCCCCGACGAGTCGCGGCCGTAGACCGTGATCCGTGCATGCACATCACTGCCCTCGCGCACCTTCATCGTCGTCTTCACTTCATGATGTAGACCACCATCGACGCAGCGCAGGAACATCGCGCGCAGGCGCTTGCGGATCTCGCCCCTGGTCACTCGTAGGTCCAGCCGTCGGTCAGGCTAGATACGGGATCGCACACTACGACATCGTCGTCGCTGAACTCGTCGCCTCCCGTGACCTTCGTCCGCGCTCGAACAATCGCCTCCTCCCGCACGTCCGCATCGACCACGGCCATCGCTACTTCGCCCGACTCGTTGTGGAAGACTACCAGGTATCTACCGCCCATGTCGTTCACCTCCTCGCCGTCCGAACATTCTGCCCGATGGCCTTCACCTCGTCCATCAGTCCGTTCAACGTGGCCCAGCTCTCGAACACCTGCGCCATCTGCGGCCGACGCCGGCGACGTGCATCGCGTGCCCAGTCACGCAGCAGGTCAACCGGAGCACGCCGGCCCAGGGAGGTCTCGACCCGGTTCAGTAGCTGGTAGGCCAGCACGCGCTGCCGGGCCGGCGACAGCTGACGCGAGCTGTCGCAGAACATGTTGCCGGCGCTAGTTGTCATCGCGTGGCATGTCCTCTGACAGCAGCTTGATCCAGAGGTCCCACCATCGCGCCATGCGCTCGAAGTCACGACGCTCTAATGCTCTGCGCACCTGCATCGTCACGAACGTCTTCAGGCGTTCGTGGCCCCAGTTCGCGATCCGTGCCCTGATGCGCCAGGGCGTCATCGGCCGCGAGCTGCCCGGCGCCGCTTCGCCTCGTTCAGGATCGCCAGCACTCGCTGCAGCCTGGGCATCTCGCGCACGAACTCTGCCGCCTCCATCTCTTGCACCTTGACCAGGTATTCGGCCAGGCGGCGCTTCAGGTCTTCGCGCTCGTCGAAGCCGCAGCCGCTGCAGCTCACGTGGAAGAACCCAGTGCCGCACGCCGGGCACTCGCGCGGCTCGTCGTTCGCATCGGCCTCGCGCTTCAGCAGATCCATGACGGCCAGCATCTGCGTGTCGCCGAAGCCACACAGATCCTGCATCATGTCGCGGAAGCCGTCGCGATGCGTGGTCCACTGGTTGCCATCGCGCCAGATATGGATCCCCGGCTCGAACTCGAGGAACGCCGTGGCGTGGTAGTAGGCCTCCGGCTCTGCGCCGCCGTTCCTAACCTCCGCGATGCAGAGGTCGCAGAAGTGACCCTCCCAGACCATCGCGCCGCGCACATCGAAGAAGGCGCCGGCCTTCACCGTGCGCGGCTCGCCGCAGTTATTACAGTGCCCGTCGATTGACATGTCGTTCACTCCCCTTTCCAGGTGCAGGCGCCGATGCCGATCGCGATGACGCGCCGCCCCTTGTCGAACTTCTTGCCGTGCAGCCTGTTCAGCACCGTGATGAACATCGGCCCGGCATGCTGACTTCGGATCTCTCGCCCCTTGACCACGGCCACGAACTCGCCTTGCGTGCCCTCGCCGCTGACGAACTTGTCGTCACGCTCGAATCCTTCCTCGAGCAGATCGAACTCGCTGATGTCACCCATGCGCTGCAGCCGGAGCTGGTCGCAGAAGAAGCGGCCGACCTGGTGCTTGCCCCGACCGGGCGCGATGGCGTAGTCGCGCTGCCGCCGCAGGTAGAGGCGGCCGCCCTTGTAAATGGCGTGAATGTCCAGGCCGTTGTCGGGGATCAGCTCGTCGGGAATGTCGCCGACCCTGAAGACGCAAGCGCCGGCATGTTCTGCGCCCATGAACTCGAAGGGCAGCGCATCCCATGTCGCGACCGCGTCAGGGTGATCGGTCACGCTGCTGAAGACCTCGACCTGGTCGTCGTCACTCGCCAGGCGCCTCGTCTGGTGCTTCAGCTTCTTCCGCATCTTCTCGATGCTCGTCGTCATGAAGTTCATCGACTTCTCCCAGAACGTCGGCCAGCTGGCGGCGCACGGTGCGCAGCTCGAACAGGCCGCCCTTGATTCTTGTCTGCGCCGGCGAGCCTTCGCCCAGCGGCTGCATCATCGTCTTCAGCTCTACGATGCGCACGTCGGTCAGATCGAGCAGCACGCGCAGGGCTGACCGCTCGACTTCGTCTGCCGGCGCCGGCACCTTCGTCGCCAGGTAGCCGGCGAACAGGTGGCCGCAGCCGCTGCAGCGATACCAGTGGCAGGGCCGGTCGGTCTGTCGCTGTGCTGGTGCCCGGCACTTCGGGCAGAGGACTGTCGCCGTCTTGTTCGCCATGTCGTTCACCGTCAACCTACACCACTCGATCGCGGACTTCAAGGCGTCGCTTCAGCCACCGCCCGATCGTCATTAGCTCCTGCGGCGTCGCGTCGCACTTCAGTCGATTGCAGCGCCAGCACAGCAACGCGATGTTGCCGATGACGTAACCAGCCCTCGGACGGATTCGATCTATCGAGGGCACCAACGGGAGTGACGTACCATCGCTCGTCCACGGCATCTCGAAGGTCACGCCGCAGCATTCGCACGTCGGCTGCCGTCGCAGCCACTCCATCACGTAGTTGACCGTCAGGATCTTGTCATCGAAGGGCAAGCCAAACATCCTCACCCGTTCCTTCATGCCCGATCTGAGACGCTGGCACCGAACTCTGAACGGATGCTCTGCCTTGCGCCGCGCCTCGTTCTCGCGTGCGATGTGACCGTAGCGTTCCTTGTATAGTTGCCGTCGACGCGGCGCGATGCGATCCCTGTTCTGTGCTTTCCATTCGCGATGGTATTTCGCCCGGCATTCCTTACAGGTCCCGGCTCGACCGTCCGTGCAGACCTTGTTCTTTATGAATTCCGTCAGGGGTTTGTTCGCGCCGCATTGGCTGCAAGTCTTCATGTGTAGATTGTTTCCCTCCCGATCGAGGGTGTCAAGGCGTTTGATCGTACTGATCTCCCCATCCATCGTAGCCAGCCCTGGGCCTGCGGCTGAACATGTCGAGGTGCGGCGCTTCACTGTACCGGAGGACCATGTCGTAGAACTCCTGCGGCTTTTCAGAGTGCCGGCCGCGTGGCGCCGTGATGACCGACGGGATCGATCTCGACAGTCGCTTCGGCTTGCCTCGCTTGCAGAGCAGGCAGACTTCGTGCGCATTCCGCAGGTAGTGGCCGCCGCCGATCCGCGGCCGGCTACCATCATTCGTGGTCTTGACCCAGACTAGGGCGGCGCCGGTCAGCGCGATGCCCCAGGCGCGCGTGACGATGTGCTCGACGCCGTCGCGCCGCAGCGCCTCCGGGATCCAGAGCCAGACCCAGCAGTCGTCGCGCATGACCTTCTCGACCTTCAGCGTACAGACGTCGTCCAGCTCCATCACGTCGTAGTGCCGATAGATGCGCTGATTGCCCTCGTAGCTGGGCGCGAGCCGCGTGCCCCTGTCGCCGAAGGACCAGGGAGGGTCAATGACGATCGAGCCGTAGCGCTTGCGCGGCAGCGCCGGCGTGCGTTCACCGTACACTCGACACCTCCTGCTTGCGCTCGCGATCCTGCCGGGCAATCTCGTCGGCGCCGCCCCTGAGCCAGAGCGCGCGAGCGATGGCGCTGATCAGGTAGGCCGGCTGCTCGATGCGCGGCGTGTTCACGATGATGCCGCGCATGCGCTTCCGCACGGCGCGCTTGCAGACTTCGAGGCCGCCCCATCCGTCGGGCACCTCGTCGGGCCTGACCAGGCCTTCAGGGTAGGCCACGAACTGCAGGTGCGCCTCCGGTGTCGCGACGAACTTCGGATCGTCGATGAAGTCAGCGCGCGAGACCTTGACCTCGATCAGCCATGACCAGATCGGCGGCTCGTAGCCCGGCGACCGTAGCTCGTAGGCGAGCTTCATGAAGTCGCGCAAGCCCAGCTTCTTCAGCCTGGCGTCGGTGGCGCGGACCATGCCGGCAACATCAGCGAGCCAGCGCGGCTCGCGCATGCGACCTCGTCGCCGATGCACGGCCGGGTCGACGCCCATCACCGACCCGATGTCGATCTCCGTCAGCGCCGGCGCCCAGCCAGCATTGACCATGTAGTCGGCGATCCGGCCTTCGAGCTGGGCGTGGTTCATCGAGACCCC
>Ga0114919_10004511_pt1 | contig 11177 bp, 10 predicted proteins | sample BlataG_FD_88682 | JGI IMG/M metagenome (GOLD analysis project Ga0114919, IMG submission 88682) | Deep subsurface microbial communities from Black Sea to uncover new lineages of life (NeLLi) - Black_00105 metaG | ecosystem: Environmental > Aquatic > Marine > Oceanic > Sediment | place: Atlantic...
AAATTTCCGCGGTTTACAACTCTCGTCGACCTTAGATTTGGTTCATATTAGCGAAAAAAGACATCTGGATACCCAAATCTATTTCAAATAAAGCTTTTTACAGCAGCTTCAGGCCAACCATCGCCAAGTTTGGGCGCACCTCTCGGGTTGCTTTTTAGAGAAATAATAAAACTAAAAAGCCTCATCATCCTGACAACCAGTTGTCGGTGATAAAAAAGCTGACCGGGTGATTACGATAGCTGAACGACAGCCAAAATAAGCCTTAAGACCATTGCCCCGGTGGATGCAGGATCTCAAATCCACTGGGGCCGGAGCCTTTTGGTATCAAGCCAACCGAACGCATGGTCCCTTTTCCGCAGCAGGGGCAAAGCGTAATATCCTTTCCGGTGAGTTGCAGCATCATCTCCTGCACCGACCGCTTGACGGCTTCCGGCAGATCCCGTGAAAGGCCGAGCAGTTCCCGGCATCTTCGGACATTTTCACGTTTGCGCCAAACTCAAGCAGGGTCTCTGATACCGCCTTGAATAAAATCCGCAGCATCACCTTCTTGTTGCACAATATGACAGGATTAAGCTCGTGGGGCAGGGTAAAGACTGTATGAAAATATGGCACCGGCAAAAGTTCCGCTTTTCGCGCTTCAAGCCACTTTTCCTTTTGTAATGCCCGCTTTTTTCTTGGCCTTATTATAAATGCGTTGAACTGAGGATATTGATATGTGCCGTATCGACTTTTTTGCGGGAAACAGCCAGTTCTCTGGACGGCATGCCTTATAGTAGACACGCAGCTCTTTTAACAACCGCTGTGAAAGAATCGTATAGCGGTCCTTTTTGCCTTTGCCCTGCTCGACACGAATAACCACCGCTGATCAGGCATACGCAAGACGGCCTTTCGGCTGAGGGATGGGTCTGCCGAGTTTATTGGCAGTTTCAATCCACTCCTCGATAATTTGCTCCGCGTTGCTGAGAGCCTCCTGATAGGTCTTGCCGTCGGCCATGCAGCCGGGAAGTTCAGGAACCTCGGCTACGTAAGCATCGTCCTCAGAACTCCAAAAAATGATAATTTCGTATTTTTTATCCATCGTCATTCTCCAATACGAATATGATATTTCAAGATCATATTCCTGACTTGTTTAACCTGGTACGGCTTCCCCTTACCCTCTTTGGGTTGAAGATTGAGAATCTCCTCAACGCCATCCTTGGTGAAAATGTGGTGATCGCCTTTGATACGCTCATCAAACCCAAGCCGCTTGAGCAAGGTACATAACGTTGCGAACGGGACGTTCGCGTCTGATCTGCGCAGCAAAATGTGCTCGTACAGCTTTTCCAGTTTGCCCATAATCGAAGCCTATCATTTTTATTTATCCATGCCAAGATCCTCGAATCATCTTTCGCACAACGTCAGAGCTGAGGTGCGGCGGCTTGTCCGCCGCTGCCTCCAGCGATTTGTTCGCCTGTGTGAATATCGATACCGTCAACTGTCTGGAAGAACTCTTCCTGTGAAAACGTCAGCAAAAGTTTCATACAAGGTAGCTATTGACAGTTCATATTTCTGGAGAAGCTGCATCAGTTCGTCCATTTGTGACCTATTCATAATTACTATCCTTTGCATAACCAAGCTTGCCAATACCCTGAAACCGTGTGCCCTTTTGTTCAGGTTAAGCGCCTTGTTCGGCGATTTTTTTAGCATGCCTTTTTACTATTGGAAGGAGAGAGCGCAAGGCCTCATTAACAGAGTCATGATCAGGGAAATACTGAGCCACATCGGGATCAATAACAATAACGTTTGTTCCCTCTGCGTATCTTTGCATATTTTCCTCTTACGCCTTTGCTGAAATCATATTCTTCTAACATGTCGGGATCATTAGGCATTACTTTCATAATATGACCTTTCATTTTGGGTCGTCTTTCTGGCGCTGATTATTCGAATATTATCATCTCGTTCTGTATGAACGACAATTAAAATACGATTCTTATGGGAGAATCCAATTATGATAAATCGTTCTTCATTTTCTGAATGAAGCGGGTCATGAATTGTCAACGAAAGAGGGTCTGAAAAAACGGTACTTGCCTCGTCAAATGTAATTCCATGTTTTTGTAAATTATCTAACCTGAAGATATTACGATGAATACAATATAATCAAGGTGTGTATTGAGATTGAAAATGCGCATGAAAGCATAAAAAAATGTTGCATTATAAAATGCTGTATTCTGTATGTTGATTAAAAACAACATGACAGATGTTTCACAAATGAATCTAAAATAATTTCGCATATTACTGATACTTTGTCAATTATTTAAAGTTTCCAAAATCCACCGACTGCCATGGGATCAAATACCAGATCGTTCTGATCTGAAAAATAATACAGGATGTGTGCGATCATTTGGGCGAGTCAGGAATTCTTTCTGCCGCCGGCAGGATTTTATGCCTTCTTTGCAGTGATGCCGTGTACTGTGACGGTGCATATGATGAATTTTTGCTGGAAAAAATCATAACCGTCTTTTTTTTCTTTCTATATATTGAGTAAGAACATATGCGAAAAGCCGGGTTCCTACTTCCAGAGCCCTTTCGTCAATGTTGAAATATGGAGAATGGAGACCGTATTGAAAGCCTTTAAGCGGATCGTGGCATCCCAGTCCTACCATTACCCCGCCCCACTTTTGGCAAAAGTAAGCAAAATCCTCGGCACCCATTCTGGGAAGTCCGCTGTGGACTTTGTCAGCCCCCAGAACTTCTCCCGCGCAGGCTACGGTGTGCTTAACCAGCTCAGAATCATTTATCAGAACCGGATATCCCTTTTTAACTTCAAGCGTTGCCAGGATGCCGCAAGACTGAGCCACACCTTTGACCAGTTCTTCAAGGCGTTTTATGATCTGTTTGCGAATATCCGGCTGCAGGGTTCTGAGGGTTCCCTCAAGAACGGCGTCTTCCGGGATGATATTTGAAGCCGTTCCGGCCTGAAAACGTCCGATGGTCAGCACTGCGCTTTCAAGGGGCGGAAGCTCCCGGCTGATAAGAAACTGTAGTTGTGTAACAAGATGGGCTCCCGCAACAATGGGGTCTTTGCAATGATGCGGATGAGCGCCGTGGCCGCCTTTGCCTTTTAATCGAATAAAAAGTGTATCCGCAGCCGCATTACTGATTTCAGGAGCTATTCCGATATGTCCCACAGCAAATTCGGGATACATATGCCCGGCAAAAGCTGCCTCCACCGGTTCCGAGTCGAAAATGCCGGTATCCAGCATGGCCTTGGCTCCGGCTCCTCCTTCTTCAGCAGGTTGGAAAATAAAGAGGATTTCACCTGAACCGTTCTGATGCCATCCGTTTTCCATGAGCCATCGTATTACACCGAGAGCAATGGTAGTATGCCCGTCATGACCGCAGGCGTGCATGAATCCCTGATGCCGCGATTTGTATGGGATATCATTTTTTTCTTCCAGAGGAAGGGCATCCATATCCGCTCGAAAGGCCACCAAAGGCCCGGGTTGACTTGCGCTGACCTTTGCTACAACACCGGTCCCTCCCACGCCTGCTTGGAAAGGAACATTAAACCCTTCAAGCACTTCACAAATTTTGGCGGAGGTCTTCTCTTCCTTGTAAGCCGGCTCCGGAAACCGGTGAAACCAGCGACGCAAATCCACAAGCCAATTGTAAAAGTCATCAGACAGTTTTCCATGCATCTTATAACTCCTTTATCTTTTTTAAAGTGCGACTTAACGCAAACTTGCAAAAAGTTCAAGAATGAAATAAATGAGTAAATATTTGACGATATCCGGAGATTAGATTAGATGCAAAATTGTTTAGGAGATTCTCAAGCCTTTATTAAAAAGATTATGTACGCTCTTCAAGAAAGAAACCACAATGATATCGTTTTTTCGAAAGGGGTTACAGATTCATCCATTACATCTTCCGTGCTGTTTCTGCTCGGTCCGGATTGCCAAGGAAAAGGATTTTCTCCAACGCCCTGTCTGATTTTAACGAAACGATCCTTAAAGGTAAAACAACCGGGAGACCTTTGCTGTCCGGGTGGAAGTATCTCTTCCGGTCTCGATTCTTATCTTGCAAAGCTTTTATATCTGAGTGGTTCTCCACTATCCCGTTGGCCTTACTGGTCACTTTGGCGTAAAAAGCGGCACAAGGAGGCACGAAGACTGGCGTTGCTTTTTGCCACCTGTTTACGGGAGGGTTTTGAGGAAATGCGTTTGAACCCTCTGGGAGTGAAGTTTCTGGGACCTCTGCCGCCACAGCAACTTGTCATGTTCCGCAAGGCAATCTATCCAATGGTTTGCTGGAACGGACGTCAAAAGCGATTTTTCCCGAACTGGGAAGTGGAACGTGTCGTTTATATTCCCCTCCAAAATCTATTGAACCCTTCCGGTTATGCGCGTTATCGATTACACATTGCTACACCCCATGAGAACAGGAAAAACCTGGATACAAAAGATTATCCATGCTTTCTCCATGAATATCGGGATGAACCTGAAGTGCTTTGGGGCGCAACTTTTCGGATTACAATGATTTTTCTAGAAATTATCTTTGGATTTAAGCCCCCGGATATGGATTCGCTTCCTGTGATCAACGGATCTTTGGGTGAAAATTATCTCACCGGAAGCATATGATTTGCTCAACCAAAACCACTATCATTGGTAAACCAACAACTCAACCACTAAACCACTTTAGCTAAACTCTGATTTATTGTGTTTTTATGTCAAAAAATCAAATTACAAAACACAAATAACAAACAAATCTCAATGACCAAAAAAACAAATAATTTACCCTGTTAAATAATGCTTCGCATTAAATCTACGATTTATTTAACAGGGCAGGCGATTGGCTGTGGATCTTATTTGGAATTTGGAGCTTGTAGTTTGGAATTTATTTGAGATTTGATGCTTGTGATTTGTTATTTCCGGTTTATCCGGGTTAGGGTTTGTAAACATGACCAAACTGCAAGCTAATATCCTGTTTGTGTGCACCGGCAATATTTGTCGAAGTCCTTTTGCTCATGCCTTTTTCACAAAGTTGGTAAATCAAAAGCGGCTTCAGGGTATTACTGTTGAATCTGCGGGATTGCTTGCACTTCCAGGCAATTCAGCCACCTATATGGCACAACGCGTTGCCGAGGAATTCGGAGTAGACCTTGCCGAGCACAAGGCCAAATCGGTGTCCAAAGAGCTTGTGGCCTGGTCCAGTCTAATTCTTGTAATGGAGAAATCTCACGAGGATACGCTTCTGACTGACTTCCCGGAAGCAGAAGGCAAAACTCAGTTAATCAGGCATTGCCCGTTTTGGTTCAAAGAGGCGGGGCATCGCCGATCCGTACGGGCTTAAGTACGATGCATACCAGTTTTGCTTTCTTGATATTGAGGATGCCGTTTCGGGTCTTATGGACTTTCTGTCTAACTGCTGATTGCCTCGGCTCCAAGAGACCGGGGATAATTATCCTAACCCGGACAATCCGGAAAAAAACAAACCACAAATCATTTACCCTGTTAAATAATGCTTCGCATTAAATCTACGATTTGTTTAACAGGGCAGGCCCCACTAAATTTGTTTCACAGTTACTATCGTAAATTTAACAGGGCAGGCAAATCACAATGACCGAAATTCAAAATTCTAAACAGGCTTTGGTCATTGGAATTTGGCATTTTTTTGTTATTTGGATATTGGAATTTAGTTGATATTTGGTGCTTGTGTATTGATTTTTTTGCCAAAAAGTGCACAAAAATTACAATAAGGGCCGAAAAAATACGTCACCGTATTTACGAATCAGAGCACTAAGTCATAGAGGGCATTGTTAATGTCAGGATACCGAAACTTAAAACCATGTTTTAAAAGTTTATCAGGGATCGCCCGCTGGCTGCTCATCAGAGATTTTCCCATTTCCCCCATCACCAGCCGGATCATAAAGGACGGAGCTTTCATAACAGACGGTCTGTTAAGCACTTGACCAAGGGCGCTGGCGAAATCACGGTTTCTTACAGGATTCGGTGAACAGAAATTTACCGGGCCTTTTACATCCGGGTTTTCAAGTATAAAAATAATTGAGGCAATGAGATCATCCATATGAATCCATGGGAACCATTGCAGGCCGCTTCCAAGCGGGCCTCCGGCAAAAAATTTAAACGCCGGAACCATCTTTGCAAGGGCGCCTCCGTCTTTACCGAGAACTACGCCGAAACGCATTGCAGCAACCCGGATTCCTTTTGGTTTCGCCCGAAAAGCTTCCTTTTCCCAGTCCATGCAGACTGTTGCAAGAAAATCGTAGCCGGGCAAAGCACTTTCCTTTAAAACTTCATCTGCCCGGTCACCATAATATCCTACCGCAGAAGTGCTGCAAAATATTATATCTTTCTGGTCGGTAATGGCTTCAACCAGGTTTCGCGTGGTCAGAATACGGCTGGTATATATTTGATTCTTATAGTTATCGCTCCACCGCTTAAAAATGCTTTTCCCTGCAAGATTGATTACCGCATCAACAGATTTAAGCGCATCCTGCCAGTCTCCTTTGATCGTGGTATCCGCCGAGATGTAATGAAACTTATTATGCTGAATCACTTTATGGGCTGAAGAGGTGCCGACAGCAATGATGCTGTGCCCCTTTTCGAGGAGAAAAGACGATAGATTAGTGCCGACAAAGCCGGATCCACCGGAAATGAATATTTTCATGATTAACCTTCCTCTTATCCCGAACCGTAACTGTGCAAGCCGGGCAGCAAATTCACCCCGAAATAGGTGAAGATCATCGCCATAAACCCTAGGATTGAAAGATAGGCGATCCTTTTGCCGGACCACCCCCGCATCATCCTGGCATGCAAAAATGTTGCATAAACAAACCAGGTTATCAAAGACCAGGTCTCTTTAGGATCCCAGGACCAGTAACTCCCCCAGGCTGAGTTGGCCCAGACAGATCCGGTAATGATGCCGATAGACAAAAAAAGAAATCCGAACATGACCATCTGATGGGTCAACTCATCCAAAACACGAGACTTTGGAAAATGAGAAAGAAAATTGTTTTTACCCTCTGCATCTCTTTGCTTACAAAGATACATAAGGCTTATGCCGAAAGCTATTGCAAAGGCGGCATACCCTAAAAAACAGGTGATAACGTGGGCAATCAGCCAGTTGCTTTTCAATGCCGGAATCAGCGGCTGAATACGATCATTTATATTGGGAGACAGGGATGCGTAAGACATGGCAAGAAAGGCGAGGGGAGTGGCAACGGCTCCAATAACGGTTGTTTTATACCTGCGCTCGATGACAAGATAAATAATTACGATGGTACACGAAAAAAAGACCAAAGACTCATACATGTTCGAAAGCGGCGCATGACCGATACCGAGCCGGTATGATTCCACCCATCGTAAGATAATGCCTGCTGCATTCACGACAATACCGGTTAATGCGGTCCAGGTGGCCAGCCTGCCCAGAAGGGGTTTCTTGAAAATCAAAAATGCAAAATAAAAAAATGTCGCCAGACCGTAAGTAAATGTCGTGATGGATAGTAAAACTGAACTGTTCATTATTTATTCCCTAAGTTCAAACCCTACTGTAAATTGATTAGTTTTTCTGAAATCTTCTTTATTCTGTTTTGCATTGCCAGTTTATTTTTGTTGGCCGTACCGGTAATGATGATTTGGCTTTGTTTACCCCTTTTAACCATTTCGATGCACACCCTTTGATGGGACATGAAAAACGTGATGAAAATTCCTATAATCATCCCTATAAATCCTGTATAAACCACCCAGACCCCGGGATCTTTTGTGATCTGGAGACCGGTATAATACCTCTGATCTGATTTTTCACCGGGGTTAAATGTTTTTGTTTCCTGCTCTGCCACTGAAATAACCACAGCCCCCCTTCTCATCTTGTCAAAATTCGGGAAATGCAAAGGGAGCATGATCTTGACAGGGTCTTTGTCTTTGGGGGTCAGAATTCCTATGTATGCCTGGCCGATGTTTTGTCCGCCGAATTCGGCTGATTTTCGATATTCAACAATAACGAATTTCCCCAGACCTTCAGGGAGATCCAACGGTTTACCGATAACGGCCTTTATTTTGTATGCGTTTCCCGATTCTTTACCCACAACATTCAGTGTGATGTCTTCCGAAGGATCTTTTTTATGGATTTTCTCCTTTTGAAGAGCACTTGAAGGCATTTTGCCGTAGCTGGATTGAAATATATTAATGCCCTTAAACCGCAAGGGATCGTTAACGATAATATCTTTTTTGTGTACCGGCTTGCCGTGCTCAATGATGGTTAAACTCGATCGGTATTCTTTGGGCGTTCCGTTATCGTAAAAACTGATATTAAAATCATCGCATAACACTTCAAAACCCAAGGCCCGGACCTGTCCGGTATTTCTAAGCCGGATGCTGTCAATCTTCTCATGTTCCGGAATTATGGCAAAACCTTCAAAACCGAAAAGCGAGCCGATTAGTCCCCCGATCAACAACAAAATAACACTGAGATGGACGATGTAAACCCCGAAACGAGTCCAGCGCCATTTCTCGGCAAAAATGCACAACCCTTTGTCGGTCTCCTCTACCTGGGTATATCCGAAATGCCTTGAAATAAACGTCTCATAGACCGTGCTCAATTCTTTGGGACTATGTTTGTCGGTAAATACCTCCTTTTGAGAAAGCGTTCTGAACCTTGAAAGATTAAATAAAGGATTTTTAACAAATATTATCTTCCATGTGGCAGACAGCCGATCGATTGAACAGACAACAATATTTATTGTCAGTAAAAGAATCAAAAACCGAAACCACCAGGAATGGTACATGTCAAAAATGCCAAGAAGATCAAAAAGCTTGTAAACAGACTCCCCGTAGGCACGAAAATATGCAGCAGGATTTTCGTTCTGAGGAATAACCGTTCCAACAATCGAGGTGACTGCTAATGACAATAACAGCACTACGGTCAGTTTTACAGATACGAAAAATTTCCAAAACCTATTCGAATATCTCAGAACATACCTCCGTTATTCCACTACTCCATTATCAAACTTTTCAAAACAAAAAAAATGCCCTTATGAAAAAGGGCTAAAATGTCACCATTATAAATTCGATCAATTTACAGGCTTGCATCCCCTGCAGGAGATTATGGGGGTATAGGTAAATCTTCTTGGATCGGAAAAAAATTGCTTAAATTCTTCAAAAAACCCTTCATATCCTCCTTTATATTCTCCGAACGGGTATCCCGACTTTTTTGCAGCGACTTCAACCTTTTTTGTCCAGTTAAAGGTTTCTTTTTCCTTCACTTTTCCAAAAATCAGGTGATGTGGCGATAGGTTTACATCTATATCCTGGTACCCGAGGTCATAAAGGAAAGAATAGAGTTTTATTCCCACGTAGGGGTCAAAGTCAGCATTCTTTTCCAGAGCCTTTATTATTCCGTAAATTGCTCTTTTAAGCCTATTAGAGAGCCCGAAATGTCTCAAGCAGTTATAGTCCAGATCTATCAGGCAGATTATTCCTCCGGGTTTCAAAATACGGGATATATTCTTGACGATATCAAAACTTTTTGATCGATAGTATTCAAGGACAAAACGTACCCAAATAAAATCGAACATTCCTATATCATCTAAAGGTTCACGTATATCCTTGCTTACAAATTCTATCCCTTTTTTGCTGTAATGATTTTTTGCGTATTCAATTCTTTTTTTAAAGCTATCAACGCCGACTACTTCACCGTTCGGTTGAACCAGTTTGTGCAGGTAACAGGCAGTTTTGCCGGAACCACACCCCAAATCGGCTACGCGCATGCCCGGCTTTATACCAGCCCAGCGGGCCTGTTTTTGCACAGTCATGCCGTCTATTTTCATTTCAAGACGAAGCGTCTCTTCGTTGCTTTCCATAAAATATTCAGGGTGTTGCATATATCGCACTCCTGATGCTATTTATCAAGCTCGGTCTTTATAACCCGCCCGATTTTTTCAAGTAAATATGGCTTTTTTACATATGAGGTTGCGCCCAATTTTTGAGCTTCTCTGACACGATCTGTCTCCGAGTAACCGCTTGCGATTATTGCTTTCTGATCTGGATTTATCTCGAGGATTTTTTTGTATGTATCAAGTCCATCCATGCCTGGGTCCATTATCATATCTAAAACCACCAGGTCTGCTGAATTATTCTTTATGTAATCAACAGCTTCTTCACCGTTTGAGGCAGATACAACAGAATATCCCAATTTTATCAACATATCAGATGCAATCATTCTCTGATCTTTTACATCATCAACGACTAAAATCGATTCACCGTTTCCCATAATATCTTTAATGGATGATATGGGCCTATCCATGGCCAGTTCCTGTCTGACTACTGGAAAATAGAGTGTAAATTCAGTTCCTTGTCCCTCAGTACTTTTTACATCAATATATCCATTGTGGTCTTTTACGGTTCCCCAAACAACGGCCGTGCCCAATCCTGTTCCGCTTTTTCCCATTACCTTTTTGGTGTAAAAAGGTTCAAATATCCTTTCTAAATCTTGTGTAGGAATACCGATACCTGTATCACGAACGCTTAACGTAATATAATCCCCCTCTTTTACATTGTCATAACCATGTAATGATTTATCAATATACCGGTTTTTTGTCGATATAATTATTTCTCCAATATCGGGAATGGCCTCTAAAGCATTAGTGACTAAATTCATTACAGTTTTAGACAGATGAACCGGAGAGCCTAAAATATTCAGCAGGTTTGTTTCAAAATCGGTTTTTACACGAGCGTTTGGATGATATGATTTTAAATTTTCATATTCGGGGCTTTTTAAGTATTCGATAATAATAGAATTTAAATTTACTACGTTAGTATTAACAACGCCTCTTCTTGCCAGAGTCAACAAATCCTGAACAATAGCGGCCGCTCTTTCTCCCGCCTTTTGTATCGTTAATATGGGCTTTCTTTGAGGGCTGTCCAAAGGAATATCCATTAATAACAGCTCAGGGTAACTTACAATACCGGACAGGATATTGTTTAGATCATGCGCCACTCCGCCTGCGAGAGTTCCGAGAGCCTCCATTTTTTGTGCTCTTTGGAGCCGGGCCTCCAAATCCCTTTTTTCCAATTCCGCATGTTTTAGTTCTGTTATATCGTTACCGATGCAAAGAATTTCTTTAAAATTTCCTTCACTATCGAATATGGGTTTATAAGTCCATGCAATCCATGTTTTTGTGC
>Ga0114919_10004512_pt1 | contig 11177 bp, 12 predicted proteins | sample BlataG_FD_88682 | JGI IMG/M metagenome (GOLD analysis project Ga0114919, IMG submission 88682) | Deep subsurface microbial communities from Black Sea to uncover new lineages of life (NeLLi) - Black_00105 metaG | ecosystem: Environmental > Aquatic > Marine > Oceanic > Sediment | place: Atlantic...
TCACGATATTCGGCTCTTATCTTGTTCATCTTCCCTCTTTCTAACCTGCTGATCTATATCTCCCGTTCAAGGCTTTAAGGAAAAAAGCCTTTCTTTTCGCTATGGTTGGCGGCGGGTGCACCGGTGTCTATTCGCAGATAAACAAGAAGAACCTGGAGTTCGCAGATCCGCTCACCCTGTACTACTTGATACTCATCTGCATGACCCTGTTTCTGGTAGTCTTCCTTGTAGCAAGAAGGAGGGAGGTTGAGATAAAAGAGGAGTTCAAGCAGAATCTGAGGAATCTCATTTTGGTAGGGGTTATGGGCTTCATCAGCGCCGTCTTGTTCCTCTTTGCATTGCAGATGAGCAAGGTCAGTTATCTGGGTGCCGCCAGAAATATCAGCATAGTCTTCGGCGTGGTTCTGGGGAGCTTCTTTCTCCGGGAAGGATACGGGAAGATACGATTCTTCGCTTCACTTCTGATTCTTGCGGGAATATTCTTGTTGTCTGTCGGATGAGCAAAGACAGAACCAGTGCCTAACTTAAGTTAGGTCCTGGTTCCCATCACCCTTCGGCCTATGATATCCTGCACAATTTCCTTTTGCGCTTGAACAAATATTGTGCGAAAGAGAAATCTGGACTCAAATGACTCCTCAAGACGGCCAAAACTAAGGTACTATATGTGAGCCACTTACGCCGATCGGTTAACAGGAAACATCAGGGCCCTGAGGTCGGCACGGGTATTGCTTTTCAGATTGATTGAAATGGAGGATCAAAATGATTTCTTTTTGGAAAAAAGCGCCTCATTTGTTCAAGAGGAAGAATAGAGAGCTTCCCCCGGTGCGACCGAAGGGACGAGTGATCTTTGTGGATTTCCATCAGGTGGGCGAAGATGGGTACGCGCTGGTTGAATCCACTAACGTGGTCCTGACCAAGCTTGTCTGGAAAAAGAAGGCAATTGAGAAGTTTATGAAGAGGAATCCTGAAGCGTTGATCACCATACATTATCCGCATGATCTTGAGGATATTGATGGGGCTTGATCTGGCTCAAGACCAGGATGCAAGATATTCGGCTTTCAGAGACGGAGGATCGAAAATGAAAAGGGCAATCTCGACATTGATTCTACTGATTGGAGCGGTTTTCATTTTAGGTGGCTGTGCCGAGGATGAGGTGTACATACTGCGGCCCGATCATACCCCGCCCTCGGTGCCCAAAGGTCTTTACAGCGTCACGAAGGACGAAGCGGTATATTTATCTTGGTACGAGAATGACGAGGAGGACTTCAAAGAATACCGGGTGTATCGAAGAGAAGAAGGAGAGGATTATTACTATCGAATTGCCGTCACTAGGATAGGTGAGTACACAGACCGGGGTCTGGACAATGGATTTACGTATTTCTACACTGTGACCGCCGTCGACAGGCACGGTAACGAGAGCGACTTCTCGGACGTGGCCTGGGATACTCCCAGGCCGGAAGGCTCCGGTTTGGTACTCCGGGATTATCACCGATATCCGCACGTTTCCGGTTATGACTTTTCACGATTCGCGGTCGTGGGTTACGATGATAAGGGTGTGGACGTCTATATTGATTATGATGATTACTATGGAGTTTATTTCTTGTGTGCGGGGGATACCCTCACTGACATTCAAGATTTCGGCTATACGGATTCCTTGGCCGACGTGAATGTGGCCCCAGCTTATGGTTGGTCCCAGGTACGGTGGGTCGAACTTATCTCCGGACATTCGTATATAATATGGACCCGGGACAATCATTTCGCTAAGATGAGAGTGACGGAATTCATCAGGTCTTATGGAGTTGTCTTCGACTGGGCATACCAGGTGAAATGGGATGAGCAGGAGCTTGCGCCCAGACCGCCCCACTCGGAGAACTACTTGAGAGCGAGGGTGACGGGAACCAAGGAAGATCAGAGGTGAATCGAAGTAGAAATCAGAGTATAAGACTGATGAATGAAAACTCAAAAGAGGAGAGCGGGAGATGAAAACAAACAAATTGATCGTAGCACTTTCGCTGCTTGGCTTAGCCTGCGGCCTTATCCTTCTTCCAGCCAGGGCCAGCTTGGCCGATCAGAGTGGAGGTTTGGCGCGTGTCTCTGATGACTCTCACGGCGTGAAGCATCGTGTAATCAGGTATCCCGATCTGAATGTGGAAGTGTGGGTGGATAAGGGAGAGGGCGCTACCTATAACCCGGGGGATAACATAAAGATCTATTTTCAGACTTCACGCGACTGCTACGTGGTGATCTACAACATCGACACCAGGGGTTACGTGCAACTGCTCTACCCGGTGGATGGTGAGGACGATCCTTACGTGGAAGGCGGAAGGGTCTATCGTATCCCGGACAGGTTTGATGACTATGAATTGACGGTTGACGGGCCCGACGGCGTGGAATACATTCAGGCGGTGGCCAGCCCCGGGCCATTGGATCTTCCCAACTTCCCGGGCGAGTATTCCTATGAGGGTGAGATATACGCATACCAACTGGACGGGGAAGACCCCTTTGAATTCATGGCGGAGATAAATTCCGAGATCGCCCCGTATGATTATGCCTCGGACGTGTGCGTATTCACCGTGGAATATCCACATCCCAAGTGGTACTACTGGCCCAAGGTGGTCTACGTGGATCGACCGGTCGACCTGTACTGGGGAGGCGTCTATTTCGATTATCCCTGGGGTGTGGACATATGGATCGACGGAGTCTTCTACGGCATCACGCCGATAACCATTCCTTATCTGATAGTGGGAAGGCATTACGTAAGTTTCTGGTACCGTGGCTGCTGGATTTGGAGAGACTGGTTTCGAATAAGAAGAGACTACACCATGACAATCTGGCCTGACTGTCACGACAGGTACCGGTACGTACGCGAGCATTACGTGGAGAAGAACTACCGGGCCGAAAAAGCCAAAAGAAGACGCGGAATCGGAAAAACAGCTGGACTGGTGAAGCCGGTTAGGCGTGTGGAAAAGGGGAGGTTAGCCAAGGCTGAGCCGATGCGAATCAAGCACGGTAAGGAACTGAGGAGGGAGTCGTCAACAAAGGCAAGGGAGTTGAGGGGTCGCATCGATTCCCCGCGCCCATCCAAGGCAGAATTGAAAAGAGGGACCGAGAAGATCAAGGCCAAAAGCATCCGGAAGTCGTCACCCTCCAAGAGAAGCCTGTCCGTGGGTAAAATGAAGAAAAAGGCCAAGCGGATCAAAACGGAGATGAAAGCGCCGAAAAAGGCCAGGCGGATCAATACGGAGGTGAAGGCGCCGAAAAAGATCAAGAGGGAGGCGAAATCCGTGCGCTCCCAAAAGGGGTCGAAGACCCCTCAGAAAATCCGCAAGAGCGGAGGCTCGAAGCCAAAGAGCAACAGCGGGAGGATAAGGAGCAGCGGGAGCAAAACGACAAAATCAACCAGCGGGAGGAAAGCGACCTCCGGAAAGACGGGCGGCAAGTCGGGAAGGAGGAGAAGATAACCGGCAGCCGGGTGAAGTGAAGGTAGCCGCAGGCTTGAGCCTGCGTGCCTGGGTAGAAAGATCAAGAGGCTGCGGAAGATAAATTATTGACATCTGGCGGAGTTGGGCTATATTAGAACCGGGTATTCCATATCTTGTTGTATAGCAATTGAGATTATTGGGTAACTTAGGATATCGCATCACAAACACCACTCAGAAGAGGTGAGAGAGATGAAGAAGACCTTTATCGTTTTTGTGAGCATCGTGATTATGGCAACTTTTGTTTCTTCGGGTTCAGCCCTCGATCGAGCTCCCAAGAAGAGTGGCTCGGAGGGCAAAAAGGAAACCACCGAGATCAAGGAGATTACCAAGGAGGAGGTGAAGCGAAAGGCCAGAAAGAGCAGCTTTTCCGAGAAGAAAACGCGAACCATCCAAAACCTGAAAAGGACCGAAGGAGAGAAGCTGGAGAAGGCGAAGGCCCGGTCGCAGACCAGGAAGAGCAAGGAGAAATACGACTATTTCATAGACCGGAACAACAACGGCATCGATGACCGGTTGGAAAAAGAGGCAAGAGCGAAAAAGGCAAAGAAGCAAGAGCCCACCAAGAAACCCGAGACCGCCAGGAAGCGTACCCCCAGCCCTTCAGACAATGCCCCGGCGAAGATCAGCCCTGTCCCCAAGCCGACCAAGAAAGTGAAAGAAGAGAAGGTAAGCCCAAAAAAGAAAGCTCCGAGCATCAAAGGGGGGGAGGAAAAAAAGGAACCCAGGCGGAGATAGACCATCGTTTGTTAAACCCCGCCTGCGCACCCCCGGCAGGTCGACGACAATGGTGAAAGCCAGCACCCAATCTCAGGTTAGGTGCTGGTTTTCTCTTTGCTGACAGGTAGCACTCCGACCGGTCATTTCTTCCGCAACCGGAAATCAACAAATCTCTTAGAGGGAAGTTAAGAAGTATGAGCTTTCTCCCGATTAGTATCTATGGGCGAGGACCGGTGTGTCTGAAGAAGGGTCCGCTTGTTCATCTGAATCACAGGTTCTAATATGAACACGGCTGTCAAAACCAGGGAAGCTGGGCTCAGGGGAAATCTGCAGACAGTTCCCTTATCCGATCTTCTTCAATTGATCACCACGTCGGCCAAGACCGGGATGCTCTCCATCTGCCGGAACGAGCAAAAAAGGGAGATATATTTCAGGAAGGGCGCCGTCATATTTGCCTCCTCTTCGGGAAGTGAGGAACAGCTCTTGGGGAATCTGGTTCTAAGTCGAAAGAAAATCTCCAAGGCTGACTTAGAAAGGGCTTTGAGCATTCAGAAGCTCTCGGGCAAGAAACTGGGTACGGTCCTCTTGGAGATGACCAAGCTGACTAAGGAAGAGCTCTTGAGTTTTCTGCGAATTCAGGTGGAGGAGATAGTCTACAACCTGTTCGGATGGAATTCCGGCGAGTTCGTCTTCTATGACGGGAAACCGCCACCTGTAGGTCAGGTCACGGCCGAGTTGAATACCATGAACCTGATCATGGAAGGAAGCAGAAGGATTGACGAGTGGATCAAGATCCGCGAAGTCCTTCCGCCCGAGGAGACGAGGCTTGAGATAGTGAGAGATCCCAAGACAAAATCGAGCACGTTCAAGTTGACAGTGGATGATGTTCGGCTTTTTCCCCTAATCGATGGCGACAGGACCATCTCAGAACTGATGCAGGCAAGCCCGGCCAGCGAGTTTTTCACCCGCAAGTCGCTGGCTAAGTTGATCACCCTGGGGTTGGTCAGGGTAGGGGAGAAGAAAGCGGCGATCGGCCCGAAGGTGAGTGATGAGAAAGCCCTTTCCCGCGTGATGGTCAGCCTGTACTCTGAATCCTATCGGACCATCGAGAAAATAGCCTCTCGAAAGCTGGGAGACGGTGCCAGGAAGATCTTAAAGAGGTGTTTCGACGTTCAGAAATCTCTGCATCCCGTCCTAAGCAATCTGGAAACTCCGGAGAATTTCCTGAACTTTGGCCATCTGGAGGCCTCCTCGGAGAGAATGACGGAACCGGTTCGATTCCACCGGCTGCTGGACGCACTGAATGGTCTGCTTGCCGAATTCCTGACGGCGATCTCAAAAAGTCTGGGGAGCAGCTTAACCAGACAGGCCATCTCGCAAATCAAGAAGAAGACAGCTCAGGTTGTGGCTCAAGAGAGATTGGTTGCCAAAGAGTATGGGTTGGAAGAGGAACTGCTGAGAACGCTAAAGAGAGGTCAGCGGTGTCTATAGAAAGACCTGGTAGATGGTCAAGGGTGGGGGTGAGAAGGACGCTGGGCTTGCTCGCCTGGTTCTGGCTTATCTCGTTTGTCGATCGGGGCGCTTACGCTCATGGCGGGGCTGAGGCTCTGCGGGCCGGAATCAGGGGTTCCGGCACCGCTATGACCATTCCGGCAGCATTCGACGTTCTGCTTCTGGCAGGGATATTCGCCTGTTTTCTCATCTCGGTGAGGGTTAAGTCGTTCTTGAGAGACGGGGAGCTCTCCGCCGGATGGACGCTTTTTTCGCTCTCCTTCGTGCTGCTCTTCGCCGCCCAACTCCTGAACCTGTTTCTGACCCTCGATCTGGTGAGCATCCACCCCAGCGTAATTGCCTCTCTCCGGGTCCTGTTCATCTTCTTTCTGGCTTCCGGCATCTACATGATGAAAAAGGTCTTAAGCTGACCTTCGCAGCTTTTTGTTTCTAATCTCCCTTCGATTTGTGAGATTGGCTTCAAGTCCCGAAAACGAGACCACTTAGCGCCTCTTTTTCTTACTCCGAGAGTTAAGTAATGGAATTTGCATGTCGATAAATTTAGTAGTCAGAACTCCAGCGGTATCATGTCCGTTCCAAGGTCACCGGTTCTGACGATTATTTTTGCGCCAAGAGCGGGTTTTGGCATCGATCCAACTCCCGGGCGGAGTGCAGTTCTAGCCGAGAGGATCCATGCAAAACAGTGCACAACTAGAGGATAGAATCTTCAAGTGTGACCAGATACTGTCTCGTAATCCGGACTCCCTGGTTTTTGCGGCACTGTCAGATGCTTACCGCAAAAGAGGGGATCTGGCAAAGGCCTTTCACGTCTGCAGTCGGGGGCTGAAGCTTCATCCTGATTACGGTCCTGGCCATCTGGTCATGGCCAGAATCAATGTGGAGAGAGGAATGTACTCCGAGGCCGAAAGGGAACTTGTCCTGGCGGTGGAATCGGACGGAAGGACCAGGGGCACCGAACTGCTCTTAGCTCAGATTCTCATAAGGAAGGATCAGACCGGGGAGGCGGGAAAGATATTGGATAAGCTCAAGATCACCGATCCGGAAAACCCGGTGGTGGCCGAACTTCGGATGGCCAAAAAGCAGAAGAGACAGCCGGACAGGCCAGAGTTCGACGTGATGACCGCGCAGGAACGCTGGCGCATAGAGAAGGTGGTGGACCTCAAAGACAGTGTGGGCTATCTGAAATCCCTGCCCGGCGTGTCGGGAGCACTGATGGTAGGTGAAAATGGACTGGTGGTGGAGAGCAAGCTGACCTCCTTCCTCGAGGAGGAGTTGGTCGGGGCCGTGGCCACCAACATCACCAGACGGGTAAAGGAGGGGATGGGTGGGATAGGGTTCGGAGATTACGAGCAGGTGTTGATCGAAGCCGGAAATCTTGCCTTGTGGATAATCAGATTCGAAGACCAAGCATGCGTCTTGTGCTGCACCCCGGACGCCGCTCTGGGGGCATTGAAAGTAAGGGTAGGTGAGCTGTTGGAGCACCTATCCATAACTGTTCGGTAAAAAGGGGGTAAGGTGCCTGTTGACTACAGACGAGAGATGAGGGGGGTCCTTCTGATTTCGCTCCTCGTCATGGTACTTCCTCTGGTGTTGTTTCCCAAGAACTTAGGGCTAAAGTTCACCTCTTCTGTCTCTTTGCTTTTTGCTTTGGAACTGGGCTGGTACACGCTGGTCCTATTCGTCATCTTCTCCAAGGCTGCTGCTCCCAGGGTGTTCCTGTTTGCCCTGTTGACCCTGGGTTATCGAATCGGCCTGGGAATAGGATTCGGCATTCTCCTTCTGGTCATGTTCTCGCTGGGATTATCCTTCTCCATCAAGATGGGCATTTACCAGTATCTGCCGGCTTTTCTTCTTCAAGCGCTGGTCTCTCCTTTTGTATTAAAACCGTTCTATCGGTTTCTGATCGAGAAAACGCAGAAGACGACAGTGGCCGAGCCAAGCGCAACCATGTCTGCCGGACGGCTTGCCGAGCGCGTTCCCCCTGAGACATCCTTAGAATCGAACCAAGGGCCGGAGGGGACAGGATCAATTCCCAAAGAAAAGGAGACGAAAGTGGCAGCAGAGGAGAAACTGGAGAACTTCCTGCACTACTTGAGAGAGTATGCGGGAGTAAAGGCCGCCGTTCTGGTGGATCATGAAGGCTTGGTGGTAGCTGAAGATTCCTCACCCGACTCAGATTCGGAAACAGTTGCTACTTACGCCAAGCACATCAAGGAAACTAATGATCGAATACTTGACAAGATGGGAGAGAAGAGCTCAGAACGCATCGGGATACACACCCCGGATTCGTGGATATGTCTAAACCAGATAGGAGATTTTACCCTGGCAGTGGTGTCTGATCGCCGAACCGACGAATTGTTGTCGGTCCGAATACAGCAGTCCACCGGAATGATAAGAAGATTTCTCTGCCAGAGGTATCAGGAAAATACGCTTAAAGCTGTGGAGGCCTGATATGTACAAAATACTGGAGGAGTTGAACAAGACCGCCGGGATCAACGGCAGCATGATAGTGGGTCAGGACGGCATCGTGATAGCCGCTCATCTGAATTCCCAGCTTCAGGACGAGGCAGTGGGGGCGCTTGCGGCTTCCATCCTGGACACGGTGAAGAAGTCGATGGGGCGGCTTTCCAACGAGGACTTAAGACAGATTACCGTGGAGGCCAGTAAGGGCAAGCTGTTCTTAAACGACGTGGGACTGGGCATTCTGGCGGTCACCACCGATCCACAGGTGAACGTGGGCATGGTTCGGCTGGAGATCAAGAACGCGGCGAAAAGGATAAAACTGGCCCAGAAATCCGTCCAGAAGGATTAGATCTCTTAGCTGGAGAGAAACGATGGCATCCATCAACTACGCCTTCAAGGAGATCTCCTGCAAGATCGTCTTCTACGGTCCCGGACTCTCTGGAAAAACCACCAACCTGCAGTACGTTCATCTGAAGATTCCGTCTCAAAGCCGAGGGGAATTGATCTCGCTGGCCACTGATCAGGACAGGACCTTGTATTTTGATTTTCTTCCACTGGACATCGGCAAGATACACGGGTTCTCCACGAAGTTCCAGCTTTACACCGTTCCCGGGCAAGTCTATTACAACGCGACTCGAAAGTTGGTCCTAAGAGGAGTGGATGGCTTGGTCTTCGTGGCAGATTCACAAAGGTGCAAGATGGACGAGAACATCGAAAGCCTGCAGAACCTGGTGGACAATTTGAGAGAGTATGAATACAGCATGGAGAGGATCCCTTTAGTCTTTCAGTACAACAAGAGAGACCTTCCTGCCCTCAGCTCGGTGGAGGAGCTTCAGGAGGCACTCAATCCCAAGGGCCATTCTCACTTCGAGTCTGTTGCCACCAAAGGGCTGGGCGTTTTCGACACTTTGAAGTGCATCAGCAAGTTGGTCTTAGATCAAGCCAAGCGCAAAGAGCTTTTCTCGGACAGAAAGACGGAGGTAACCAAGGCCGAACAAATCTCCGCCGGGCCGGCGCGCGCATCGGTAACCACACGCGAGCAAGCAACGGCAGCGGCACTTTTGCCTGCCGCTGAGGTTCCCACCGAGCAGGCAGTAGCCACCGTCGCCCAGAAGGAACCGGATACGCCACCTACACCCAAGGAAGTGTCGCAAGAAAGCAAAGCTAAAATCGGGCTCGAGGTGGAGGAGGTTCCACAGAAGGAAAATACCCCAATCGTTCAGCCCCCCACGCAGGAATCTCCCACCATTATAAGCTGGTCGGCCGGCAAGTCTCGCAAAAGGGCTAAGGGCAGAGGATTCTTCCTATGGCGTCTGCTCAATAAACTTCTCAATAGATAGAGTGGAGGTGCGAAATTGAAACAGGAGGACCTGGTAATCTATGAAGAGCAGATCGAAAAGATGGAGGGAGCTCTTAAGAGACTAATCAAGGATGCACAAGCCAAGTGTGTTCTCCTGGTGGATAAGGACGGTCACCTGATCACCCGACAGGGTTTCACCCAGTCCCTGGACACCACCGCCTTAGCGGCACTCTTAGCTGGAAGTTTTGCCTCCACCCGAGAGATCGCCCGACTGGTGGGAGAGCCGGAGTTCTCAGTACTTTTTCACCAGGGCAAGAAGGATCATATTCACATCACGCTGGTGGGAGAGAGAACCATCCTTGCGGTCATCTTCGACGATCGAACCACCATCGGTATGGTCCGGCTTTATGCTAAGGAGGCCTCCGAGGACCTGGATAGGATCTTGTCCCTGGCCCATCGCGAAGAGCAAATCGGTAAACCGGAGAGCAAAACTGACCAGGGCTCGGAGTTCTCCGCTTCTCTGGAGAGCAGGCTGGATGACATCTTTTCCGAGCAGTCGTGAAGGCGAATGGGCTCAGACGATGCCGGTTCAACACCCGCTGAAGACTTAGGTCGGTCCGATCGGAAAATCCTTAAGAGACAGTCCAGAGACAAATCGTAAGGAGAAACCGCGCCGGATCGTCTGTCAAGCTTCCAGCGGGCCTCTAACTTATCAGGTAAAGCCATGTCACGCGAACTAGGGGAAATGCTGGTCAAGGCTGGCAAGATATCGCAGGACCAACTTGCCCACGCCCTGGATCTGCAGAGAGAGACCAAGGAGAAGCTGGGGGAAGTCCTCGTCAGGATGGGAGCCGTATCCGATGAGGAGGAACTATCCACCTTCGTGGGGAGACAACTCAATATCGGCGGCCTGAGGCTGGCTGACATCGAGCTGAACCCGGAGGTGGTGAAGATGATACCTCCGGACATCGCCAGGAAATTCAACGTCATCGCCATCAGCAAACTGGGCAAGACCCTCATCGTGGCCATCTCTGATCCCAACAATATCTACGTTCTGGACGCCATAAAATTCATTACCGGATGCGCTGTTCAGCCGGTCATCAGCCCGGAGAAAGCCATTCAGAAGGCCATCGACAGCTACTATCAGGATACCGCGGGAATCGATCAGATACTCAAGGGGCTGAAAGAGGAAGGTCTGGAGGTGATCGAGGAGAGCGAGGACGTTCCCACCGAACAGGACCTAAGATCGCAGGTACAGGATAAGCCCTTAGTCAAGCTGGTCGATTCTATCATCGCCGACGCCATCCGGAGAGGATGCTCTGATATTCACATAGAGAGCTATGAAAAGAGAATCAGGGTAAGATACAGAGAAGACGGAAATTTGATGGAGATGTCTCCTCTGCCTTTCAAATATCGCGCCGCCATAATCTCCAGGGTGAAGATCATGGCAGATCTGGACATCTCCGAAAGGAGATTGCCCCAGGACGGCAGGATCAAGGTGAAATTCGGCGACCGGGCAGTGGATCTGAGGGTATCAGTCCTCCCCACCATATTTGGGGAGAAGGTGGTGATGCGCATCCTGGATCCGCGAAGCGTTAACGTCGATCTGACCAAACTGGGTTTCTCAGAGAGTTCCTTAAACGAGTTCGACAAGGCCATTCATTTCCCCTACGGCATGATCCTGGTGACCGGACCCACGGGAA
>Ga0114919_10004513_pt1 | contig 11177 bp, 10 predicted proteins | sample BlataG_FD_88682 | JGI IMG/M metagenome (GOLD analysis project Ga0114919, IMG submission 88682) | Deep subsurface microbial communities from Black Sea to uncover new lineages of life (NeLLi) - Black_00105 metaG | ecosystem: Environmental > Aquatic > Marine > Oceanic > Sediment | place: Atlantic...
CCAGTTGAACCACCGCCAGTTGAACCACCGCCAGTTGAACCACCGCCAGTTGAACCACCGCCAGTTGAACCACCGCCAGTTGAACCACCGCCAGTTGAACCACCGCCAATTGAACCACCTCCAGCTCTCGGCAACCAGCCGTTACCGGCCACCGTCGTCGAGACCGCACTCGCCGCCGCCATTGCCGACGGGCAACTCTTGGCCGCCCCGGTCCCTCGTGCTGCCGTACCGAAGAGCTTTGATGGCAGTCTCTTATCTCCGTTGGTGAGTTCGTCCTTTCGCCAGGCTGTGCCATCATCAGACTGGTGGTCATCGGTAGTTATGCCGGTGTTCGGCAATGCCTTCTCGGCGCCGCTGCATGCCCATCCACTCACCGTACAGATAACCGACACCGGCCTGCTCTTTGGCAGCCCCACCGAGACGACGGTTGCCATCACCGGCAGCACGACAGCCGAGTACAAGACACCGCACCGGTTTGACTTAAGGCTTGACCTGTTGAGTGACGGAGCCGCTGATCAGTTTGCGGCCGAGTCTTACGGTGACTGGTCCTTCACCGGCCGCTGGCTTGGTGGCAACTCCAGCCCGACAGCCACCCTTTCGCAAGGTTCACCCGTTGTCTGGCTTGAGGAAGTCGACTTTCGCAAGGCGGTCATTGCAGCCCAAGCCGACGGGGCAGCCTTCACGATAGACGGCAATCATGCCTTTGTCACGGTCGCCGGCCGAACCTCTCTGGTGCTTGCTCCGGAGGGAGCGACGCTGACTGCGCAGGACGGCCAGTTGCATGTTCGTGGCCTTGATCGCGGGAGCCTCGCGATTGCATTGTTACCTGAGGACACCGCCGCACTACGGGGGGTCTTCCTCGATTCTGCAGCCAATCGACCGACCGACACCCACCTCTCGTGGGATACCGTCAGTGACCCCTACGCCATGCAATTGCAGTTCGCAGTCGAGGGAACATCCGACACGGCGGCGTCACTCATTGCGGTTTATCCACATCTGCAGCGACTGGCAACCGACGATGGGCAGCTTGGAGCCCCAATCTCGTCCGCTGGCTATCTCAGCCCGCGGGGATCCATGCAACTGGTTCGGTCAGCCACCCTTGATGTGAACCTTCCCAAACGAGGCGTTCTGCCGACCTTACCGGCGGTCCTCACCGCCGACCAGCAGGCGACGCTTGCGGAGCTGGTTCGCAACGACCCCGCAGCCCAGAATCCACGGGCAACCCTGGCCAGCTTTGGCGACACCTACTGGGCTGGCAAGGCGATGCTCAAACTCGCCCAGCTGGCGCAGCTGGCTGACATCACCCAGCAGACTGAACTCCGGGACCGTATTGTCACCGCCATCAAGGCAGAACTTGACGACTGGTTTACCGCCAGCGGACAACTGGGCGACAAGCATTTTGCTTACAACGCCGAGTGGGACACCATTCAGGGCTATCCCGACAGTTTTGGCTCAGCTGGCGATCTCAATGATCATCACTTCCACTACGGCTATTTCATCCATGCCGCAGCTCTGGTGGGCAGCTTCGATCCCGCCTGGGCCGCATCCCAGCGGACAATGATCGACCTCCTCGTGGCCGATGTTGCTGGCACGGACACTGCCGGGGCCATGCTGCCGCGACTCCGGAATTTCAGCCCGCTCGCTGGTCACTCCTGGGCGTCCGGTCACGGAGCCTTCGCCAGCGGGAACAACCACGAGTCGAGTTCTGAAGCAATGAACTTTGCCACCGCCGTCATTCTCTGGGGGCAACAGACCGGTGATGCCGGTATGACCGGCCTCGGCCAGATGCTCTACAGCCTCGAGGCTGAGGCAATCGCTGAGTACTGGTTCAACCGCTACGGCAGCGGATTTCCTGAAGACTTCCCCCACGAGTCGGTCGGCATGGTCTGGGGTGACGGCGGCAGCCATGCCACCTGGTTTTCAGCCGAACCCGAGATGATCAAGGGCATCAACTTCCTTCCCTTTCATGGTGGCTCACTCTACCTCGCCGAAATGGCCCGTGATCCAGCTGCCCTGCTTGCTGAGATTGCTGAACTTGGCGGCGGCGTGATTGACGATTGGCCCGGCATCATCCTGCAGTACGAGGCGCTGGTCGATCCGTCGGCTGCCGCCGCCCGCCTTGCCGCTGGTGGCAGTGGCATCGAAGCCGGCCAGTCGGCTGCTCAGACCTTTTTCTGGACGAGTGTGCTAGAGGCCATCGGCACGCCGACATCGGCCATTCGGGGCGACCACCCACTGTCAGCCGTGTTTGAACAAAATGGCCTGACAACATACGTCGCCCACAACGCGGGCGGCACTGTCATCGAAGTCAGCTTCAACGACGGCACCCAGTTTGAGGTAGCTCCTGGCACGACGGCCACCTGGCAGCGGCCGGTTGGCGGTGGCGAACTGGTCGCACCTCTCATGGCGGCACCACAGCCGGTGGCGCCGACACTGCCTCCGTTGGCTCCGACACCACAGCCATCCCTTGAGCTGGTCGCCGCCACCACCGCTGTCAGCCTGCTGATCGACCCGGCTACCGGCCTCGCCTTCGTCCAGAACACTGGCGGCGAGGCAGTTGCCATTCGCCGAACTGACGATTACTGGCAGGGCGATGTCCCGCTTCGCCGTGGCTCAGCCACTCTCGTGGCCGCCGCCCGTGATGACCTTGGCAGACTCCGGGTACTGGACGTGAGCGAATGGGGTTATTTCGTCTGGATTCTTGACGAGACTGGACTGTTCATCGGCGAGGAGCAACTGACGGCAGATAACCTCGATGCGGCTGCAGCTCTGTTCGCCATCGACCTCTCCGGCGCGAGCGGGGCGACCCAATAGTGAACTGCCCCAAGGGGTGGCCGTCCGCGTACTCTCTCCCACACGCTGCCGCCCCGGTACCTCATCCCGCGGCCGCCAACGACCTCCATTGTCTGTTAGCGGACCGCGAGGATGACCGGCTTGTCGGTGGAAGCCGGTTGGCAGCGAAGCTCAAAGCCAGCGTCGATCGCGTGGTGGCTGACCGGGCCGTGGCCCGGAATGGTGGCATCGCGGATCGTACCGGCTCCCTGCTGCTGGACCGTGATTGCCAGCAGCAAAAGCTGCCGCCGCACCTCGGCCTCGTCAACACGCTCGCAGAACTTGGTCACCGCGGGCAGGTAACCCCGCGACAACCCGCGGCGTGCCGCCTCGCGTATGCCACCAGTAGGGGCCGCGGTCACACCCGCCTCGAATGCGGCCATTTCGTCACCCCGGTCGGCCGCGGGGAGCGCCGCAAGGGCCGCTGCTTTCTCATAGTCAAGCTGAAAGAGCCGCACCGATTCCTGCACATCGGCCCACGAAACCGTTTCCAACTGTTTTCGTCGGGCAGCGTTGTCAGCAGCGGCCGTCTCATTGCCAGCCACCATGTCATTGGTCAGCAGCTTGACCAGAAAATCGCCAGCAACGTTCGGAGTAGCGGCCTTGGCCTTCTCGGCTGCGAGCGATCGTGAAAGCCATCCTGCAAACATCTGCCCTTCGTGCCGGATGCATGCCGCCGCCGAAGGTCTGGCCGGCATTGCAACGACCGCTTTGCTGAGCTGGTCGAGTTGCGCTGGCGACAGCCGGCTAAGGCTTGATGCGAGCACCTCCGTCGCTGACTTCTCAATGGCGTCACCCACCAGCAGTGAGATCAACAGCCGACTGCTGGCACAGTCGCGAGCAAGTTTCAGCGTTGCCACTCCATCGGCGACGGCGTCGTCTATGCTTCCTGTTGCAAACTCCAGTCGGGCACGCACCAGCGCCGCCTTCGCGAGAGCCCGAGCTGATTGGACATGCGGCAAGCGACATTCAGGGCCGGCGTCATAGTCGAGATTCCAGTCGCACACCGGCACTCGCACGGCACGATGCAGATCGTGGAGTGCAGGCTCAAACCGTGCGACGATCGGCTTTAGTTCGGCCGACTCCAGAGCGCCGGGATTCGCAGCAGCAGCCTCGTAGACTTCCTTCTCTGTCCCGGCCAGCAACTCTGGCAACTCTGAAAACGCCTGCCAGTAGATGACCGCCGCATTGGGAGCTGCCGTCACCGCCACGTCTGGCTGATCGGCGGCAGCAGAAATCCGGCTCGAGGTTGCGTGCGCAACCAACACAGCAGCCAACATGAAAACCTGGCGAGTGATCGTCATTGCAGGAACTCCTTCAAAAGCTCGTGGGAACTGGATCGTGTTGCGCTGGAGGCCCTGAACCTGGCTGATCCATAGTGGTGGTGAAGCACTTCGTCAAAGTCGGCGTCGGTCTCAGCGTGTGCTAACTCGGAGGCCACAAGCAGGGGCGGCGGCACCGGCTCAACTGGCGGAGGTGGTGCGCGAGAGCCAGACATCCACCAGGCACCGACAAGCAGTGATGCTGCAATGACCGCGGCAAGCCGCAGACCGAGCGACCGTGTCCGCTGAAACGTCGCTTCTGGAAGGCTGGTGTTCGTGCCGGCATCCCATCGGCGAAGAATCTCGGCGGTGGGAGTTGCTGCGGGACGTCCCCGGCTGAGACGGTCACAGACAGCTGAAAACTCGCTGAGCCTCTGGGCACAGGCCTGGCAGCCCACAAGATGCGTGCGAATGGCCGCTTCGGCCTCCGCCGAAAGGCAGCCCGCCGCAAGCAGGCTGATCGACTCATGCAGCGCATCACAGGAAGCGGGTTGGGGAAGCATGGGAGGGCTCACTCGGTGGCTGGAGATGATTCCCCGGCAACAACGAAAAGGTTCACGTCACCTGTTCCAAGTCGGAGTTTTTCGAGGGCATGATGGAGCCGGCTCTTGACGGTGCCCAGCGGGCAGCCAACCAGCGTCGCAATCTCACCGAGCGATGCCCCGGCGAAGAACCGCAACTCAATCACCACCCGATGGGCCTCTGGAAGGGCCGCTATTGCCGCTTGGACAAGCCTCGCTTGCTCTGCCTGCTCGGCAGCTAAAGGCGGTGACGCATCACGAGCGGTCTAACTGGCGGCCTCTTCATCTCCGCCTGTCAGGGGCCGCCGCTTCTGCCGTGCCTTCAGGAACCGGTGTCGGAGGATACCGTAGAGCCAGGTCGAAAACCGTCGGCTTTCGTCGAACCGCCCAAGCGACCGCCAGGCCTCGGCGAACGTCTCTTGGGCCAGGTCCTCGGCCTCATGATCATCGCGGCAGAGGGCCCGCGCACACCGCCAGAGCGTCTCGCCATAACCTTCGACCAGCCCGCGAAACGCTGCTGCGTCACCCTGCTGGGCGCGGCAGATGAGCTCGGTTTCATCGGGAGGGTCTAGCGGCACAATACTCAGTATTCCCGCCAAGGCCGAAAAAGGTTTACGACCAGGAGGAAAAGAACGCTGGAAAGGCGTTTTCTTCGGCTTTTCCTCGATCGATCAAGAAGCCGCCATGCACCAGTAGACTGTCGCAATCGTCTGCCGCCTCCCGTGGTGAAGGACGGGACAGTCAATGGCACTTTCGCAAGCATCTCGCCCGCCTGCAACAGCCGAACAGTTGGCTTCGGCTCGCTTTTGAGGGCACGTCGCGGACTCAACCGCCTCGTGAACCGCAGGAAAAGGTGAGAAAGGGCCGGCTCATTCGCTGAATTCTGCCATCGGCGCAGGCCGCTTCCGAATCGCCTTCAATGCAGCAACAGGAGCGAGCGTCGCGGAGGGCGGTGCACCGGCTGTTAGCGGTGATGAATGTCGATCATCGGCCGATCATCCGGTGATGGTTGCTCGAGCTTCCCATCACCATCGGACTGCGCCAGCTCACCCCAGTCGACCGGCGGCCCTCGGGCCGCTGACACGTGGGGCGGCTCTATGGGTTCACCCAGAAACGACAGAATCTTCCGGATCGGCACCGGGTCGGTGATAAACCGGATCAGCCGGGTATCACCACCACACCTGGGACACACCAGCCGAAACTCCTCACTGAGCCGTGCCAGCAGTTTCGCCCAGGCAATCCGCGACGTGTCATGCTGGCAAGGCTTTTCATCAATGGTTCCAGCCGGACCGCAGCAGTCGCTACCCGCGGCAGCCGAGACACCCGCATGCTCGCCCGTCTTCGCGTCCCACTGCATACCGATATTCCCGATGGCAAGCGCCGTGACCGCTGGCCGCAGCGGGTGGTTCGGCGCAAGCACCCCGTGATATCGGTGCCGGTACCGCCGGGGCGGCGGGATCAGCGTTGCCAGCCGGTCAAAGAACTCAAACAGCGTCAGTTCGATGACACCGCTGGCCCCGGGCCGCGTTGACTTTCGCCTGCTTCCCGACCCAACCCAATGCCCGCGATGGTGCGACGCTTGTCGAGAAAGCCCAGCAGAGAGTCCGGCATGCCGCTCACAATGGCCGGTCCACTGGCAACCACAACGAATCGCGGCATGCCGATGGCGACCGGCCTCCAGGAAAGGAACGTCTTTTGGCGTTCTGCGGCGAATAACCTAAAGTCGTTTCCCCGATGTTTTGGCCGACCACCATGCACAAAAAAGCCGTTTCGTGCACGAAAAGCGGCCCTGGCAAGATCGCGGATCGGATACGATCCGTAGTGGTTTTCATTCGCCCTGTGCAAAAGTCTCTTGAAAGGACTCGTCACCATGCCACCTATCCGCCGGTTCGTGTTCGCGATCCTCATTGCCTCGCTCGGCTTCGCCGCGAGCGCCGGCCAAGTGGCTGCAGAGGAAGCGAACGGCTCGGGCCAACCTGCAAATCAGATCGGACTTGTGCACGACCACGAACCGGTGAAGTATGCCGGGTATGTGCTCTACTTCGTCGAGGGCAAACTCGCGGGGCACGACCAGCTCACGCAGACCTGGTCAATCGTCCCTCGCAAGGAAGCGGAGTTTGAGCATGCCTTCAAGATCGAGACCCATGCCATTCATTCCGACGCCGACGACGCGAAGCCAAGTTTCAACATGCGAAGTAGATGGACGAAAGCCAACGAAGCTTCCGTGAGGTACGAACTCTTTCATCAAGATGAAGACCGGGGCCTCGTGCTGGACGCGATCCAGGGGCCTGACGGAAAGCCTCAGGAAATCAACCACGAAACCGAACACTACATCTTCCCGGGGAGCCTGAAGATCGGCACCAAATGGCTTTCTGAACCAGTGACGAGTTCACTGCCGGGTACCTGCCAGCTCGAGGTGATCGGATCCGAGGTCTATAATGGGACCAACTGCTGGGTGGTGTCTTCCACGCGGCAGCCGAAGAAAGACCCGCTGTTGAAGAACTCCGAAACAATGCGCAAGACGGCGAGGTTTCTCTTCGATCCCCTGACGCTGAGCGTGTTGCGGATCGACGCGGTCACACAGGGGGTCGGACCGCTCGGCCGGGCTTTCAAGTTTGTGTATCACATGGAGGTGGCGGAATAGATCGCCGCTCGAGAAACATTAGGATCACCCGCCACCGTTTGCACGTCCGCGGTCTAGCTGGCTGTGAAAAAAGCCCTCCATGGCCTTTTTCCACGAAGGCGAACCTCAAAAAAGCCAAGGTTTTTCAAGGTTCGCAACCGCCGCATCCAGCAGCGGATGACTTTATCCCCGGGCTGCGAGGAGTTCGCCGCTTCTTCTCGGGAGTTGCCAGCCTGCCGACGGGCATCTTGCTTGCGGCCATTTTGGTGGGCTTGTTCGGTGGGCTTTCCCTCAGCGCGGAGGCCCTCGGCGCTGAGGCAGCGGAGAATGATCCGGCTGCACCTGTTTCACGGAGTCGAACCGGACGGGTTGTGCCTCCAATTCGGCTCCGTGACACGGCGGGCAAAGAGTGGTCGCTATCTGCGGCCGAAGGCGGCCGGGCAGCTGTTGTCGCTTTTCTCAACTTCAACTGCCCGGTCTCGAATCAATGTGTGCCGGTGCTCAACGACCTCGCGGACCGCTTTGGCACGGAGGGTGTGACATTCATCGCGGTGGTCTGCGACGCGGCGGATATTGACGAGGTCGATCGACTCGCCGCTGAGGCGAAGATTGCCTGCCGAGTTTTTTTCGATCCAGATAAAGCTGCCGCGGCCCACTTTCGGGCAACAACCACGCCGCAGGTGTTTGTGCTCGATCACAACCGGGTGCTGCGGTACACCGGTCTGATCGACAACCGCTATTCGAGCCGGCTCGTGCGGCAGCCGAAGGCTGACGCCACCTATCTCGCCGATGCGATCGCCGCCGTCGTGGCCGGCCAGGCCGTCGCCATCAAGGAGACCACCCCAATCGGCTGCCCGCTGGAGCCCGCTGGCCGGGTGATTGTCGAGCATGGCACTGTTGAGTTCTACCGCGACATCGAGCCGCTCCTCCAGCAGCACTGCCAGCGGTGTCACCATCCGGGAGATGTGGCGCCATTCTCGCTCATGACGTTCGACCATGCGGTGCAGTGGGCGACCGACATCAAGACCTACACAGCTGATCGGCTCATGCCTCCCTGGTCGGTGACCGGGGGGATTCCTCTCAAGAACGACTTGGCACTGCAACCTGAGGAAATCGAACGCATCGGCCGTTGGGTGGACGAAGGCTGCCCGCGAGGAAATCCGACTGACGCGCCGCCGCCGCTCGTGTTCAACGACCCGGACGAATGGCAGGGCTCTCGTCCGCCGGATCTTGTGTTCACGCTGCCGGAGGCCATTCATCTCGCCGCGCAGGGCGACGATCACAACCGCACCATCGTGTTTCACTTGGGCAACAAGCAGGAACTCTACCTTGAGAAGGCCGAGTTCATCCCGGGCAACCGGCGGGCGGTCCATCACGCCATGGCTTTCTACGATGGCACAGGCTTGCTGCTCGACGCGCAAAAACGTCTGGGAACGCCACGTCCGCGGGGCACCGGCGACGAGGACTATGGGCCGGGATACGAGTCGGGGATGGGGCTGGGGTTCATCCCCGACCCGACGCAAATCACACGGAACCAAGACAACCCCGGCGGCAATTTCTTGGGATGGGTGCCCGGGGTGGGTGTTCTTGAATACCCCAAAGATGCCAGACGGGTGATTCCGCCGCAGTCCGATATCTGCGTCCAAATCCACTACGCACGAACAGGGCGTCCGGAGATCGATGACTCCTCCCGACTCGGCATTTGGCTCGACAAAACGCCTCCCAAGCTCTATTCCAGCGGGGGCATCATCGATACCGATTTCAAGCTGATTCCGAAGGGTGACGCCCATTTCAAAACCACCGGGTCTCGCGAGGTGCCGACCGACTGCCTGCTGTGGCTGATGTCGCCCCACATGCATCGGCTGGGCAAGGAGTTTCGCGTCTGGCACCAGCCGGCGGGCTCGTCTGAGAGGACCCTGCTGCTCGAAGTGACGGACTACGACTTTAACTGGCAGAACCGCTACTTGCCGAAGGAACCGTATCAGATGAAGAAGGGCTCCACGTTGCATGTGGAGGCAATCTTCGACAACTCGGCAGGCAATCCGCGGCGTGTACCCGGCCCAGAGAAGACGGTTTTCCTCGGTGATCGCACCGAAGACGAGATGGCCTTTGTCGTCGTCGGCACCATGTCGGTGGAGAACGGATTCGGCAAAGTCGAATGGCTCAAATATCTCGACAAGATGATTCAGGCAAGGGCATTCAGGCTTGCCTACGAGGCGCTGGGGAAGGACTAGGGAATGCATACAGACGAGGGGAATCATCTGGAGCCTCGAGATGACGCCCGCCTGATGGACTTCCTCCATCTTGGCGAAGCCATTGACCTGCGGCGTCTCGCCTCAGTGCTCCGGCCTTTCGTGGAGGCCGATTTCGAGTTTCAGCAGGATCAGTTTGTCGAGTGCATGGTAGCCACCTGGGGCGGCCATGAGGTCGTCGTGTCGCACCCACGTGAAGAACCGAATGCTGAATATGTCGAGGCTGGCGAACTTACAGAGAACAATGCTGTTACCGCGATCACGCTGACAGTGAAGCAGTCCGGGGAGCAGGTCGGTGAGAGTGCCGCTCGCCAGCGTGAGCTTGCCTCGTCAATCGCGATGGCTGTGGCGACGACGTTCGACACGGAGGTGCTGCACAGCAAGACGTGGGACGTGGAGCGGGCGAGGACAATCGTCTGGAACCGACGGTATCGACACGAGGCTGCGGTTCTTGAGCCGGAGCCGCCGGTCGTCTTCACGAGCGGCTGGAAGCGCATCGCTTTGGTCACCACAATTGAGTCGCTCCGTCCAAAGCACGATGGGCCACTCGACTTCATGCATGTGATCCATCCACGTGCCGTTGTCGATAAGCGCCGGCCATTCCCGTTGATGCGGGGACTGACGGCGCTGACGGTGGCAAGCCTCCAACCCCGCTGCACCGTGCTGGGGCCAATCGACGTTCCGATCGGTGGTCGCCTGCTGCGTGGGGAGTTGGTGTCGATACCACATGCTCCGCAAGAGATGCTCGACGGCCTCTCCGATGCCAGGGACGCCCTGATCAAAGTGCTCGATTACGCGGAGCACCGTGAGGCGCGTTTCGTGAGTCTGGGGGCGCTTATCCCTTCGATCTCAAGACAGGGCAGACTGCTCAAGAAAGCCCGGCCACACATGGCGATCACCACGGGGCATGGCTTTACGGCCGTGACCATTGCTCAGATGGTCGAAGATATCGAAAAGGAAATCGGCTCAGATGGTGTCGTGGCGGTGATGGGAGCAGCAGGCTCCACGGGGCGTGCAGCGCTGCGGTGCATGTTTCGGCGATCCCCGCGCCGCAGGGTTTTGGCAGTCGACCTGCCTCAGCAAATGAGCAAGATCCCGGAGATTCCCGGCTGGAACCCGACGGTGCATCGGCTGACCACGGTCAAGAAGGAGATCAAGGAAGCGACGATTGTCGTCTGTGTGACAAATGCGGTCGGGGGCATCTTGCAGGCCGATGACTTCGGTGCAAACACCGTGATCCTCGACGATGCACAGCCAGAAAACGTCGACATATCTGTGCTCGACGCCCGGCCAGATCTGAGGGTCGTGAAGTGCCTCACACGGATTCCTGGGCTCCACTGTCCCTTCGAGATGGGGCTGTTTACGGCGGAGCACCTGGATCCGGAGGTCAACTTCACGTGCCTCGCAGAAATCATCTTGTCGGCAGCCGAACGACATCCAGCTTCATGTGTCGTCGGTGATCCGACCGATGAGCAACTCCAATATCTCGAATGCTCCGCGCAGCGGCATGGCGTGAGGCCCGCGGAGTTTTTCAGCTTCCCGAGCCTCGGTGCCATCGATCTTGGCGAAAGCCGCACAACACCTCAGCCAACGCGGGGATGACGCTGGGCCGCTCGAGCGGGCGGGC
>Ga0114919_10004514_pt1 | contig 11176 bp, 15 predicted proteins | sample BlataG_FD_88682 | JGI IMG/M metagenome (GOLD analysis project Ga0114919, IMG submission 88682) | Deep subsurface microbial communities from Black Sea to uncover new lineages of life (NeLLi) - Black_00105 metaG | ecosystem: Environmental > Aquatic > Marine > Oceanic > Sediment | place: Atlantic...
ACAGGATATGTCGACGCGCTTGCCCACCTTCCACCAGATGAGCGATTTGCGGACTTCGAACCCGGCCTTGGGCATCAACGGTTTGATGGCCTCGGAGGTCTCTTCGTCGCACATTACGTAGATGTCCGACCCACGTTTCATGACGCGGTAGCACTCCTCGAAGAAAGGCTCGAAATAGTCATTCTGGACGGTGGGGAACCAGGAGTTGCTCGACTGCTTGGAGTTCTTGAGGCGAGTCGTCGTCCCCATGTTGCGCCACTTCTCAAGCGAAGCGTACGCGGGGTCCGTTACGATGATGTCGACGGAACCGTCTTCCAGTTCCGCTAGCCCTTCGATCGCATCCGTCAATTTGATCTCGTGCTTCATTCAGTGCCCCTCTGCAACCCTTTGAGATTCAGGCGAGTTCTGTTTCCGTGAACCGGACACTCGTCGGTGATCGTTTTGCCATACGTGTGAGGGCCTTCGCGTACAAGCACGTGCCGACAGCGACACGCATCGATCTGCTGCATTGCTTCTTTGAATTGTCGGAGAATCCGTTCTACACGAGTCTCAGACACCCCACCGCGATACGGATCTTTCACGTGGCTCACTTGTCGTCGAGCTCCTCAAGAGGCTCTTCGATAAGGACCTCGAGCTTGTCGCACTGGTCTTCAGTGAAGCGTCCGATGTGGGCCTCGTCTTCGGACATCTCCATGGCCTCCTGCATCCACCCGTAATCTTCAGAGCGACTCATGTGCTTGTCTTTCCAAAGCTGGTCGAAGGCGTCATGCGCCCGCATCCGAGCCTTCTTGGTTTTCTTGTCCGCCGGGATGCCGAAAGGTTTTCCGGACTTCTTGTGAGCACCGTGTGTGGCCTTGCACTTCGGGTAGCTCGCGCAGCCGCCGCCACCCCAAACATGACGACCTCACCCCGGCAACGATACATGTGCGCCATCAGTTCGTAGGCCAAACACCAAAAAGGATGCGGAGGATGGCGAACCACCCGCCAACTCGGAACCGGCAACGGCTTGTGGGAGTGACCCTTGTCTACCCCACGGTAAGGATCCTCCCCCTCTGCCAAAGCGGGCGGCCCCTCATGTAGCCACGTCCGAATGCCAATCATGATCCGATGCCACAACGCACGGATCCGAAGCAACGGCCCAACACGCTGGGTTCGAACATCCTCCACGGTGTTCGACCCTCGATACCAAACCTTCATCCCCACCACTCGTCCAACTCCACCTTCTCGGCGTACAACTCCGCCTCCGCGATCTTCTGGTAGTCCTCGGGAGAGTCCTCGGGAGAGTCCTCGGTCACCTCTTCAGGGCCCAAATAGAAATCCGCGACCGGTTCGGGACTCAGTTGAAACCCGACGTCCACATCCTCCCGGGAAAACCGAACCCGGAGTAGCCGGAGATTTTCCGGGCCCGGGGCCGACCCAACAACTTCCCCGCGAATGCCGGGTTCGATTACAGCCCTACCAATCACCAACCTCTGGCGAGTCCAAACGTACCTCATCCCCTCCACTCATCCATCTCGTGGCGGCAGCACAACGGATCAACCAGACCCGAATCGAGGGTCCGACAACAGATCTTCAAAAGCCTTTTCGACGGCCTGTTGTTGGAGATCGTCGAGAGGCACCTCGTCCAAACCGAACTCCCGACGCAACTCCCGGGTCACGTACTCGGCCATGGCGTCCGGGCTCAAAGGCTCCTCACTCGATGGGTCCCACCCTTTGCGGATCAGCTCTCCTGCTCGATCGATGACCAAAGCCTTCGTTCGCTCGATATGAGCCCTGACTTTTTTCGCTTTCTCGTCCGTCATTTCCTACTTCACCTTCGTGCAGTCCTGCGACGCACGCTTCACGCAAGCCTCATACGCCTTCTGGTCGCCGGCGTAGAAGAGACCATATTTGCTGTCTCGCAGCACCATCGTGCTTCCGCACTCCGGGCACGGATGGTCGAGCACGGATGGTCGAGCACGGTTCCAAGGGGGAGCATGTCGTTCATTGGATCGCCCTGTTTTTGATGGGACACGCTTGAAAATCAGCGGCGTACTTCGGATTGGTCATCACACCCTCGATGGCTTCAGGTTTCCATCCAGGTCCCTTCTGTGAGAATCCAGCACCACACAGGCTTTCGATCTCCGGATCGAACCACGCGCACTCAGGACACCGCACACACGGAAACACACGGTCGCCTCCCAGGGCATGCATGATGTTGGTGCGTCGTTCCTTCTGCTCGGCGGTCTCCTGCGGGGAGTGGGCTTCGACCTCGCACCCGTAGCTGCGCATGTGGTTCTCTAACACGGTCGCTTCGAGCTGCGTGCACAAACAACGAAGGAGGGTCTCGGCTTGCCCTTCGTAACGCATCGGAAGGTTCCCCTTCGGGGTGAGCTCAAACGGCTCACCCCCGGATACTCGGAAGATCCACATCTGCTTCATCGAGCGACTCCAAAATCTCCGGGATGGTTTCCCAAAGTGATGACCCCCACAGACTGTTGATGCCATGCGTGAAGCGCAATCTCGTCCTTCGGGTCCATTTTGACGTCAAAACCGAGGGGCATGACCAGGTAGCCGGGGGCGGCGACTTCGTGCAGGTGTGTAGAGACCGTCAGGCGCCCCCCAGACGGCAACAACAACGTCCGACCACCCAGAGTAGCCCCCGGAGGGGCCGCAACCGTCAGGGCCTTCTGGAGCCCTCTGGCGGACTCATCGTTTGGGACGATGATCACAACCCACTCGTGCGTATCTTGCGCATACTTTGCCAACGATGAGATCGCGGGCACGTAGCTGGAGACACTCGGGGTCATCAGTCCTTCTACCCAGTTTTCACGAATAAACGGTGGCTCGCCATCCGACGCGACGTTCGCTGATTTCGTTGACGGGCGCAACGACGAGATGAAGCCGGGTGTACCGACTCGCCCGTCCGGCGAGTCCTCGTTGGAGCTTGACCGTCAACGCACCAGCGGCCGTGTCGATAAAGTTGAATTTGGGGTTCCGCTCCGCCTGTCCGCCGTCGATGGAGATGACCCACTCGGTCTCGGACACGACGTAGGCGTACTCAGCCTCCTTGACACCACCCATGCGCAGCGAAGAGAACCCGGCACCCTGCAGCCGTTCCAGGACCAGCCCGGCGATGATGGGCACCGCCGAGCGTCGACCCTGCGTGCTAGTCAGGGCTTTGTGGGCGAGCTCCTGTCGTTCGGCAAGAGGCATGCGGGCGACCTCGATCGCACTCGGAGCCTCGACTTCCCGGATGGCCGCTTTGTGCCCGGGTCGGTACCCCGCCACGGCAACACCCCGCTCGGTTTCCTGACGGATCAGAGCAGTAGTCCCGGAGCCGTCCTCGGGCATCGCTCCGATCATCTTCTCCAGTTTCTGTTGACGCTCTTCCCTCGCGGCGCCGAGCTCCAACAGGACCTCGTTGCTGGCCTGTCGGAGCATGGCCCCGACCACGATCGGATCGCGCGCCGTCGTTTTGACGGGTACCGCCGGTGATCCTCCTTCGGGAAGCTCTCCGGTGCGGAGCTCGGGGACGTCACCATCGAACTGGAGGAGTTCGACGATCATGCCCATCAGGAGCGGATGGAGCATGTGGTAATCGGGGCGATCAGGGAAAGGCTGGAAAATCAAGTCCTCTTCACTGAAACCCCACCGCGTCAGCAATTTCTCTCGTTCGGGGAAATGCGCGAGATCAGTCGACTCCGAGTCGACTTGGAACGCTTCAAAGAGAGCACGCTCGACGCCATCCTTGAACGTTTTATTCTGGGCCGCGACGCGCCACACTTCTTTGACGACCTCCTTGGGGTCGCGTGCTCCGGCGCGCGCGGACTCGATCCAGTCCTCAAGCTGTGGGTTCTTCTCGATGAAATCACGGCCGAACTTGGCAACCGCGTCGAGGAACTCTTTGTCGTCGCTCATGGTTTCTTCTTCGTTTTGACGGTGACGGTTGCTCCCGGCTGGACAATCTTGTCCTTCGGGATGGCCCAGGGGTCTTCCGCCTTGCGCTTGGGGGGTTTTTGTCCCGGCTCTGCAGGAGCAGCACCACCACCAACCATCACGCCGCCATGCGGCATGGGGGTGTTGTAGGGAGCAGGTTCAGGCGGCAGCCGAGGATCTCGTTGCGGAGCCGCGGTGTTTTGAGGGGGAGGCTGTCTTGGAGGAGGAGTTTGGACGGCCACGGCGGGAGACGTTGACGAACCTTCATCCTCGACCTCCTCTTCTTCTTCGTTTTGACGAAGCTGGTCTTCGTACCAGGCGCGGACGGTGTCGAGGTGTTTGCATTTCCTGCGGTGTTTGAACCCCTCGCAGTCACAGGTCCAACGACCATCCTTGTGCAGGGCGACATGATAGGTTTTGGAGCCGTCGGACGAAGGGTACTGCGTGTCGTACTCGTACGGGTCGTCGTCCTCATCTTCTTCGGGTTGAAAATGGGCGGGTGCTTTTTCCCCTTGCGGACGTGGGAGATTTGGTTCTTCCTTGCCCCGCGCTTGTGCCAGCTTTTTCACGGCTTCATCGAACTGGTCGGTCGTGTCGGGACTGGCGACTTTGTCGAAACCGTCGGTAGGCCCCTCATCCTCTGGGATCTCCCAGTCCTGCCGGGCTCGGGCGACCTCAAGCCGGTGCATCTTCCGACCGATATCATCAAACGCTTGGCTAGCAAGCTTCGCGTGCGCAGGGGACTTGAGGTCGGAGAACTGCGGGTCGTTGAGTAAATAGTCGACCTGCTCGGCCATCCGGGTGTGCCAAGGGCTGACCGAACCTCTTGCCCGGATGCAGTCGGCGTTCCGACAGACCCGGCAAAACGCCTTCATGAAGATGTGCGGGTCCGGGGTGTACCACTCCTTGCCCGGTTCGTTGCAACCGGCATACAGGTCCCGCTTCTCGCGGGGCTGCATCCCGATCACGCGGTCTTCGGGATGCAGCTTCAACCGCTTGGAGCGCTTCTTGGCCATCAGTCGTCGTCCGCCAGAATATCCAGGATGCCTTCATCGAGAGCGTCGGGTTCAGGTGCCTCTTCTTCGATTTCGTCGTCAGGATCGTCTTCGACAAACTCAGCCGAGTGGGGCGCAATTTCGACGTCCAGCGGCTTCTTATCGGGCACCATGCTGGGGGGCGTCTCGGGCTCCGAGTCGAGAATGCCGTTGTCGATCATCTCCTTGGCGAGGGTCTCCTTCGAAAGAGGCTCGTAACGAGTTTCCTCCGGCTCCTCGACAGGGAGGGGGTCCACAGGGGTCTCACGGTCGGAGACAGGGACAGGCGGCATTTCTTTGTTTTTCGCCATGTCCTCCCAGTGAATCTTGTTCTTGACCGAGAGCCAGGGTTCCGTCTCAATGACGTTCGGACGACCGGGCCGCGGATTCTGTTTGAGCGCAAGGGGGCAGTCGAGACACCGAGGCCCCATGACCATCAACCCACACTTGTCCTTCCAGACGGTGAGGTGCTGGTGCTGGTTCTGGTCGATGACGCCCTGCTTCCACAGGGTGTCGATGTCTTCCGGCGTGTGCCCGTACATCTGGGGCGGCGGGAAGGTCTTTTTGTGGGTGCACTCGAGCGTGATCTCGCGTCCCTTGTACTTCGTAGTGAGTGGTTTGAGCATTTCTTCAGATTCCTTGAAGTCGGGCGGCCATGTTGAACTCAACGGGACTAACCATGATGGTTGCCCCAGGCCAGAGAAGGTCCTCTCCGGAAGGCCCAACGACACGCAATGGGTGCGACCCTCTTCCCTGACATTCTACGATCACTCGGGCGAGTTTGTCCGCAATCCCGATGCCAATCTCGTGCAGTTTGTACTCGAACGGTTCTCCACGCTCCAAGCGGGGGCCAGGAGCCTGGAAAGACGGCGTCTGTGGGGATGCTGAGGGTGTCGGAGCCTGAGAAGCGGTCGTGGGGGCCTGAGCGGCCTGGGAAGGAGTCTCGGGAACACTGAGGACCCCCCGAGGCGTCGCAGGAGGCGCGTCGACAAGTGGGGCTGTGGGGGGCGTAGGAGCATCGTTGAGCGGCAACGGCTGCCACTCCGGACCAAAGAATTTCTTGCCCTCTTCCTCGGTCAGGTTTTCGACGACGGGGGCATACCCGTAGACGGGGCCGAAGAGTTTCACGAATTCCTGAGGCCACAGCTTCGCTTTGAGCTCGCCGGTTTCCTTGTCCCGGTAGAGACGCCCCTTCTCGTCCGTCTGGAAACCGTCGGGACGCACACGCTGGTACTTGAAGTCTTTAATGTCCCACGGAACGGTCCAGTCGTATCCGATCTCGCAGTCGGTGACGAGAGGGACCTGCCACTTCATGTTCAGGATCGTCTTGTTCCTGGTCATGATCTCCTGGAAAAGCTCCAGGGCCTCAGGGGCAATATCGTAGTCGATCTCAAACACGAGCTCATCGTGAATCGTGATCGTCATCGCAACCTTGTCGAACCATCCACGCTTCTTGCACTCGCGGTAGATGCGGCCCATCGCAAGCTTGGTGATGTCGGCGCTGAGTCCCTGGATCGGACCGTTCGTGGCGTTACGTTCAGCCTTCGCCTTGAACTTCCGGTTGAACTCCATCCGTTGTTTGACGTCAGCGTCCGTCGGGGCCTTCGCCTCCTTGCCCGCGGCGAGTTTCGCCTGGTACTTCTCCTGAAGATCCTTGAGGACGTCACGCTGACTCGTGGGCAGCTTGATGTCGGGCAAAGGGTATTGGCGACCGAAGGCGGTCTGCACGTACCCGTTCTTCCGACCGAACGCCTTGGTCTGATCCCACCAAGCCTTTAGCGTCCCATACGTTTGGTTGAAGGTCCGGTGGTGGCGTGCCGCATCCTGTTCGGTGCAACCTTCGATGGCGCGCATGATGGCGCTCGGACCACCACCGTAGGCCATCGCAAAGTTGGCCGCCTTCGCGCCCTGACGAAGACCTTTGCCTTCCTTCGTCCCCATGCGCTCCTCACCGTAGAAGGTGAGGGCGGTAAGGGTATGAAGATCACCGATGCGATCGTCACCACACTTCGGGCAGTAAGCCGGCGGCGCGTCAGGCGTAGTTCGACCATCTCCCGGCTGGAACTCATGACCGCAAGTGCTGCAGCGGAAGTATTCCTTCAACCACTTCGGCTCACCGGAAAGGATGGTCGCAATACGGAGCTCGACACCGCCAAAGTCCACGGCAATCAAAAGCCGTCCCGGGCGGGCGCGGATAGCCTCACGAATTCGAAGAAGACACTGAGGACGATTCTTCTGATAGGTCGCCGGCGTCCCGTGCATCGGGTACTTCGTGCCACCATCGAGCTTCGGGTTTTTGGACGACGGCGTCGTGAAACGACCGGTGTCCGTGCCGAGCTGGTTATAGTTGACGCGGAGGGTACCGTCGGGGCCGACGTCGTTGTGCAGTGAGATCAGGTAGGTGCCCAGCGCCTTTTGGAGCTCGCCCAAGCGCTTGATTTTCGGCAGGAAAGGGTACTTGTGGCCGTGCCTGTCATTGAGGCGGTCGATCTCGGACTGCGTGGTCTGGACCTGGTTCGATTTCTCGGTACGACGCAGGTCAGGAATTTTGAGCTCCTCAAACAGAAAGCCGAGCTGCTCACGACTAAGGATGTCGTACCTTTCGGGGTGTCCCGTGCTCATCTTGCGGAAGTGCCCAGCGGCGTCGAGCTCATCCATCTTCCCACGACGGGCTTCCCCACGAAGATCCTCGATCTGTTTGTTGATGTTGTAGTCCGGGTTGTTGGAAACGAACTTTTCGCGCAGGAGTCGAACCCAACCCGGCTCAATGTTGCGTCCGAGTGCCGAGTTGCAGAAGTCGTAGACGTCGGTGATGCACTGGTAGTACTCAACCTGGCCGATCTGGATAAGCTCCGAGACCTTGTCCGGATCAATCCAGACACGGCAGCGTTCCATCCATCGAGTGGCTGGAAGACACATCTTCTCGAGGTTGTAGATGGTCTCCTGACCCCGAGCACGGTTGCCGTCTGGCGCCGTGACCTGAGGGTGCAGAACCTTGAAAAGCTGGTACGTGCAGATGGCATCAGAGCAGGCGTACCAGATGCACGGCTCCCAGGAGGGATCGAGCTGCGCGAAGTTGATCGCGTTCTTGTTCTTTTTGAGATCGTTCTTGTCGTAGAGATCGGTGAGCTCGATCATCTCTTTGTCGAGCTCCACTTTGCTCAGGTACTTGAGACCTTTGTTGCGCTCGCGAGTGTTACGGAGCCACGCGAGGATGAGGGTGTCTTCGAACTTGCGGGGATCGTCCCACTCGCCCAAACCCACGCCCGCGTTGAACTGAAGAAACTCCTGGTCGAACTTGGCGTTGTGGAAGATCGCCACGGCATCCGAATCGACCAGGCGCTTCATCTGCTCGTTGAAGAGATCCCGAGGAAGATTGTGCTCTTCGCCCTTCTCATGACGGACGGGGAGGTAGTAGCCGCGCTTGCCGTCGGGACTCAAACAGGCTCCGACGATTTTGTCCTGCGTGGTGCCCGTCGACTTAAAAAACCGGTTGTCGAGGCCAGTGGTTTCGAGATCCAGCGCGTAGAGGCCCGCTTCGATGCAGTCGTCGATCACCTGCGCGATCGTCTCAGGGGTGACGAGCTGCATGGTCACCTCCTTCATCCAGGGCTTCATTTCAATGTCAGGGCGCGTCTGTTGTTCGAACTGATCCAGGAAGTCCATGCCGTTTTCCTCGCTCCGAGGTTCTACGCGACATCAATCTACCGAACGGTGAACTCAGGACCCTCTACGACAAACACGGCCCGACCTTCGTCCCATGCCTGCCCCACCGCGTTCGCCAACACCCGGAGCACGCGGTCCTCGGTAGGGGCGATGTAGCACTCGGGCAGCTTCCCAGAGCCCGGCACACAAGCCGCTGTAGCGAGCTCACAGACCCCCTGTTGACGCTCCAGACAGACCCGCTCCTCGAGCGCGATGCGGAGAGGGCGCCCTCGTGGCGGACGCCCAAGCATCTCCAGGAGCGGTTTGGGAAACCCATGCAAAGCTTCGGAAAGAGCTTCGCCCGTGACGGTGGGGATCTGCGATCCCCATGAAGTACCGCGAAGCGGAAGCATCGTCCCCCACGGGTTGTTCGGGAGCGGGATGGGGTAAAGGATGGGAACCTTCCGGAAACGTTCGGGGTCATCGACGATCGCGTACCGGAGACCGTCGAGAGGGTTGTCGAACGTGGGGGGCCCTTTTCCTCTCACGCTGCCTCCTTGAGCTTCGTCATCACACGAAGACGAAGTTTCTCCAACCCTGCAGCACCCTTGGCTTCCGACCAGTTTTCTCGAGCGACGCCGTAGTCGATGCGGTCGAATACTTCCCAGAAAGCCAGGAGCGTCTGCACATCGAGGTCCCCTTCAGATCCCTCATCGAGACGGTCCCCCGTCAACCCGTCAAGGATCTTGCGAAGACGCTCACGTTCGTCCTCGTAGGACACGTGACGACGATTGATCTCGTCAATCTCATCTTCGATTTTGACCTCTCGTTTGAGATCGTCGGACCATGGGAGCGAAGGGAGCCCGAGCTTCTTCTCGAGCATCTCAATCGCGTCTTTGAAGCTGACCTGCTCGATCTCCTGCACGTAAGAGATCGGGTCTCTCGTCTTCTGGCACACCCAGCAGTAGGTTGTGTTATTGTGGCCGTACAGGCGAGCTGAAGGCTTGTTGTCGGCACCGTGGAGGTTGCACGCGAACTGCTGCTCACGCTGTCGATCGGGCACCACGTCGTAGCCGTACTCTTGCAAGAGGGCTCCGAGATCGCACTCCGCTTTGACGCGGTTCGCTCGAGCTCGAAGGCGTTCGAAACTCATCGCTCAAACCGCCTTTTCAGTCGAACGAGAGGATTGAGGTTGCTGCTCTTCTCCAGAGGAGGCCAGGTCGTCGGAAGCATTCCTTCGACCGTGATCGGACACGTGGCGTTGTCCAGCACTTCCTTTTTACCCCCCTCCGTGAGGAGACCGAGTTTCTCGTTGTCACGGTCGTACGCTTCGAAGAGCCCTTCGTTGGGAACGAACTGCCGGATAAGACCGTAGAGACCACGGTTGCGATTGTCGTGGTGTTTGTCGAGATCCCGAACCCCGTGGTCACAGAAGATCGCCCAGGAGTAGAAGGAGGTTCCTTTGAGGCGTTTGGCATCCGACTCGTACCCCCAGAAGGTCACCCGGTTCAGGTCGACGGCTAGATCGAGTTTTTCGTGCACGTGCTCCAACCATCGACGCATTTGACGCCCGTGCGAGGCCCCCTTGCAGACCACGATGAAATCCACGAACCCCTTTTAGACATCGTGGCTTTCGTGCATGTCAAGGTAGAGCTCGACGAGCATGTGGCCCGTGGTGCCGATCCGAGTGAAATTCGGCACGTTGGGAACATCGCAGAGGGCCGACTCCTCGTGGTCAAGGGGATCCCCCCAACCGAGCCGCTCATACGCATCGGTCAGCTTCATCGTCGCTTTGCGATCCCTTGGAGTCGGGGGACGCCCTCGTGTCAACGTAGGACGCACGTTGATGGTGGCCCCATAGGACCTCCACCGTCGATTTTCATGGTTTCCTAGAAAACGTCTCCGAACGCAGCGTTTTGGATCTTGAGACCATGCTTCACACAGAAGTTCACGAATTCTTTCGGGTCTACGAAATAGAGCTGCTGGTCTTGGGGAACGTCGCACGTGAATGTGTAAGGGGGTTCTCCATCCGGCCAGGAATCCCACGTCTCTTTGGTCACAAGCGTCATGTAGATGTCCCCTTGTCCGGCCGTGACAATGAGGTATTTGAGGTCCTCGACTGGGGCGCTCAATTTTTTGATGTTTTTGACGCTTACCATGGCTTAGTCGTTCTCCAGATCAAGAGTTTTCATCTCAGCGTTCACGGCTTCCCAGATCTCGCGCTCTTGCGGTGTCATCTCCCCCGGCTCCGGCTTCGCCTCGGGAAGCTCTTTCATGGCTACCCACAAAACGAGGTAGACCGGGAGCCCCACGCCCCACAGAAGAGTCGTGACGATGAAGGCCAGACGAACCCAGACGGGGTCCATGTTCATGCGGTGGGCCAGCCCGGCACACACTCCCGCGATCGTTCCCGATTCGGGGTCACGGTAAAGGTGACTGCGGGCGAGCTCGGCCCGGTCGCGCTTCATGGGAAGGTTGCTCATAGTTTTGTAGGGTAGGGGGTGAAAGAATGAAGGATGCCGAGTTTCTCGAACCGCTTCCTGTTCTCCTTCCCATAGGGGCCGGCGCAGAGCTTGGAA
>Ga0114919_10004516_pt1 | contig 11174 bp, 7 predicted proteins | sample BlataG_FD_88682 | JGI IMG/M metagenome (GOLD analysis project Ga0114919, IMG submission 88682) | Deep subsurface microbial communities from Black Sea to uncover new lineages of life (NeLLi) - Black_00105 metaG | ecosystem: Environmental > Aquatic > Marine > Oceanic > Sediment | place: Atlantic...
CCCTTCTGGATGGTTGCGCCAGGTAACAACTTCCAATGCCTGGCATGCCATCTGTAATCGTAACGGAACCCTAATGGTTGCCGATACCAATTTCCCTGCCTTTAGTTGTAAGAGTAGACTTTGACAAAAAATATGTTAATATTAGTAATAAATTAGATCCTTGATAAAAAAAGAGTTAAAAACAGTGAGAGAAGGTGGTAAAAGATAAAAAAATAAATAGGCTCATTAGCTTGGGAAAAGGTAGGTCTTGCAAAAAAGAAGTATCAAAAGATAAATTTTTCTTTTGGAAGATTTCAGAGAGAAATGAACTATGCCAAAGGAGGATAAGGCGATGAGATTAGGCGGACCGATATTCAAAAAGGTAGATACACCTGAAGAGGCGGTAGCTTTACATCGTAAATATGGTTTTGGTGCTGCGTTTTGCCCGTACGTTGAAGACTCGGTAAAACGAGAAGAGTACAAAAAGGCGTTTGCAGAGGCCGACATTGTCTTAGCAGAGTTCGGAGCTTATTGCATTAATATTCTGGACACGAATAAGACTCTCCGTCAAAAGAATGTTGACGCAATATGCAGAAGACTTAGACAAGCGGATGAAATGGGTGTCCTCTGCTGTGTCATGCATGGCGGTTCCGTAGAGACCGGAGGATGGGGAAATGCAAACCCCGAGAATATATCTGAGAAGAGTTTTGCTGAAACAGTTCAAATTGTACAATACATCCTGGACAAGGTCAAACCACAGACCACCAAGCTGGTTATGGAGACAGAATCATATATATTCCCGGACAGCCCTGAAATCTACGCTCGTCTCATAGAGGCAATCGATAGGCCAAACTTCGTCGTACATCTGGACCCGATCAACATCATAGCCAGCCCAAGACGGTTCTACCATAACGCTCAGTTTATCCGCAGGTGCTTTGCGGTGCTTGGTCCGTGGATTGTTAGCTGTCATGCTAAAGATGTGAACATGCCATCTCGACATGCTACATGCCAGATAGATGAAACATACATCGGTAATGGCGTTCTGGACTACAACGTCTATCTGACGGAAATCAACAAACTGAATCCCGCTCCTACATTAATGATTGAGCACTTGAATGAGAGTCAATTGATAGAGGGTTTGAATTTTATATTCAAGAAGGCGGAAGAGGTCGGAATCGTATTCCAGGGTTCAGAGCACAGAGAAGAACTGGATCCTTCATAAACCAGCAACGAATATTTTGCTCCTTATGAGGATCAATAACAAAAAATAAACCAATTGACATATTTATTAAGAGAGGAGATTGCAAATGAAGAAGGTAGCAATTCTTGGAAAATGTAAAGCGGGATTGGTAGAGGTTCCAGACCCAAAACCAAAGGAGGATTGGGCCCTGGTTAAGGTGCAAGCGGCTCCGATGTGTACGGAATACAAGGCGTTTTTAGCCGGTAAAAAAACTGAATATCTTGGGCATGAAGCAGTGGGAGAGGTGGTAGAGGTGGCTCAACCCTGTAAGGTAAAGGTAGGCGATCGTGTGGTGGTGATGCCGCAGTATCCATGCGGGAAGTGTCAATTATGTATTTCCGGAGATTATATTCACTGCGAGAATAGTTACAACTTTGCCAAATTCATCGGCAGCCGTGAAGGCAGCGCCACGATGGCTCAATATATTCTCAAACCCTCCTGGCTCTTACCTCTTATACCTGATGGTATCTCCTACGAACATGCCTCTTTAGCTCTTTGCGCCCTTGGGCCAACATTCGGAGCACTTAACTTGATGAATGTAGGTCCATTTGACACCATGCTTATTACCGGTGCTGGAGCTGTGGGGCTGGGTGGAGTGGTTAATGCGCGTTTTAGAGGAGCAAGGGTTATCGTCGCTGAATTTCATCCCTGGAGAGTAAAGAAGGCCAGGGAGTTAGGAGCTGAGGTCGTGGTCGACCCCAGAGATGAAGGCTGTGCTAATCAGATTAAGTCTCTCACAAATGGAATCGGGGTCGATAAGGCGATGGATTGCTCTGGCACTGTAAAAGCACACAGACTTTGTATTGATGCTACTCGTCGCAAGGGTCATATAACCTTTGTCGGTGAGTGCTCTGAAGAAACACCCATTAGAATTAGCCCGGATATGATCAGAAAGGGCCTTACTCTCCATGGCTCATGGCATTACAATCTTTCTCTATTTCCTGATGTTATGAAGGTTATTCGGAACTCACCTCTCATTGATAAACTTATGAGCCACGTCTTTCCTATGAGTAAGATTCAGGAGGCGTTTGAGGTATCTGCCTCTCACGATTGCGCCAAGATTATTTTAAAGCCATGGGAGTAAAGAGAGAATAAGTATGATTATACCAGGAAAAGATAAAATGATTTTGCGGGAACTGGCAGAGAAGATAGCCAGGATTGCTGAACTCCCTATCCAGAAGCAAAAGATGGATATGTGGCGATACCTTAACAAGCTCAAGCCTGTCAAGCCAATGGTCTGGATTAATGAAATTCCCTGGTATGAGATGGGGCCTGAGTTGGATCTTAAGACGAGCAGTGAGTTCTCCCGCAAATATGAGTGGCAGCTCCGCAGCACCATTTACCAGTGGAAACATATGCGAGGTGATATGGTAATAGAGCCAAAAATCTTTTGTCCCCTGGTAATTTATGATACTGGATTTGGAATTAAGGCTAACATAGTTAAAGTTGAAGGTGATGATGGCTATGGAAATCCTCGAGTAATCACTGGTTCAGCAGATTTTGAGCCGGTGATCAAGAATGAGAAAGATATAGAGAAAATCAAGATGCCGCAGATAGAGGTTGATTGGGAGGAAACAGAGCGTAGTTATGGAATCCTTCTTGAGATTTTCGGTGATATTCTTACGGTGCAAAAACGAGGCGCCCCTGGCTTCTGGTTTGCTCCCTGGGATAAGTTAGTCATCTGGCTGGGAGTAGAGGAGGCTCTCACCTATACAGTTACCCGTCCAAACTTTGTGCATCAAGTAATGGCCCGCTTGATAGATATGTATCTTCATCGTTTAGACCAGTACGAAAAGCTTAATGCTCTCTCATCGAATAATGGTCCTATTCGTGTTGGCTCAGGTGGATTTGGATATACTGATGAACTTCCTGATGATGACCTTAATACTACACACATACGGGCGGCTGATTTATGGGGATGCTCTACTGCTCAGATATTTGCGGCTGTCTCACCAAAAATGCATGAGGAGTTTGCCTTGCAATATGAGAGGCGTTGGCTAAAGCGGTTTGGACTAACCTATTACGGTTGTTGTGAGCCACTGCATAAAAAGATTCATATTCTCAAGAGCATTCCAAATCTGCGCAAGATCTCCATAAGCCCGTGGGCTAATTGCGAGGAGGCCGCGGCCAATATCGGTGACAAATATGTAATTTCATTAAAGCCTAATCCGGCTATCCTTGCTGCAGAAAGCTGGAATCCTGAGGCAGCTCGCACACAACTGTACGAAGATCTGGAGAAAACAAGGGGCTGCTCGGTTGAAGTGATAATGAAGGACATTAGTACCTGCCGCAACCAGCCACATCGTTTATGGGAATGGGCGGACATTGCCATGGAGGTGACAGAAAAGTTTGGCTAAATGCTTATAAAGATAAAATCTTATAATCTTAACGAAACTGGTAAGTTGTGGAATAATCTTCTTTAGAGGATTGTCATCAGGATGATGAATACACCGCCCACTGGAAAATTATAAAGTATAAGGAGAAGAAAATGCGTACCACACCGATAGGGATGGTGATGCTAAATGATGAACGTGAGCATGTCTACAGGCTAAATAATCCCCTAAATATGAAAGTGGTAAGAAATTGGGCAAAGCTTGTAGAGGAAAATATAGTTAATGTGGATAAATCCAAACCAAAAATAGTCGTTGGCTCGGAGATTATTACCAGCATAAGGAGTGCTCAAAAGGTAGGTGAGGAACTCTCCCGTGCTAATTGCAAACAGGTAATTATGTGCTATAATGTCTGGGACTTTCCTTTCATGGTCTGGCCATTCTTAAACAGCCTGGGAAGGGATATTCCCATTCTTTCTCTTTCTAATAATAATGGAAAGTATCCAGGAAATGTCGGTCTCTTGGCCACAGATGGAGCCTTAAGGCAGGCTGGGTTTAAAACTCATCGCATCGTGGGAGAGATAGGAGATGAGGTGACACAAAGAAAGATTTTTGACTGGTTAAGAGCCAGCCAGGCAGTTACCATCATAAAAAATGAGGTCTATGGCTCTTACGGTGGCCATTCTATGGGAATGGAGACGGGTTACTTCCATCTCGTTCCAACCATAAAAACTCTGGGAGTTACGGTGAGACAAATCGATCAGCTCCTCTTAAGAGAGGAAATGAGCCTGGTCGATGAAAATGAAGTGAAGAAAGGATTTGACTGGTTCACCAAACTTTTAGGAGAAAAAATAAAATACGATGGGAAAATGCTTACCTCTGAGACTCTCAAAAATCAACTCAGACTTTATTTAGCTGTGAGGAAGATAAACGAGGGGAAAGGATTTGACTTTTGTGGCATAAAGGGACAGAGGGAACTTACTGAATACGTATGTTTGGCTGATGTAGCGGAGATGCTTCTTAATGACCCTTATGATTGGCGAGGTCCAAAGGAGACTACTGTCTGTGCTACGGAGGCAGATTCTTATGCCGCTATCACTATGCAGCTTTTAAAGTATATATCCGCTGGGCTTCCCACTCTCTTTATGGATGTGAGACTGTATCATCCAGACAGGGATATATGGGATCTCTGTAATTCGGGAAATCATGCCAGCTTCTACGCTCAACGAAGTTTCGTGCCAGAGGATAACTTCAAGTACATCACCTTTTATCCAGCTATGGAATTTTACTTCAAGGCGGGAGGGGCCAGCGTATTCTTTGATGCTTGTCCAGGAGAGCTTACCTTCGCTCGCCTGGGTCTATGGGATGACAGACCCTATCTGGTTATGGTCAGAGGGGAGGTAGTGGATTTATCTGATGAGGAGAGAAAGAAACTTGATGCCCAAACAGATCCCACCTGGCCCCATGTCCATGCCCATCTTTTCTGTGACTATGAGGAGTTTATTAACGTCTTTCCCTCTAATCATATTGTGGCGGTAGAGGGAAATCATCTTGAATCTTTAAATTACCTCGCCGAGATAGTTGGGATCAAGTCCATGATATTAGGTGAGGAAGGGAAAAAACGGCGGGTGCCCGTGTGGGAAAGGGTTTAACCGGCGATTAGGAGATAATGGATTCAAAAAAAATTTATTCTTTTATGAATTTAAGGAGGATTACTTATATGAATAAAAATGAGTCTTTTCCGAGACCTGAATATCCCAGGCCTCAAATGATAAGGGAAGAGTGGCTGAATCTAAATGGACAATGGGAATTTGAATTAGATCCGGGCCTTTCCGGAGAGGAAAGATATCTTCAACTTGGAAAGCCATTAAGGAAAACCATTATAGTTCCATTCTGTCCTGAAAGTTCACTTTCGGGGATAGGTGAAAGGGACTTTATGCCATGCGTTTGGTATCGACGAAGCTTTATTCTTCCGGATAATTGGAAAGAGAGATTAGTTCTTCTTCATTTTGGTGCGGTGGACTACGAGACGAGTGTCTGGGTTAATGGAAAATTGGCAGGTACTCACCGAGGAGGTTATTCCTCCTTCTCCTTCGAGATAACCTCTTTTTTGAAAAAAGGAGAAAATTATATCGTCGTTCGGGCAGTGGATAATACCCGAAGCAATCTCCAGCCTGGTGGAAAGCAGTCGCAGAAGTATGAATCGCACGGCTGTCGTTACACCCGTGTTACAGGAATCTGGCAGACTGTCTGGTTAGAAGTGGTTCCTCCTACTTATATCCGCTGGTTTCGATTATATCCAGACATTGATCAGGGGAAATTAACCATTCATGCTAGCGCAGATGGAGATACTGAGGGATTCATTCTGCATACCAGAATTTTTGCTTCAAATAAAAAAGTGGGAGAAGCAAGGGTTCCCGCTTACGGCCCCACGATCTTTACGGTCAATCTTTCAAAAATTCATCTATGGGAACCAGAAAATCCGTTTCTTTACGATCTGGAGTTTTCGCTTGAAAAAGATGGAAAACAGGTTGACCTGGTGAAGAGTTATTCTGGTTTGCGTAAAATCCACATTCAAGACAAGAAGGTCCTTATTAATAACAAACCGATCTTCCAGAGGTTGGTTCTTGATCAAGGATATTATCCTGATGGTATCTACACCGCTCCTGATGATGAGGCTCTGAAGAGAGATATAGAACTTTCCATGGCAATGGGGTTCAACGGAGCACGACTTCATCAAAAGGTGTTTGAGCCTCGTTTTCTTTATTGGGCGGATCATCTGGGATATCTGGTCTGGGGTGAATATCCAAATTGGGGAATAGATCACAGTCATCCTGAAGCTCTGGAGAGAGTGCTCAACGAGTGGATCGAGGTTCTGGGAAGGGACTTCAATCATCCGTCGATTATCGGATGGTGTCCATTCAACGAGACTTCCGCCTCGCAGAACCCTAATCTCTTGCGAAGTACCTATCGATTAACAAAGATGATAGATCCCACCAGACCTGTCATAGATACAAGTGGATATGTTCATGTGGAAACGGACATCTATGATTGCCATAACTATGAACAGGACCCTCATAAGTTCGCCTCGTATTTTTCGGACTTAACAAGGGGTGAAAAAGTTTGGGTAAAATATCCGGAAAAGAATGCTCCCTACAGAGGACAGCCCTACTTTGTCAGCGAATATGGAGGTATCTGGTGGAACCCGGACCAGAGTGATGAGAAAGATTGGGGATATGGAACAAGACCAAAAACAGAGAAGGAATTCTTAGAACGGTACCGAGCTCTTACCGAAATCCTACTCTCTCATCCCGGGATGTTTGGCTTCTGCTACACACAACTATATGACATAGAACAAGAAGTAAATGGGCTATATAGCTACGATAGACATCCCAAGTTTGATCCAAAATTTATCAGAGAGATAAACTCTCAACGCGCAGCTATTGAGAAAACTAATGCTACTTAGGAAAGACAACATTCATCTTCAACGATATGAGATTGGAAATTGTTCAATTATATCAAGGGAGAATAACTAAAATACGGATCCTGACCTGGTGATGATAGATTATTACTTTATCCCATGATATTTTTGTAAATACAGACTTTCCCAGTTAGAGAGGCAATCTTCTTTACGGAATGCAGGTTAAAGGAGGAGAGAAATGACTAAAAGAGAGATGAATATAAGGATTTTTGAGGGAAGGGAAATTCCGCAGGTTTTTTTTCAACCGAGAATGGAACCCTGGTATTACTGGCATAAACAATTTTGGAAACTTCCCGAAAAATACAAAAATATGAGTTTATTGGAACTTTATGACAAACTTAATTTATCTATGAGATATGTTCATTATTATACTGGAATGCCAGACCCTGTAGAAATAGAATATACGAAAAAAGTTAAAATAAAGGAAGAAAATAGAAGGGATGAAAAGATAACGATTATAGATACTCCTTATGGTGAACTTACTCAAAAGTCAAAGCTAACTATTGATAAAACTTGGCGAACAATAGATTTCCCAGTAAAAAATAAAAATGATCTTATAAAATTGAAATGGCTTTATCAAAATATAACTTATAAATTTAATAAAGAGAATTTTGAGAAAGGAAGTCAATTTATTGGAGAAAGGGGAGAACCTCAGTTTTGGGTTCCGAAGAGTCCCTATCAAGCTTTATGTCAGCAGTGGATGAAGTTGGAGAACTTCATTTATGCCTTGGCTGACTTTCCTGAAAAGATAGAAGAAGTTATGAAAGTAATAGATAACTCATACGATGTTCTTTACGAGGAGATAATTTCCTCTGGGAGGGTAAAAATAGTAAACTTTGGAGAAAACATTCACGCTCAACTTCTTTCTCCAGGGTACTTTGAGGAATATCTAATTCCATTCTATGAGAAAAGATTAAATCAATTAAGAAAATCAGGAATCTATACTCATATTCACATAGATGGTTTTTTTAAGCCCTTACTTAAATATCTAAATCAACTTTCTTTTGATGGATATGAAGCACTCACCCCTCTTCCTCAAGGAGATGTAAGTATAGAAGAAATAAAAGAAAATATAGGAGACAAAGTTCTTTTAGATGGTATTCCAGCAGTTTTATTTTTACCTTACTATTCCCAGGAGGAACTAGAAAAATGCGTGAAGAAATTGATAAAGCTCTTTTATCCCCGTCTTATTTTGGGTATTTCTGATGAATTACCTGAAGGTGCAAACGAAGATAGCATAAAAAGAGTAAAGTGGATTTCGGATTATTGCAGAAAATATATTAGTGAGGAGAAAAACTAATGAAATCCGTTTCTTTAAATGGTAACTGGAATTTTAGATGTGAATTAGATAAGAATTGGATGAAGGCTAAAGTGCCGGGAGATGTACATCTTGATTTGTTAGAAAATAAGGTAATAGAAGATCCCTTGTATGGGGATAATGCTGAGAAATGCAAATGGATAGAAGAAAAAACCTGGATTTACAAAAAGAATTTTTTTATCTTAAAGGGATTTAAAAAGGATAGAGTTGAACTTACATTTAAAGGATTGGATCTAGATGCAGAAATTTTCCTTAACGGAGCTAAAATAAAGGAACATCACAATGCCTTTATTCCCTGCGTAATAGATGTAACGGAATCCATAAGAGAGGGAGACAATGAGCTTATAGTAAAACTTGACGTGGGTAAAAAGAGAGTAGAGGGTAAGTCTGTTAAAAAATACTATGTAGATGAAAGCTCTAAGCGGATCTGGATGAGGAAACCTCAATTTGTGTTCGGTTGGGATTGGGCACCATATCTACCTACCTGTGGAATATGGAGAGATGTAGAACTTAGACCTTATGAAAAAATAGCTATAAGGGATGTATTTCTTCACTCTCATATAAAAGATAACAAAGCAGTGGTAAGTGTAGAGATTGAGGCAGAGAATTTTACTCTCGAGACAATAGATGTAGATTTAGTCCTATCTTTAAAAGGAGAAAAAGAGCATAGTCTCAGAAAAACAGCCACTTTAAATTTTGGATTAAACAAGAAATCTTATGAACTTGAAGTTTCTAACCCCAAGCTCTGGTATCCTCAACCCATAGGAGACCCATATCTTTATAACTTCACTCTCACAATATACAAGAATAACAAAGAGTTAGATAGCTACTCTACGAAGTATGGCATAAGGGAGATAAAACTTATTCAAGAGCCCATTGGAGAGGGAAAATCCTTTGTTATCTCCGTAAATGAAAAAAAGGTATTTTGCAAGGGGGCAGATTGGGCGCCGGCAGACTCTATACCAGCTAATGTATCAGGGGAAAAATATAGAAAGCTAATAGAATTAGCCTCAAAGGCGAACTTCAATATGTTCAGAATATGGGGAGGAGGTATATACGAGGATCCATTGTTTTACCGACTTTGTGATGAGTATGGCATAATGGTCTGGCAGGACTTTATGTTTGCCTGTGCTCCTTATCCCGATGATGATTCGGAGTTTATGCTGGAGGTGAAAAAAGAAGCCGAGGTAATAGTAAAAGAGCTTAGAAATCACTCTTCCCTTGTTCTCTGGTCTGGTAATAATGAAAATCAATGGATACATCATGATGGAGCGTGGGGAGGAAAGAAAGTGAGGCTTTATGGGTCGGTAATTTACGATGAACTTCTACCAAAGCTCTGTAAAACATTGGATCCTACCCGTCCCTACTGGCCATCAAGCCCATACGGTGGAAAAGATCCTAACTGCGAAGAAGAGGGAGATAGACATGCCTGGCAGGTAACTCTACAATCAAAAGATCCGTATGAAAGAGTAAATTACAAACGCTATGCAGTAGATAGGGGCAAATTTATAACGGAGTTTGGCTACCTTGCTCCACCTGTGAAGGAAAGTCTCTTAGAATTTACTCCTCAAAAGGAGTTATATGTAAATTCACCTATCTGGAAATATCATAACAATACCTTTGATAGAGGGAATATGAAAGCCGCCATAGAGAGATTTTTCGTATCCCAACAGAAACTATCCTTAGAAGAATACATTATAAGCTCTCAAATGTTGCAGGCAGAGGCATTAAAATTTGCCTTAGAACATTGGAGAAGGAGAATGTTTAACACTGCGGGTGCGCTTTTCTGGGCCTATAATGATTGTTGGGGAACAACAGGAGGATGGACAATAGTTGACTATTACCTGAGGCTAAAGCCAGGTTATTTTTATGTAAAAAGGGCATTTGAGCCCCTTCATATATCCTTAAAGGAGGCATCACCCATAGAAGTATGGATTACAAATGATACTTATAATACATATCCAGTAGATGTTGAATACGGAATAAAGGCCTTCAATGGCGAGGAATTAATTAAGGAACGCCGGCAGGGAAAAATTCTTGAAGGAGAAACAAGGATTATAGGCAAAGTAGATACCGGCGGCATCTCTCAAAAACAAAGACCAAGAACGTTCTGCTACGCTAATCTTTACTCAGAAAATAAGCTTATTTCTCGAAATAGGTGCTTCCTGGTAGATTTTAAGAATTTAGAGCTTCCTGAGTCAAACCTTGAAACTGTGCTTAAGAAGATATTAGATAATACCTATCGGTTAGAGCTAAGTTCAAAAAACTTTGGCTGGATGGTGAATATAGATTCTCCGAAAGAAACTTCGTTAAGTAATAACTATTTTGATATATTCCCAGGTGAGAAGTATAGGGTTACTATTACTAGCTCTAAGACAATTAGCATAGAGGACATTGGCATCTCTACTATGAATCAAGTGATAAGAAAGTACAAAAAGTGAAGTAACAGATGTTGAAGTCTGAAAAATATTGATATGGGTCTTTCTTCTTTAGAAAGTAGGAGGGAAAAAAATAAACTACATCTTTAAGGAGGATTTCAAAATGGTATCAGAAAGAACGAAAGTTCCAGGAAGTTTCGATATCGAAAAAGGCTCTTTTGAGCCGACATGGGAATCGTTGCGAACGTATACCTGCCCCGAATGGTTCAGAGATGCCAAACTGGGTATATGGGCCCACTGGGGTCCACAGAGTGTGCCGATGTACGGTGACTGGTATGCCCGTAATATCTATGTTGAGGGCAGTGATCAGTACCGTTACCACTGGCGTGTTTATGGGCACCCATCCAGGTTCGGCTACAAAGATATCGTGCAACTGTGGAAAGCGGAG
>Ga0114919_10004517_pt1 | contig 11173 bp, 11 predicted proteins | sample BlataG_FD_88682 | JGI IMG/M metagenome (GOLD analysis project Ga0114919, IMG submission 88682) | Deep subsurface microbial communities from Black Sea to uncover new lineages of life (NeLLi) - Black_00105 metaG | ecosystem: Environmental > Aquatic > Marine > Oceanic > Sediment | place: Atlantic...
CTTGAGGAAACTATGAATAGTCTTCGAGCAGCGCCAGCAGCTGAGGCGGAAACGGTCGCTGAGCTCCGTAAGCACATCAAATCCATGGAAACACTCCACGATTTGCTCAATGAGCGATTGGAAAAGGCCTCTCAGGAACTTCAAGCCGCCCAGATCGAGAACCGTCAGATTCGTGACGCCAAAAATAAGAACGATCTACTGATTGAGGACCTTGGGGGCAACATCAGGCACTTTGAGGATGAGATGAAAAAGGCAAATGAGCGGCTTGCTGGAGTTGATGAATTGCGAGCACGCCTTCGTTCCTACGAGTCGGGCGAAGGTGCAAGAGAGCTTGAGCGTGTGAAGACTGAACTTGATCGGATTTCAGCCAGTCATAAGCGGACCACCAGTGATTACAATGCGACGCAGCAAAAGTTGCAGGTCACTCAGGAGGCTCTGCGTGGATACCTTGGTTTAATGGACCGAACAGAAAAGACCAAAGCGTTCCTCATGGTGGAAGACAACTCTGAGATGTCGATAAGAGAGATTGCCCGATCTTTGGGTGTGGCACCAGCCATAGTCAAGCAATGGGCAGAAGATTTCCACGCACTTGGCATTGCCAAAATCGTCGATGGTGAGAAGCTCGTATTGACCCGCGAAAAGGTCGATTTGAGCTAGAGAATCATCTTGTAGCTATGGCGGTTCAATCCTCTTAAAGAAATCAGCAACCCCCAGAAGGCCATTCATCATCGCAACATTATCGTATAGGTTCTTGACATCTAAGGCAGGCTTACCCGTGTTTTTCAAGTAACTTCGAGCAGCGGGCTGAAGCACGCTCTCTAGGTATGTGGCTCGCAACCCGTTGCCCGAAACTTATACAATCTTGGACATCACAGTCCATGATTGATGTTTGGTTCCTGATTCATCGAGGTTGCATCACAGATCGATGATCTACAACGTCCTACGACCTCTCCAGCAGGCGTTTTGCGTCTCCGTCCAACTGGCGGCGACTGTAGAACGGGCTCGTGGACTTGGTTCTTGTCCTGAACCTGCACTACGACTCATAGTTCCCTTCCTGACTATATAAGGACCTAGAATTCATTGTACAACAATGTCCAAGTTTTCAGAAGCTGCCGCATACCCTTCAGAGCATTGACCAGTTCTGTATCCGATTACTTAGTCTCTATGAGGGCGAATAAGCTATTGAATGAGCAATGTAAGATCCTTCGGAATGTATGACAGTGTTCTTGTTAGCAAGTGTTTGCTTTACTAGGCGGCGAAACCTGTTTCTAGCCCGATCAAGGTCAGTTGTTGCCAGATACTTCGTATCCCAGCATGCGTCAAGGAACTTGCTCTTGCCGCCAGTGGCCCTTTCAAAAAGACCAGTTAGTCTTTCGCACTTCTCAGGTGATGGCATTTGGAAAACCACGCAGATTGTGCCGCTACTTCCTATGCTGGTGTCTGGCGTATCTTTCATATCTTTCTTTCTGCTCACCGTAACACGCATAAGAAATGGCGCAGACTCTCCTTGTGATGAGAGAGGCAATCCTCTATTCCAAGCTCAAGAAAGGTGTGCGCTGCGACCTCTGTGCACGAAGATGTGTCATTAATGAGGGCGAGTCAGGCTTCTGTCGCGTCAGAAAGCTGAAAGATGGAGTGCTCTTTACCACTGTCTATGGTCTGATAGATGGCATGGCTGTGGATCCAATTGAGAAAAAGCCCCTCTTCCATTTCGCTCCGGGGTCAAGCCCATTCTCCATTAGCACATCGTCCTGCAACTTCCGGTGTCAGTTCTGCTTGAATTATCATTCGTCTCAGAGGGAAACCCCTGTTGGCCAGCGATTGGAACCCGCAGACATCGTGAAGCTTGCGCGTCAGTATGACTGCTCGGGAATCAGCTATACTTACACAGAGCCAACAATATTCATGGAGCTTGCCCATGACACAGCTCGCATTGCCCATGAGCAGGAGATGTACAACACGTTTGTTACAAACGGTTACATGACTCCCGAAGCAATAGACTACATCTCTCCGTATCTTGATGCTGCCACAGTCGACTTCAAAGGAAGTGGCAACAAGTCGTTCTATGAGAAGTATATGGGCGTCCCAAAGGTGGAGCCAATCTTCAACGCGCTGACGAGGCTGAAAGAGAGAGGTGTCTTCATTGAGATAACCAACCTCATTGTTCCTCAAGTTGGTGATGTGGAGGCGGATACAAAGATATTAGCGGAGTGGGTCGTAGAGAATCTAGGTTCCCGCATACCCTTTCATCTCACGGCTTTTTCTCCAATGTACAAGATGACCCACTTGCCAAGGACCTCAGCATCAGCCCTAGAACGTCATATCAGAGTCGCTAAGGCGGCTGGCCTCACATTTGTCTACTCAGGCAATGTGGTCGGTCATGACTTTGAGAACACCTACTGTCCGAATTGCGGAACAATGGCAGTCGAGAGATGGTCTGTGTATCTAAAGAAGAACAATCTGAGCAAGAATGGTCGTTGTCCCAATTGCGATGAAGATTTGAACATCGCTGGCGTCAAGTGGATGGGGCATGGTGACCGCCGCCGCAAAATCTTCTGAGGGCTGTTCGAATGCACATTATTAGCGTAACTTGGCGGCCCACCGAGAATGATTCATTTGAGCAGGGTGTGCTATCATGGATGGGGGCTGAAGAACCTCCTAGGTTCACTCGTCTATCCCCCGGAGAGAAGATGTCATGGACTATCGTTGGCCCACGCATGTGTATCGGTAGCAGGAATGAATCTGGGCGCCTTGTGCCCTGCTCGGAGCATATTGTGAGTCGTCCGGGACAGGTTAGGTGTGGTTCATGTGCAGCGGTTGATTCAATGGATCCCTGTATCAGATGCACTGGCAGAATATGCAATGCATCTGAGGAACGTAGGAAGAGGTGTGAAGAAACAGACTATGTACTCTATCTAGCTGTGTTTAATGACCAGACACTGAAGGTTGGAGTTTCAACAGCAAGGCGAGTCAAGACGCGGTGGGTGGAACAAGGTGCAGATTTCGCTGCCGTTCTTGCAGAGATACAGGGCGGCAGAGCTGCAAGAAAGATGGAAGACCTGATAGGTCGCAGAAGAGGTGCAACTAAGCAGGTTCGCAGCAAGAGGAAAATTGCGAGTCTAATGGAGCAGTTGGACTTTGCCGGAGCGGAGGAGTTGGCTAAGCATTTCTCATCTTCGCTCCTTGAAGTACTGCCTGAGTATGAGGTGCAATTGGAAGACTTGTCAATGTACTACAATCTTGACTCTCTCAATGCGCGTCCTCTTCCATGGCGCAAGAGGTCCGACCCAATGGATGGCATGCAGCTACTGGGCGATGTTGTGGGAATGAAGGGGTCCCTACTTGTGACCTGCATTGGTTCAGCCTTTATGGTTGCTGACCTTAAGCAGCTCGCCGGTTACACGGTGAGTCCAGATTCGCCTGTGAAGATGGTTACCCAGTCAGGTCTGTTGGACTACATCTAACCAACCTTTTATTGGGCATTCGTTAAAGGAACCAACGTTGAGCCACATGCCCTTGAACGAGGATATTGTTCGCTATGTTTCATTAGTCAGAAAAGACGGCGGTGAGCCAGTTCTAGGCATTACGTTTAGAGAGATGAGTGTCGATCCTGATCTTGTTGCCAGCTTTGTTCTAGCAATTGTGATTTTTGAGAATCAACAGCTTCGAACATTTATCAAGGAAGGCTATGTGGTCGTGATAGAGGAAGGTCATCATGTTGTCGGGTTGCTCATTATCGACAAAGTGGAGGATGACGAACCATATCGTGAAGCGTTAAAGGGAATAATAAAAGATTTCGAGGTCAAATATGAACTGCAGCTCACCCTTTGGAGGGGTGACATTCGCCCGTTCAGGGAATTCGGGATTGACATCCTTGGTGTGTTCCCATATAGGCGGTTTGATTGGCAGCTCGTTCCTAAACTGATTAGGAAGTCAGATACAACGCCTGACTACCAGGCGACAATCCCCTGGAGTGTCGGCGAAACAGACGAGAAGATACAAGCCGTTGTTGGCTATATCAATGGGAAACGAACCATCAGGGAGATCGTGGAATCTTCGGGCTACTCTGAAGCCGAACTAACAGCAATATTCTCCATGCTGGACCGGTACAAATGGATCACGCTTTCGCGTCGTGCAAACAAGGATACAGTGCTTGTAAAACTTGCCGATACCCCAAAGCGTCTTATTGGGGTATACGGAAACCAACTGGATGGTTTCGTGGAGCTGTGTGATGGAACAAGAACACTTGAGCAAGTGTGTGAGCTAGTTCCGTTCGATATTGAGGTTCTTATGACAATTGCCAAGAACCTGATTGATGCAGGTGTGCTGGGTTACGGCGAACAGTCAAGCGAAGGAGGCGGATCTACTGAGTAATCTATGCCAAACTCAGAGGCCAAGTAATTATTATAGCGCCCTTCATGCGGAAGGTGTAGACCACAGATCCTGCGGTGGGGGTCACTTAGCAGTTAGGAAGGGTTGGTAGAATGTCACTCGACGTATCCAAGGTGCGGTACATCTCTCTGATTCGCCTAGAAGGGGGCGAATCAATACTCAGTCTGCCCTATGCAGAGATGTCCATTGACCCTGATCTGATTGCGGGCTTTGTCACTGCAGTGATAATCTTCGCTAAAACCCCCATCAGGACGATTAGGAAGGCGGCTTATGATATCCTGATTGAGGTTGGAGAAACAGTCCTTGTCCTGCTTGTTGTTGACCCCGTGCCTAGTGAAGCGCCGTACCGTGAACGATTGAAAAGAATCCTTGAGAATGTGGAAGAGAAGCATGGTGTTAAGCTCAAGAAGTTTGAAGGCGATGTTCGACGATTCCGCGAGTTCTCCCTTGAGATACTAATGGAGTTTCCATTCTCAGCGGTTGACATAGACCTCGTACCTGTCAAGAATAAGAAAGGTATCATAGTGCCTTTTCGAGTCGGTTCTGTCGACAGCAAGTTGGAGCGATTGGAGGCTTTCATAAACGGCAAACGAACTGTGGTAGAGATAATGGACCTGATTGACTTGCCTGAGAAACAAGTCCTGGCAATGTTCTCGATGTTGCACAAGTACAAGTGGATTGATTTCAAGAGGCGACTCACCGACAATGACATTTTGGTGAAGCAAGAATGTCCGAACATAACTCTGAATAGTATCAAAGCACAGTATGGGAAACCGGTTGATGACATGCTAAACCATTTCGACGGCGCAATGACAATAACCCAAGTGATTGAAGCACTGCCCTATGATCAGCAAGCTTTGTGGTTCCTGATTAACAAGCTAGTTGAAGTGGGGTGCTTGGCCCAAAAAACCTTCAGCTAAAGGATACGGTCTGCGCCGGGTATCCCTACAACATCACTTCTGCATTGTTTACAGTGATGAAACTGCTCCATAAAGCGAGAAGCTCTGTTTCTTGCATCTTGGAGTTCATTCTGTGCCGGTGGTCGCTCTTTCACCATGTTGTCAAATGGAATGAGTGGGACAATGTTTTGAAGCCGCGCACCAGCATCTCTCAGAGCTCTTGCTAGGGCCTCCATTTGTTCTCCATTCATTTCGGGAATGAGTATAGAGTTCACCTTAACAAACACTCCTGCTTTGGTAGCAGAAGAGATACCCCTGAGCTGTGCATCGATGACTTTCTCTCCCATTTCAGGTCCTGTTAGCCGCTTGCCATTAATCATCGCCCATTCATAGATTTGCGAGGCGGTTTCAGAAGACACAGTGCTCATTGTCACACTGATTGTCCTTGCCTCGAGTTCGACCAGTTGCTTTGTCTTTTCTTCCAGTAATACTCCGTTAGTGCTCAAGCAGAACTCTATGTCAACACCCAACGCTCTGACACCTCGCAAAGTTGTGAATGTTTGTGGGCACGCAAGTGGCTCACCTGGGCCCGAAATCGCGACAATGCGTAGATTCGGGTCTTTCCCAAGCTCATCAAGAGTTATTTCAATTGCTTGAGTTGGAGTCATCACCCTTCTTGATCGACCAGGCACTGGCATGTGGCCGGAGGCGTCCAATTGATGATCGCAGTATGCGCATTTCACGTTACAGGAGTGTGCTACTGGTAGGTGTATCCTAGCCCATAGCCCATCACGATTACATGACCAACATGGATGATGAGCAAAAGGATAAGCCTGTCCCATAGTGGAGGTCACTCACATTAGATTGCGCAGAATACCTGACATCTTTTTGGCGTACACTTTTGCATCGTTAAAGATAAGTCCGAGCTTGACGTTCTCTGGCGCTGTCACCGCAAGCAAATAGGAATCTGGAATCGAGATAATCACAGTTGTGCCAAGTGTGCCCTGAATGATAATCGATTTCAGGTCCCCTTGCCGAAGTTCTTTAACAGCCAGCTCCCCAACAGACTGAATGCTCGCTACCATTGCAGCAATAGATACCTCTTCAATGCCAGCGTGGAAGTAGCTAACAAGTGGCAAGCCCTCCACAGTGAATATCGCCGCTCCCAGAATCGGCGACCTGCTACTGAGGTCGCGCAGGATAATCTTGAGTTGTTCGGTCGCATCTTCGCCTGGCACATTTAGCAATGCATTACCATCTCACTATTCTGATATGCTATCCGAGAACAGAACAACAGGTTACCCCCTATTGATAAAGGTTAGTAGAAGGAACGGTCTGCTTCTGATTATGGTCTTCTAGCCTATGAGTCGCACAGATGTTACAGAGTCACTATGAAGACGATTCGTTGGGGTTTTCATTATCCTTAACACATTGTCCGCATGGCTCTCGAAGCCGGCCTCTCGAAGCATCTTGACGAACTCCATACCAGTGGATATAGCGAGTGCCTTTTTTGGTGTCCCCTCTCTGCACGAGTCAAGGAGTTCTTCTGCGGAGATCAACTTGCATTTGAGGCTGGCTCCTTTCAGCTTTTCGAGATGTGTTATCCCCTTCCTTGCAATGCCTCTGTTCTCTTTCTGCTCCCCAGTATATCTGCTTCTTTTAACAATCCTCTCTAGCCGCTCGATGCCCTGCTTTACTAGCTTCTCAGATTCAAGAGTACCCTTGTAGCGATCTCTCACCGACTTGGTCGTGCTGGTAACTAGCCAGGACGAGCCATACGCTGCCTGATACCTCATCCCCTTAAGGACCTCTGACTCACTGAGAAGGGTTATCGCGCGATATCCCTTGTATTCGACCGAGAGGGTCCAGTTGAACTTCTCATGATTGATCATCAAATCGGGGGTCAGGCCCTCTCCAGTCGCGGGAACACTGGTTGCGACATCCGGAAAGAGATGCATTATCAATGCCATGAATGCCTCGTGGAATAGATTGTGCCGAAGATTCCTTGCTTCCTGAGGATGACGGAGGCCTGCTTCCTGGTAGAGGAGCGGCATCTCTGTGTTAATTCCCGTCCAGCGCTTAACTTCACTCTTTATCGTCATCCGGCCCCGTGAGTGGTTCTGTTTCACCAACCTGATTGCTGCTTCACTAGATATCAACTGGAATTCAACCTTCGCCAGATTGGTTTCCTTCTCCTCACCCTTTTTGATTCTGAGTTTGGCTTCTTCCTGAGCCCAATCGAAAACATTCTGCGCATCTTTGCCAAGCAAGTTCGTAATAGACCGCAGCTTGTCATTTAGATTGTACTTCCTGACATGCTTTCGAAGCGCTGGACTATAGTTCACTTTTCTAGACAACACATCATCTCTCTTTGGCACATCTGACTACGAGGTGATTGATTTGCTGGTTTACATGATCTCCTTCTTCAGAGCGACTTGTTGGGTGTCCTCATTGTATGAAATCAGATCTTCATTCGCCAGATCGTGAATCGCCTTGAGGACTTGAGCTGGCATTATGCCTGAACTATCAGCCAGGTTTTTCCTTGTGATTGGCTTCTTGACGTCATGTAGTGTATACAGAATTCTGGCATGAGGCTTTCCATAGAAGACAGTTTCAAGAAGCACTATGTAAATTCCCAGCAGGTCACTGACATCTACCTTCTCTTGAAGCGCTTCCTTTTCAGCAGAGGTTTCCCGATAGAGCTCAGATACACGTGAGAGCTGCGAGGTTATCTCATTCATCTCGGCTCTAAGCGCGTCACGCTCTTTCACAACGACATCCATTGCATCAGTGCTTGAGGCCTCCGCTTCTCCAAGCTGGCTCTTCAGATCCTTAACTTCCTCTTTGAGCGAGCTGACCTTTGAAGTAGCATTGTCCCCCTTCGTTACAGCGGCTTCAAGGTCGGACTCTAAATTCTTGATTTTCTCGTCCGCAGCCCACGCCTTTTCATCGGCTTCTCTTTTTGCAGTTCGTAGTTCCTCAATCTCGCTAGCAAGCTTATCCCTGTCATCCATAAGATCGACAAGGGTGGTTTTGAACTCCTCGAAGAGGCTTAGCATCTTCTCCTTTTCTTCACTCATGAAGGTTCTCCTCATTGCACCCGTGGTAATTGAGCTTTATATCAGTTTCACATCAAAGCCACTTGACTTACGCTTGATGTATTCAATGTAGAGATTCCTAAGACTAGTGAGAGGCAGTCCAAATGCCTTGAATGCCTCAAGTTCTCCTTTCTTGCGTTTCTTGAGGAGTACTTCGTTCTCTTGTTGGAGGATTGGGTCTTCGTTGATTGCCGGTATCTTGCGGTTCTGTTGAGCGCACTTCAGGTCTGACTTGGACATGTTTTCCAAGGAGTGCTCGATTGCAGTCAGCATGCCGTTCTTGCGCCAGAAGTCTGTAGTCGTCAGACCGAGTAGTTTCGCAGAAGGGGTTGCAAGACCTCGGATGTTTGAGAGCTCGATTGAGTTGCTCTTGATTGTGGAGAAAATGCGCAGTGACCATGGAGACATGTCGACAAGTACTAGGATTGGCACACCATTGTCCGCCAAGCGTCTGATCCATGCTCTCATGTTTCTCCCTGGCTGTCCAAATAACGAACCTACCCCGACCCTTAGAGTTTCAGGCAGTTTGAGTTCGATAAGGTTTCTTGCCATGGCTTCCTTCTCTACGAAGATTGCAGCATCAATGTTGATGTCATGGATTTTGACATCGAAAGGTTTTGAGGAGATGAACCATCCGTACTCTCCAGCGCCTGAGCAGTTGAGTTGCTTGCCCGAGAGGTCCGATAATGTAACATCGCCGTAGAACGTACCCTTGGGAGAACTTACTACCCCGAATTCCTCTCTCGGCACGGAAGTGCCCTGAATCTTCAATATCCTCTCGCACAGATTGATCAATCTGTTGGTTTCATTCTGACCACTGATCTCTAGGACCTCCTGTACACGCTTCACCTTGTGCATGTAGTAGAAGTCTCGAAGGCTCATCGACATCTTTTGCTCAAGATGTTCTTTGAAACAAGTTAGACCATAGACAAGCCCTGCAATCGTCTTAGCACTCTCAACCTTACGGCCATCGACGAACGAGGGAACCGCATTCACCGGCTCGTAGCCGTTCTCTGACCATTCGACGTTCTTCTTCGAAGACCCGTAGTAACCTATCTCTGGAAAATCGCCGTTATTGATTGTGTCAGCGAGTGTGCCTAACACATCATCAATCAGTGACATTACTTCTGGCGTGGTTGCTGAATCGCGTTCATTCGTCATCACTTGAAGACCCTCCTAGTTACCAAGAAGATTGACCAGAGAAACGTCCTGATCTGTCGCCTTGCCAAGCGTTTCTGCTATGAATTCATAGTAGCCAACTAATCTGCTCTCTCGCCTTTCTTGCCGATGCACCCTTCGTTTCCGCCTGACACCTTCGCCAAGTCTTCTCAAACAATCCTTGATCCCGAGATCAATCTCCCGGCGAACCACGTCGATATCTCCGATGAACTCCTTACCCACAGTCTTGTACGGAATCTTGGTGGAGCAAATGTGCACAAAGAAGGCGAGAGGGTCATCCTGACGAAGACCATAATTCTTGAGATTAAGTTCCCTAATGACTTGGCTAGATACATCGGTGCGTTCGTCGTACAACAGCGGAATGCGGTTTGCGAACCTGAATAGCCTTATGGCTGGCGTGAGTTCACCACCGTAGGCAACGCCGATTTCCACAATGAATGGGTGTCCTTCATAGACATTAGGGGCTCTCTGTCGTACTACGACGAACTCCGGCTTGAGCCGTCTAATCCCCACCTCCAGTACATCGAGGCCTGCAGGGGAAAGCGACTTGCTGGAGGGAGCTAGAAAGCCACTATATGTTTCGAGTTTTTTCATCATGTGAACAAGATTCTCATTGCTCAACGCCTTGGGCGCGGCTGCTGGGTTTAAACCAGCTGAAGCCAGGAACTTCTCAGCTGTTGATTCGCCCACCCTCTGAAAGGAACCCCTTAGGAATGACTTGAGGGTACTCCTGCGCGACTCCTTGATCATTCTCTTGAGCAGCTCAACATCTATCCCTCTGGGATGCGGCTTCGCCTCCTTTGGTTGCTTTGGTAGCGTTTCTATGACTCGAGGTAATCGAAGTGACTCTCCGTCAGGATTGTCGAAGCGCATAGATGCGTATGGAACGATCATGCTTGTTTGCAGGAAGTATTCTGTAATGCGCCGTTTGCTACGGAACCAATCCCCTTGCAGATAAAACTCGATGATAGTACCATGCTCTCTTGGATTCTTTGGCTGTTGCTCTTCGTGAACCAATATTGGCTCGTTATTCTCAATATCCAGCCGCATCACGATTTTGTGCTTGCTTTCTTCTCCGCTGCGTCCGGTTGTTATCTCAATTGATCTTTGAGTTGTGATTTGACCATAGAGAAGTGCAAGGCTGCCACCGAGACCGAAGGTGCCTCGGCTCTGCTTTAGAGTGAACTTAGTTCCTGTGAGCATCCTGCCTAGGAGTCGAGGGGCGTCTTCTCTCCTGATTCCTGAACCGTTGTCTTGGATGCGGAGTCTGAAAACTTGCGGATCTTTTGGCATACCTTCTACTTCTGAGGAATCCGTTTTCACCTGCTGCAAGGACACGTGCACTCCCGGCAGCACTCCTGCACCTTCACAGGCATCCAGACTGTTTTCAACAAGCTCTCTAACAGAAACATAGAGAGACCTTGCAGGATTGTCGAAGCCAGCTATCGTTCGATTCCTGTAGAACCATGCTGACACTGATAGTTCTACGATATTTGAATCTGAGTTACGCAATGACTGCAATATAGGAACCCCTGCACCTGCTGCAGGATGACCTCGGTGAAGTAGGGCTATGAAGCGTGGTATTATCCATACAACATTCAATTA
>Ga0114919_10004518_pt1 | contig 11173 bp, 9 predicted proteins | sample BlataG_FD_88682 | JGI IMG/M metagenome (GOLD analysis project Ga0114919, IMG submission 88682) | Deep subsurface microbial communities from Black Sea to uncover new lineages of life (NeLLi) - Black_00105 metaG | ecosystem: Environmental > Aquatic > Marine > Oceanic > Sediment | place: Atlantic...
AAAAAAAAAAAATAAAAAAAATAAATCAACACAGAAAAAAAAAAAGAAAAGAAAGAAAGAAGGGGGGGGGGGGGGGGGGGGAGGGGGGGGGGGGGGGGGGGGGGGGGGGGGGGGGGGGGGGGCACTCTCATCCCTTCCCCATGCATCTCCTTCTACTGCTGAGGAGGTTGCTGCTGCATTCCTGGGGGAGCCATGCCCATATGCTGTTGAGGAAGAGCACCCGGGGGAAGGACCGCCACGCCTGGCGGTGGTGGTTGACCATGTGGATGCATATATGGAGGTCTGGGTTGTTGTAAAGATGCAGCAGCTTGCTGAGCATGCATAGCAGCAGCGGTACTAGCAGAAATCATTCTGGCAGATCCTGGATGCTGCTGCTGCTGTTGATGTTGTATTTGTTGTTGTTGTGGAGGAAGCACTCCTCCTGCAGTGGCAGCAGCAGCAGCTGCTGCTGCTTGTTGAGCCTGCATGGCAACTGCGTTTTGTTGTTGCAATTGCTGCATTTCATGCATTCTTAGTTTCTCCTCGACTGTTTGTCTCATCTCCTTGGTTAATTCTTTTCCATTTGGAAGACAGTTATTGGCCAGGATTTGCTTGAGATCATTAACAGTGATGGTTGTAGAGGGTCTTTGCTGCTGCTGCTGCTGCTGCTGCTGCTGCTGCTGCTGCTGTTGTTGTTGTTGCTGTTGCTGTTGCTGTTGTTGTTGTTGCTGTTGTTGTTGTTGTTGTTGAGCTGCAGCTTGAGCCTGGGCAGCTGCTTGTTGTTGAGCAAGTACCTGAGCTTGATGCTGCAGTATAGTTGCTTCTATTTTAGCACTTAATTCCAACGGAGACAGTGCCCTTCCTCCCGTCTGTAGGGCCACATTTGCAGCCACTTTGTTATGAGAATCATGTGTATCCTGCCTTTCCTTCCTCAACGCTTCATTCCTCTTCTCCTCTTGCAGTTTCTTATTCCTCACAGTCGCCCCAATCTGCACCAAGGCTGCCATCAGCTGAATCATGACCTCGTCTCTCACTGGCAAGCAGCTAACTAGTAATTCTCTCGCCTGCGCCTTGGTCATGTTTTGACCCAGGTTTGCAAATGCCTTTTCTTCTGAATACTCCCCATTATTGTTATTTGGCATGTCATTCATAGCAATGTGACGGAATCTTTGACGACATTGTCCTGCATTGCGACTTATTCCTTGGATTCTCAGACTCAAAGACAATACCTCTGCAACCATGGTCCAGTTGAGGCCAAATTCATGGATAATAGCCAGCAGGAGGTCGTCTTCACCCCTGTTCCAAATGATCATACCAGCCATACCACCACCACGACCATGGCGGACACTGTTTCCGCCGCCGCCAGGCTGGGCCATGCCGCCAGCCCCTGATACAGCTCCACGTCTGCCTCCCCCTCCTCTGCCGCCTTGGTCATCCCGCGTTCTTGCTGCATTTCTGGCCAAGGCTCCTGTAGCTCTACGAGTGCTGTATCTGCCTGCAACAGCCAAATCTGAAACGTCGTAATCCGCTTCTGGCTGGTCATGATACCTTTCTCTACGGCGTTTACGCAGGTATGTCTCTTCAACATACTGTCTGGAGGCAGTTCTTTTAACTCCACCACCACCTGCACCAGATCCACCGCCAACACTAGCTCCGTATCCATCATCTCCCAGTTCAGCAAAATCGTCCAGCAGGTACCCCCCTTTCCTTCTCTTCCCCTTTTTCAGCCCCAGCCCTAGATCCATGTCATCATCTTCCATTCCTTCTCCTCCTCCAAGAGCAAGCACTCCAGGTCCTCCCATGTCGGCGTCCAGATGCATTGCCTTCCTGGCAGCTTCTTGTACTGCCATCAAGTGGCTGGTTAATGCTGCATCATATTCGAATGTATATGACCTGGCTGCAATTTCTTCTTGAATGACCTTTTCTATTTCTAATTGACCCAATACTTCCATGATGCTCTCTGCAAGGGTTGATTCCCCTTCGTAAGTGAACACCAGCTGGATGTCTTCTGGCTTCTTGACCAACCAAGAAAAGGGACCGTCATCAGTATTACTGTCGTTATCCTTCCCATCCTCTTCATCAGCTGTACCATCACTACTATTACCAGGAAGCTTGAGAATGGTGAAATCCAAGTCGGAAAATATAGGATCGTCGCCTAATTGCAGACGAGCCTCTGCTTCTGCCGCTACTGTAGCTACAGCGGCAGCAGATTTATTCCTCCTTCCAGCCGCCGCAGTTGCTGCTCCTCCACCACCACCACCACCACCATCTGCTGCCTCTCTTAAAGCAACTATTTCATCGTGATACTTCCTACAATCTACCGGGGGTGGCTTCAAGAAGCCAAACACTCCCTTTAGGCAGGCTACTTCATAAGACACCGCCATTGCTGTTGTTCTCTTCCAGAATCGCTCTGTAGCAAAGTCCTCAGCCAACCATTTAGCTTCATTGAGAACATAGCCCCATGCTGATATTGGTTGTTCTGGTTCTGGAGCTGGTTTGCTATATGCTCTTGCTAGTAAAGCTCTAATGCCGGCTATTTCTTGACCCTTGGCAAGTAGCTGGTCATCTTTCTTGCGTTGCTCGGCCGTTTCTTTGGCATCTTCTTCTTGATTCGCGATAGTACCGTTGGCAGCAGCAGTACCATTCTCAGCCGGTTGTTGTTGTTGGGAATCCGTAGCAGTAGCAGTGCCATTCTCTGCAGGATGTTGGCCATTTGCATCTGAGGCTTTACCATTGGTGGTGGTGGCATGAAACTGCTCCGATGGGGTGATTGCTGCAGCCTCGGGTGTCATTATTTTATCGACGGGTCAGGGAAAGGATGAAGAATTAGAATAATAAGTAATTCAATCACAGCAGTATATGGAGTCTACTCAAGGACTGTACACCATGTTTTTATTATTAGTTCAGTGATAAGGTAATCAGTATGCGAGGGTGTTGAATTGTGTGAGAAAAAGACAGTGCGAGAGATCCCTGCAATGAAAGCGACAAGTTACGAGGTTAGGCTGTGAAATCAAGGGAGGAATGGTATTGTATATGTCAGAGATGAATTATGCATCTAGTAACCACACCAGCTGCAAATAACATCTCCCAGAAAACACAAAACTCGTCAGCAACTTTGACCTCGCCTGGACTGTGCTGCCGCTGTCGCAATGAAGGCCTGATTCAAGTCGTTTAGCGAAAGTACCATCCAGGCAGCTGTCAATCGACTCAATCGATGGTTCTGATGGTTATGGAATGGAAACAAATAGAGTATAAATGGGTCACTAGGTACCTGATGATTATGATTAAATGCTTGTGTTAATCAGCTCAGAGCCTGTTTTGCTCCACTCTTTGCCTAAATTTGATCTAGTACATTTAACTGATAGAATGAAAGTGAACTTTTGCAATTTGAGGCTTTGTAGACGCTAGGAAATTTCAAATCGAGGCATTTTGTGGAAATAGGGTAGAGAGGCCGTCTCTCCAAACGACGGCCCTGTTGTTGTTGATCTCCTCTCTGAAGAGAGAGAGAGAGAGAGAGAGAGAGAGAGAGAGAGAGGTACAGAAGGGTGCAGTGTTTATAGTCCCAAACACACTATATTCATGAGATTTGTTGATTTTATACCATTATTTGCATACTGCAGGACACTTCTCTTCAAATTTTGAAGTATGTGTATTCTTCCTCCTCTGGGGTCTTCCTCTCTCCTCTCTTCTCAGTCTGAGACTCATTCAGTGAAGACACACAACGGAAGGTCAGGCATTTCTCCCCTCATCACGGTTGGGTTTGTCGTACGTTATAGGTAGACCCAACTTAATATTCAGATGTTGGCGCATACTGCAAAGAGATTAAACAAGGTACTGGGCCCTTGGGTCTTTGGTTTGGCCCGGGGATTGCATTCCACAACTGAGGCTGCGCAGTCATCGTCTATACCTCCCCCCAAGCCAGTACCCCTATCTAAGCTTAAGGATTCATTCTTAGATGGCACGAGCAGCACCTATCTGGAAGAACTAGAGGAGAGATACCGACAAAACCCTTCCAGTGTTGACAAAACATGGGCCAGCTTTTTCAGGTCTATGGGTACGTTCCTTCTTTTCAGCTTGATAGAAACATTAGATGATACCGATTCCATCTTGACTGATTAGCAGGAGATTGCCGAATGATGCTTCAGATCAGTCCATGGGCCATCGCCGTTGTCAGTTCGGGAAAAGATAAAGGGCACTCTTCTCATCGTCTCTTTTCCCTCTTGTTCTTCCTCTTCTTACTTCTCTTCATCTAACCCCCGCCTCCCATTCTCACTCCACCCATCCTCTAAAGATATGGGGGTCCCTGCAGAATCAGTAGCCGAGGCATTCGACGCCTTTGAACGAGGCGAAGTCACCTCCCCCCTCACCCATGCCGCCATCTCCAACCAAACCATCCAAGAATCCATGCGACTCCTCCTCATGGTCAGAGCCTACCAAGTCAACGGCCATTTTGCAGCCAACCTCGACCCCCTTGGCCTCGACAACCGCCCCACCCCTCAAGATTTAGACCCAGAATATTATGGTTTCACAGAGAAGGATCTTGACAGGGAGTTCTTCCTGGGCACTTGGAACATGGAGGGCTTTATGAACGAAAGCAGACCTGTACGTACCCTCAGAGAGATACTAGGCAGATTGAGGGAAACATATTGTGGAAAGATTGGATTTGAATACATGCACATATCTGATAGAGACAGGTGCAATTGGATTCGGTCTAAGATTGAGACTGCAGAGCAAGAGAAGTATACTGTGGAAAAGAAGCTGAATATCTTGGATAGGTTGACATGGAGTGAAATGTTTGAGTCATTTTTGGCAAACAAATATACTGCTGCCAAGAGATTTGGACTAGAAGGGTGTGAAGCTTTGATCCCGGGGATGAAGGCATTGATTGATACATCAGCGGAGATGGGAGTGGAGAGCATTGTGATAGGTATGCCACACAGGGGGCGCTTGAATGTTCTGGCTAATGTGATGAGAAAGCCACTGGAGCAAGTGTTCAGTGAATTTAGTGGAAGAAAACCGCCGAAAGGGGAAGAAGGTAACAGTGATGGCTCCTACATGGGCAGCGGTGATGTGAAGTATCACTTAGGTACTTCTTATGATAGACCTACGCTTTCTGGCCGTAGAATCCATCTTTCTCTGCTTGCCAACCCTTCTCACCTGGAAGCAGTCAACACTGTTTGTATGGGAAAAGTCAGAGCCAAACAGCACTACTCTGACGACCACAACAGGGGCAAAAATTTGCCTATTTTAATGCATGGAGATGGCGCATTTGCAGGGCAAGGTATCGTTTACGAAGGACTGGATATGAGTCAGCTTCCTGAATATACGGTTGGTGGCACTATCCATGTAGTGGTTAACAATCAGGTGGCATTCACCACTGATCCCCGTAAATCCCGCTCCTCCCCTTACTGCACTGACGTCGCCAAAGCACTCAACGCCCCTGTCTTCCACGTCAATGGAGACGATGCAGAAGCTGTTGTGCGTGCATTCGAGCTGGCAGCTGAGTGGAGAGCCACCTGGCATGGTGATGTTGTCGTTGATCTGGTCGGCTATAGGAGATATGGCCACAATGAGATTGACGAGCCAATGTTTACTCAACCGCTGATGTATCATAAGATCAAAAGACATAAAAATGTTCAGCAGATATATATCGAAGAGCTTCTGAAAGAAGGTACCATCACCAAGGACCAAGTAAGGACCATCAGTGATAGAGTACAGAGTATTCTCCATGAGGCATTTGAAGGAGCCAAGAACACCAAGGCCAAGAAATCCGAATGGCTGTCTTCCTACTGGCAAGGCTTCATGTCTCCCCACCAGCACTCCAGAATCAGAAACACCGGCGTTCCGATGTCTGTGTTGAAAGAAGTAGGCCAGGCCATTACCACACTCCCTGAAACCTTCTCCCCACATAGAGCTATTGCCAAAGTAATGGAATCTAGACAGAAGATGGTGGAAAGCGGGGAAGGAGTTGACTGGGGAATGGCAGAAGCTCTGGCTTTTGGAACACTCCTAGCTGAAGGAAATCATGTAAGATTGAGTGGACAAGATGTGGAGAGAGGAACCTTCTCCCACAGGCATGCAGTGGTGTTTGATCAAAAGACCGGAGAAGGGTTCACTCCGCTGAGCAGAGTGTACCCGGGTCAAAATGCCAAGCAATTCTCTGTTTCCAACTCATCTCTTTCTGAATATGGAGTGCTAGGGTTTGAATTGGGCTATTCTTTGGAGAATCCAAACTCGTTGGTTATCTGGGAAGCTCAGTTTGGTGATTTTGCCAATGGAGCTCAAATTATTTTCGATCAGTTTCTGTGCAGTGGAGAAGCCAAGTGGCTGAGACAAAACGGCATGGTATGCCTGTTGCCACATGGCTATGATGGACAAGGCCCTGAACATAGTAGTGCGAGAATAGAGAGATTCCTACAAATGGTAGATGAAGATCCATATGTGCTACCAACTATTGATGAAAAGCAGTGGTTTGCTGGAGGTCATTTGGGCAGTCAGATTCAGTCTTGCAACTGGCAGCTTGTCAACTGTACCACTCCTTCCAACTACTTCCACGTTTTGAGGAGACAAATTCACAGACAGTTCAGGAAGCCTCTCATTGTCTTCTCCCCCAAGAACCTCTTGAGATTACCAGCTGCTAAATCTCCTCTGTCTGAGTTTGATGACCATGCTGATGACCCCTTGATAGAAGGTGTCCGTTTCAAAAGAGTGATCATGGATGAAGGCGCCACCGACCGTGGTCCATTCCCCCCTGAGCAGACAAATGTCAGAAAACTACTACTATGCTCTGGTAAGTTGTACTACGAACTAGCAGCAGAGCGTGCAAAGCGTGGTCTCCAAGATGAAGTTGCTGTCGTCAGAGTGGAGCAACTTGCCCCCTTCCCCTTCGATCTTGTGATGAGAGAGTTAAGGAGGTACCCTAAGGCTGAGATTATGTGGGTTCAAGAGGAACATAAGAATATGGGAGCCTACCTGCATGTACAGCCTAGATTGCAGCAATGCATGGAGGCAGTAGGGAGAGAGGTGCCTGTGAGGGTGCCTTTCTCAGGGAGGGCACCAGCTGCTTCGACTGCAACTGGGTTTGGAGAGGTGCATGCTCAGGAGCAGGCTGATTTGATTAGTTATGCTCTGCAATAGAATATATATAATCATTTTTGTGTTGTGTAGATAGGAAAGGGTGTATGTAAATGAATGAAACATTTCTGCTGCTGTAGTTGTTTTGTTTAGAGAAATGAATGATGGAGGGAGAGAACGGGGAAACGGGGATGTCGGTTTATAGCAATCTGTCAGCTATAAATTAGGAAGCCTCGGTATTAGGGCTGTCAAAACTGAATGTTTATTGGATCATTATATATCATTTCTTAATTTAGCGTCAATACAAGTAAAGGTGTCGGCTAAATGAACGATCCCAGCTCGTCACAAAAACAAAACGAAGGAGTTCTCGGGGAAGTATTGGTAAACCAAAAGGTGCTATCTACAGAAGTTGTAGAGGTAATTACACGCGTTGTATTTGTAGTCAATAGCCTCCACACTCAGTAATGGCGAAAACAGTTGCTAACTAAATCCTTACTCTCTGCCAACAACCAGGAGGACGGCGATCTCGCACTAGCTAAGATACTCCAAGAACAAGAAAGAGCCTTCTTAATCCTCTCCCAGGGACAAACTGAAGAAAACAGCCCCCCAGCAAGCAATGAACAAGACGATTTTGACGGGTTGACCGACGAAGAGGTGGCTCTCCGTCTCCAACAACAAGAAACAGCAGACTTTGATGCCAGGCTAAGAGCTCTAGCTGGCATCCCTCCTGATGGCATGCTTGCAGAAGACGATGATGATGTCGACAATGAGGAAGGTGTAGATCCAGACAACTTGTCGTATGAAGAATTGTCTGCTCTCGGGGATGCAGTAGGAACAGTGGATGCAGGAGTATCACAGGCTGACGTAGCTTCACTCCCTGTTATAACATATGCACATCGTCGAAAAGATATGATTGTTTTACAGGCTAGGAGCAGTGACACAACGGCAGAAGGAGGAGGAATGGAGCAAGGGCAGGAAGAGGAGGAAGAAGAAGAGCAATGTGCAGTGTGTAGGGTGGAATTTGAAGGAGAGGATGAGGTCAAGGTGCTGCCATGCAAACATCATTATCATATAGATTGCATAGATCAGTGGTTGAAGAGGAAGAAGGCATGTCCAGTGTGTAGTCAAGAGGTGGTGTTTGGATGCAAGAAGGAGTGAAGATGATGGAGGTGGTTGGGTGAAGTTGGCGTTGGCCACTCGTTTTGAATTGACAGAGAGAGGGCTTTAATTGTGCATATGCACGTTTGTAAATGCATCATCATTTCATATTCATCTTTTCAAGATTTGGAAGCTCATTTCATTTCATTTTGGCTCGGTTTTTGAAGAGGTAGATCACTTCCGGAAAAAGAAATCAACAGGATGGAGGATATTTCAGAATATGAACAAATGAGGCTGGCGAGAATCGCCAGGAATAAAGAGAAGCTCTCCCAGCTTAACATTCCCACCATTGCTATGGAATTGCAAGACCAAGTGAACAGAAACACGAAGAAGGCTGCACCGATTAAGGGAGCCAAACGAGCCAAGCTCACCCCTTCAGAACGTCCCCCACCCCGTCGCTCATCCAGAGTTCAAGGCTTGCAGTCAGATGGTGCACACATCATCTCAGAGAACAGAGACAGCGTCATCATCTCAGGAGGGGACGGCAGCTCTCCTCCCAGTATAATTGAAAGGGAAAAGTATCCAAAACACCCAATTTCCTTTTGCACTGGAAATCTCAACACCGATGCTGCCTTTTTGGATATTTTGAGAGCTTCTTCTCCCCTTAAATCAACCAACACACCTGTCGTCAAACTAACTCCATATGCACACTTAAAGAAGCTCAGTGTTGCAGAAGAAAATGTAGCTAAACTGACGCTGAAGGGTACTAGTCACTTGGATTTTCATCCTACAGAGGGTGCTCTGATTATTGCTGCTGGTGATAAGGGTGGTAATATCGGCATATGGATGGTCGATCATCATAATCTTCAAATTGTCAAAGAAGAGAAGGAGGGGAGTGAGGAAATCAAAACAATAACAGGAACAACACCTGCCGACAATCTCTCCCTCGACACCACCACCACCACCACCAATAACAATGTATCGGCATCGTCATCATCATTTGAAGGCATAGTCAATTTCATGCCGCACTACTCTTACATCTCAGGACTGAAATGGTCATCTCCCACTGGCAGTGTCTCCTCCTCCAAATTATTCACCTCTGCATATGATGGTTCACTCCGAGTACTGGATCCAGAACGGGGAGAGTTCGTCCTGGCTTATGGTGACGAGGGCAAGGAGTATTCATGTATGGAAATTTCCCCCAATGGACACATAGCATATTTAGGTGATAAGAATGGTGAGCTTGATATAATAGATCTCAGGACCAAGGTGCAACTGGCACATAATGTGGAGTTGCATGGGAAGAAGATCAACACTCTGCAAATAAGTCCTGGAGGTGGGGAGGAGGATAAAGTATTGCTGTCGGCGTCTACTGATACTACTGTTGCAATATGGGACATGAGAAAGTTGCATGGGAAAAAGGATACTGTCGCAGGGAAACAAGCTGAGGTTTGTAGTGGAAATGAGCATCAACAGTCGTGTCAAGCTGCATATTGGGCTCCTGACGGTAGTAAGAAAGTTGTGAGTACGTCATTTGATGATACGGTTGTGATTTGGGATGCGAGAGGGACACAAATGGAGGTTGTGAAGAAAGTAAAGCATAATAATAATACTGGGAGGTATATGTTGCCATTTAGAGCTGTTTGGTGGAATAATAGTGATGCGGTTGTTGTGGGTGGATTGAGAAGGACGGTGGATGTGATTAGTAGTGATGGCAAAGGAGGAGGGGTGGATTTTGCATTGGAAAGTGAATATATGACAGCTATTCCTAGTAGACATTGTGTCCATCCTACTTTATCAGTGTTGGCTTCAGCAACTGGATCTGGAAGGGTGCATATATTCAAGTGAGGGAGAAATGACGAATGAATCTTTTGTTTGTGTGTGTGTGTGTGGGTGGGGGCCTTGGAGTGGGATTGACAGGTAGAAAAGGCGACCTATCGTTGATTTGATTTGATTTGTTTGACAAGGGTATGACTATTATTTAATTAGAACGTGCTAATTTGTTTGGAATGGCTGGTGCAACTGTACAAAAGGCATCTGTGATTGACCGAGCGATCAACAAATTCGGTGCTTGGTTCGAAGAAAGAGGCTTATCTTCACGAGATCTACCAGTTGCTATTGTGTTTCATGAGGTATAACTACAGAATATGTTTTAAACATCAAAACCGCCACTAGATCACATCCCTGACCACCTCAACTCTCTCATATACCCATACCCTTCACACTTCCTCTCTCCCTACCCTTACAGTTGATAGGAATTTCAATGGCCATAGGATTCTGGACAGTATGTGTATACTATTAATTGAAGGTATCAATTGTCTAGTAGAATATAGTGCAGAACTCACCTCCACTTCATCCCCCACCTCCTTCTTTTTATTAGCTATGTTACGCTGTTCAACCAGGCAAAACATTAACCCGGCCCGTCCTTCAAGCTCGGAAAGGGGGGCATACTTTAGGGAAACTACAAGAAACATATGGAATGGCAATGGCTAGAGCTAGTGCATCAGTTCAAAGGCTGCCCAAGTTTTTACAGAAAGATCCAACTAGATTAACAGTGAGCTTGGCAGAGAGCTTGTGTTTGAGGGCAGCCATCAAACCATTGACATTTCCATTTAAATTGTGGGCCTCTTATCAGGTAGTCATATTAATGAAGAAGGGTGGGTGGGAGGATAAAGAGAATGGTGGTAGGTGGTAGATGGTAGATGGTAAGAAGAAGAAAAGGAAGAAAGGGTTGCAACTAATTAGGTGAATGATAGCGGCATGAAAGCAAGTGTAGCCCCCCACACTAAAAATATGAATTGGGGAGGTATCAAGGGCATTTGGATTCATGGATCATAGGGAAGAGGTGGAGGCAGATACCAGTGGATCACGGAAAGGTAGATATTGCTGGAGAAGGTGATGAAGGTGTGGCAGTTGTTCTCTCTCTCTCTCTCTCTCTCTCTCTCTCTCTCTCTCTCTTTCTTTCTTCTTTCCTTTCTTCTTTCCTTTTTCTTTTTTTTTTCCTTTTCTTTTTCTTCTTTCT
>Ga0114919_10004519_pt1 | contig 11172 bp, 13 predicted proteins | sample BlataG_FD_88682 | JGI IMG/M metagenome (GOLD analysis project Ga0114919, IMG submission 88682) | Deep subsurface microbial communities from Black Sea to uncover new lineages of life (NeLLi) - Black_00105 metaG | ecosystem: Environmental > Aquatic > Marine > Oceanic > Sediment | place: Atlantic...
TGTCTTGAAGGCACGCGACAAAGAGAGCGTGCTCGATGTGGCCACTGGAACGGGGTTTCACTCCGTGCAGCTGCTCAAGGCCGGCTTTGACGTTACGTCGGTGGACGGCTCAGCGGAAATGCTGGCCAAGGCTTTTGAGAATGGCTGCGAGCATCACGTCGTGCTCAAGACTATCCATGCGGACTGGCGCTGGCTCAACGAGAGCGTGCGCGGCAAGTTCGATGCAATCATCTGCCTGGGCAATAGCTTCACGCATTTGTTCGACGAGAACGACCGTAGACGCGCGCTTGCCGAATTCTACGCCGCGCTGAAGCATGACGGCATTCTGATCCTCGACCAGCGCAATTATGACGGCATCCTGGACGAGGGCTTCGCCAGCAAGCACAAATTCTACTATTGCGGCGATCAGGTCACCGCCGAGCCGGTGCATGTCGACGAGGGTCTTGCCCGCTTCGAGTACACCTTCCCGGATGGCTCGCGGCACAACCTCAACATGTTCCCTTTGCGCAAGAACTACACGCGCAAGCTGTTGCGCGAGGCTGGGTTCCAGCAGATCCACTCCTACGGCGACTTCCAAGAAGAAGGCGAGGAGACGAATCCCGACTTCTTCATCCACGTCGCGGAGAAGAGCTATGGTAGCGACTGATCAGACCATCGCGCTGGCCCGCGACTACTATGACAGCGACGAGGCGGATGACTTCTACCGCACCATCTGGGGCGGCGAAGACATCCATGTCGGTCTCTACGATGAGGGGCCCGATATCAGCGCCGCGAGCCGCCGCACCGTGCAGCGCATGGCGGCAAAGGGCGGACCGCTCAAGGGCAAGCATGTGCTCGACCTTGGTTCGGGCTATGGCGGGGCGGCCCGCGTGCTCGCCGGCGAATACGGCGCGAAAGTCACCTGCCTCAACCTCTCCGTCGTGGAGAACGAGCGCAACCGGGCCATGACTGCGGAGGCCGGGCTCGCCGACAAGATCACTGTCGTCGACGGCTCGTTCGACTCCGTGCCGTTCGAGGGCGAGACGTTCGACTTGGCTTGGAGCCAGGACGCCATCCTGCACGCGCCGGACCGGAGAGCGGTGCTCGACGAAGTCGCGCGCGTGTTGAAGCCGGGCGGGGACTTTATCTTTACCGATCCGATGCAGGCTGACACGCTTCGGAACAAGGATGCGCTCCAGCCGATCTACGACCGTATCCACCTCCCCGATCTCGCGTCGTTCGGTTTCTATCGTGATGAGCTTTCGAAGCGTGGGTTTGAGGAGGTTTCGGTCGAGGAGCTGACCGGCCAAATGCGCACGCATTATGCCCGCATCGGTGAGGATCTCGACGCACGCCGTGACGAGCTCGACGCGAGCGACGCCTTTATCGACCGCATGCTCAAGGGCCTCGGCCACTGGGTCTCGGGCGCCGAAGGCGGACTGCTGGCCTGGGGCATCATGCACTTCCGAAAGGCGGGCTAATGGAGGCGGGCCGCGACAGCGGCTCGGCACCACCGCGCGCCCATTGCACGATCGGCGTGCCGACCAGCGCCAAGCTGGTCGTGGCGGCCTTCGTACTCGTTACGGTGGGCTGGCCGGCGTTCGCCAATGAGAGCTTCGCCGCGGCGAGGGATTTCATCTCTTCGTACGCCGGCTGGTTCTACGGCGCCGTGGTTTCGGCGGCGCTCATCATGTGCGTGGTTTTGGCGATCGGCCATTGGGGCTCCGTGCGGCTCGGGGCCGACGACGAGAAGCCCGAGTTTGGCTGGCTCTCCTGGACGGCGATGCTGTTTGCGGCCGGCATGGGCATCGGGCTCGTGTTCTGGTCCATCGCCGAACCCCTCACCCATTACGCGGGCAACCCTCTGATCGCTGCTTGGGGGCCCAACCCTTCGAGCATCGTGCGCGCCCGCGTGGCCATGGAGATTACCTTCTTTCATTGGGGGCTCATGCCTTGGGCTCTCTACGCGATTGCCGGATTGATCTTCTCCTATTTCTCCTTTCGCAAGGGCGAGCCATTGACCGTGCGCTCCGCCATGCGTCCCTTGATCGGCGATAGGGTCGGACGCTGGCCAGGCAAGCTCGCCGATGTGATCGCCATCGTCGCCACGGTTTTTGGGCTGGCGACCTCGCTCGGCTTCGGCGCCGATCAGATCAATGCCGGGCTCGCCCGCCTGTTCGGCTGGCATGTCTCGATGGAGCACAAGCTGCTGCTGGTGGCGGTGATCTGCGGGGCGGCGGTGCTGTCCGTTAGCTCCGGGCTCGATCGCGGCATCCGCCTCCTGTCTCTCGCCAATATCTGGCTTGCGGCGCTCATTCTCGTGGTGGTGCTTATCTCGGCCCCGATCGAGCCGATCCTGCGGAATTTTACCATCCGGCTCGGCGACTATCTGACCAACCTGCCTTGGCTCACCTACAAGACGGCGGGAGACGATACCGGCTGGAGCGCATCTTGGACGACTTTCTATTGGGGCTGGTGGATCAGCTGGACGCCGTTTGTCGGCCTATTCATTGCGCGCATCTCACGCGGGCGCACCGTCCGGGAGTTCATTCTCGGCGTGCTGCTGGTGCCGACCGCGATCACCTTCATTTGGCTTTCGATCATGGGCGGCGCGGCGATTTCAGCGGCCCGCGGTGGACCCGCTATCATAGAGATCGCCAAGAACACGCCCGCGTTGTCGCTCTATGCGATGATCGACTTCCTGCAGACGGGCACCTTCGCCACGATCATCGCCGGGGCCACCACGCTTCTCGTAGCGATCTTCTTCGTCACCAGCGCCGACAGCGGCACGCTCGTGGTCACTACGATGCAGTGTGGCGGGCATACGGAGCCACCGATCCTGGAGCGCGTGCAATGGGGCATCGGCATGGGCGCGGTCGCCGCGGCGCTGCTCGTGGCCGGGGGACTCGGCGCGCTGCAAGCCACGGCGGTCGCGGCGGCCTTGCCATTCGCCGTGGTTCTTGTCGCCTTAGGGTTTGGCTTTATGGCCGCGCTCCACGAAGATGCCAACGAGCAACGCAAGAAGCGGCGCGCACGCAAATCTGCCCGCGCCTCTTGAGGACCAGACAGTGGCGAAGTCCGTTCTTTGTTACGGGGACTCGATCACCTGGGGCTACAACCCGGTGGATGGCTCGCGCTTTGCCCCCGAAACCCGCTGGCCGTGCGTGCTCGAGGAGGCGCTTCAGGCCCGTGCCCGGGTCGTCGAAGAGGGCTTGAACGGCCGCACCGCGGCGACCGATGATCCCTCGCGCCCCAATCGCAACGGATTTGCCATGCTGCCGCCGCTGCTCGAAGCGCACGCCCCGCTCGATATCGTCATTATCATGCTCGGCACCAATGACAGCGCACCCTGCTATGGCCTCACCGCGGGAAGGATCGCCATGAATTGCGGCGCCCTGCTCCGGGCCGTCAATGGAAGCCTCGCCGGGCCGGGCAGCGCGGCGCCTCAAACACTGCTTATTGCCCCTCCCCCGCTCGGCTCGCTCAGCGCCGATATGGCCCTGCTCTATGCCGGCGGCCAGGCGACGTCGCGCGGCTTGGCAGAGACATATGCCACCATCGCGGCCCGCTTCGGGGCCCTGTTTCTCGACGCCGGACAGGTGACGAAAGTCAGCACCGTGGACGGCGTACATCTCGATCCTGAAGGGCAGACGCAGTTGGGCTCGGCGGTCGCCGAGATCGTGGCACCTCTTCTCTAGTCCCGGACAAATGCGCCGGCGAAGGGTCATGGTTCGAATACAGTGCTCCGCTACGATCGGTGGCGAGGAGACAAGACATGATTCAAGCTCCAGGACAGAACGATAGCGCGACCTGCGCCGTTTACCGCGGCGCGTTTCGGAAGGTCCTCGGCAAGGACTTTCGCCGGCCCGTGCTGATCGAGACCAACGCCCATGAGGGCCCGGTCTATGTTCGTTCCGAGCATGCGCTCTACTTCACGACCGTTCCGGAGCCGGGTCCGAAGAACGTCGCCATCATGCGTCTGCAATTGGGGGGCGATAAGTTTCCCTTCACCGCGGAGACGCTCGAGACCGTGCGGCAGCCATCCAACATGGCGAACGGGATGTGCCTCGATCGCGAGGGTCGGTTGGTGATTTGCGAGCAGGGAACCCGCGCAGAGCCCGCCCGCATCAGCCGCATGACCCTCAAAACCCGCAAGCTGGAGACGGTCGTCGATCAATGGCGGGGCTTGCGCTTCAACTCACCGAACGACGTGGTGGTGAAGTCCGACGGCACGGTGTGGTTCACCGACCCCAATTACGGCGAAGTGCAAGGCTTCAAGCCCGCGCCGGACGTGGGCGCCTATGTCTATTGCCATGATCCCGCAACGGGCGAGACGGCGGTGGTCGCCGACAGCTTCAACAAGCCAAACGGGCTGGCTTTTTCTCCGGATGAGCGCGTGCTCTACATTACCGACACCGGCGCCAATCAGGCTCGGGGCACCTATTTCGTCAATCTCCCCCATCATGTCCGGGCGTTCGACGTGCACAAGGGGCGGCATTTGAGAAACGACCGGCTCTTCGCCGTGGTGAGCCCTGGATGTCCCGACGGCATCAAGCTCGATACGCGCGGCCGCGTCTATACGTCGTCAGGAACCGGCGTGCAGGTGTTCACGCCGCAAGGCGACCTCCTGGGCGAGATCATGGCGCCGGGCGGGGCGAACTTCACCTTCGGTGGGCATAAGAACGACGCGCTGTTCATCCTCGGCGATACGCGGATCTGGCAGGCGAAGCTGGCCGTGACGGGCGCTTAACTCTTTGAAGCCGACTTCGCGTCTTTCGCCGTATCACTCGGCTCTACGGCGCCTTCGTGTTTGGAGCGCACAAGCAGCTCGCGCACGCCCGCGCCAATCTCCTTAAGGGACTTGTTGAGCATGTCGTGCGCGTCTTGCAGCAGATCGAATTCCCGGCGGATGGTTTGATGATCCTCGATCGCCCGCCGCTCCGAGTCGCGGTTCATGATGGCGGTGCCCACGGTAATGACGGGCAGGAATACGAGCTGGAGGAAGTTGGACCAGTACAGGATCTTGGTTTCGTATTCGGACCACAGAATGGGTGTCAAGCCGAAGATGAAGAACGCATAGAACGCCCAGATCGAGCCGACCAGCATGGTGATGCGCATGGCGAGCACATCATTGATCTTCGAGACGAGACCTTCTTAGCGGACTTCTTTCATCGCCTTTACGTTCGCGTGGAAAAGCAACCGGCGACGCCTCACGGCGGCGGTTGGCGCGAAGTCTTACGCGACGATGTTTAGAAATACTTAGTGGCGCCCCAAGCTCTATTCGATCTTTTCAGCGCGCGTGAAGTGGGTGGGGTCGTCTTGCATTGCGGTTCCGGCGCGGTAAGCCGTCTTCTTGTAGTGGTCGCCGTCCTTGCTGAGCTTGGTGGTCCAGCCGGTGTCCCACTTGATCACCGCGGAGTCGGCCTCTTCCGCCCAAGTCCCGTTGAGGACATGGCCCTGCTTTTCGCCAGCGGCTTTACCATCGCCGGACAGCGTGATGGCGAACGTATTGCCCGTCGTGTCCTCGGTCCGGTATTTGCCGCTCCAGTCGCCGGCGAAGCTGGCGCTGCTGGTCAGCACCGCAAGAAGGCCGGCGGCAAGCCGGACATTGATCGATGTGATGCTCTTCATGGATCGAGTCCTTTCGCTAACGCGGATCCGTCTCGTGCCTCATTGTGATGGAATCGAAGCCAAGCTCGCTGCCCTTCTCGTGGAGCCACTTCACGGCCTCCACCTCCGTGGCGAACACCTTGCTCTCGCCCTCCTCCGAAAAGACCGCTCCAGGCGCGAGCGTACGGAACGACGCGCGCCAGGCATAATCATAGCGCTCTATGAAGCCGATGAACTTGCCTGGGCCTTTCGCGTCCAACCCCTTCTCCTACCGAGCCAAAAAGCAGGGCGCCAACCGAGGAGCTGGCGCCCTTTTTTCTTATCCAATTTCGGATGAGACGGCTACTCGCTCGCCTCGGATTCCTCCATGGGATCCATGGGAGCTTCGTCCATACCGGAGTCTTCCTCCATGGACGGCTCATCACCCATGGACTCATCACTCATGGACTCATCGCCTGTATCCATAGAGTCCTCGGCGTCCTCTATCGGATCGTCCTGGGCGTAGGTGAGCGTGGGGGCAGAACCAAGACCTAACAACAGTACGGCTGCAAACAGCCCGGCAAACAATTTGGCCATTTCGATTTCCTCGATTGAACAACTCCACGAGTTGCGCCGCCATGTTGGGGTACAAAAAAGAATCAACACAAGTGAAAAATAAGGTGGCGGGGGGAATGGTGCCCAGGGGCGGACTACGCCAAGTGAAGTAAATCAATAACTTGCCGAAAAGTGGGACACTCAACCTTCCCACACGATCATTATGCTTTATGGCGCGAGTGTCCCACCATCTCACTGCTCACCAGGATGTCCGCCCTACTCCCTAAAGCAGACATCCTGGGCGTCGGCATCGACGTCCGCTAAGTGCCATAAGCAGACGTGGGCTGCCCCGCAAGTATCACCCGTTTAGCGTGTCGCCCTCGCGTTTACCCGAAGCGATCAGTTCGCCCCGCAGCATAAGTAGACTCAGATAGCGTGCTCGAGCATGTCCGCTTTGGGTCAAAAGCAGACACGAGGCCGCCGAACCGTGATGTCCGCTTCGTGCCAACAGTGGACAGAGTTGTAGTTGTCTGGCACGACCACGGGGCCGAAGGGCGCCGGGCCAAAGCCGGGCGCCCTCCACATATTGGGAACAGGCTAAGCGCTTAGCCCTTGCATTGCGACATCCCGGCCATAGCCATCTTGGCGTTGGCCTCGGACCCGTAAATGCCCATCATGCTGAACTTTTCGGTCTCCGACGGCGCCGTCGTGGAGATCGAGCACGTCTTGGTCTGCTTGTTGAACATGACGTAGAAGCTGCCGGCATAGGCAGGGACTGCGAAGGCACCGATCAGCGCTGCTGCGAGGATGTACTTTTTCATGGGGGTTGCTCCTATCTGAAGTTTGTTGAAGTCATCTCGGTAAGAGTGGGCCTTGTTGGTTGGACCCGGGAACGATTGAAAAGCTAGATCGGTCGATCGGGCGTTCCCAATACCTTCTCGCTATGGTGTCGGTGCTTTGCGTGCAGCGTCGCAAATGGGCCGGGAGCGGCGCAAAAAGGGCGCCCGCTCCGAACATGATCGGGAGGGGGCGCCCCCTTGGGATATGGATGGTGGTTACGACATCCAACCACGAAGGTCGTCATTGCTGTGCTTAGCGATTCTGCGTGGTTTGGTAGGGGTTCGGGAAACCTTCCGCCATGGCGGCAGGAGCGGCGAAAGTGGCAACCAGGGTCAGGGCGATCAGAAGCTGTTTCATCGTATTTTCCTTTAGGTGTTGCTGGCCTTGGGGGTTGAGAACGCTCCGAACCGGATGGCCAAATTGTCCGTCGGAACACCCCCAAGGTAGGGACGCACACCCCCGCTTGCCCAATACCGTGTTGCTATCGAGTGGGTGCATTTGCCGCGCGGAATAGCGGCCGGCTATGGCGATCAAAGCCAACCGGTATTTCCGTCTGCGCCGCGTTTGAACGATGCTCTCAATCACCGAAGAGCTTTCCTCTCCCCCCGAAGCTCTCCCCAAAAGGATGTGACGCCTTCTTCCCCCCGGAAGGCGTCACATCCTTCTTTTTAAGCGCGGCGCTTTCCGCATCACGGCGGCACGTTTCCCTCTGCCACGGTGCCTGCCGCTTCGCACCTTGTTCATTATATGTTCCGTGCTCCGGTTTGACAGGGCCCTTTAATATCTCGATTGTGGTGTGACGAACGCCGCAAATCGCGCATGCGCGTGTGCGCTCCGCGATGAGAGGCGATGTTGAGCCCGTCTAGCGAGTCTTCCATCCGGCTACTCGTCTCCTGCGCGGCTCTCGTCTCGGACTTCGCCGGGTAGCGGAGCGCACTGCATGGAAATGCATCAGGTCCGCTATTTTCTTGCCGTAGCGCGGGAGCTGAACTTCACGCGGGCAGCGGAGGAGTGCAACGTCGCGCAGCCCTCTCTGACACGCGCGATCCGCCAACTCGAAGGTGAGTTCGGCGGCGACCTGTTCCGCCGCGAGAGGCCTCATGCCCAATTGACCGAGCTCGGGCAGCGCATGCTGCCGCACCTCATGCAATGCTATGAAAGCGCCATGAGCGCACGGTCGCTCGCCGTCGCCATCAAGAAGGGCGAGGTCGGCTCACTCCGCCTTGCGCTGTCCTTCACCATAGATCCGGCGCTTGTGACCTCGCACGTGGTCGAACTTGGCAAGCTGTTCAACAATCTCGATTTGAAGCTCGTTCGGGGGACCGCCAGCGAGGTCCTCGACTATCTCAAGAAGGGCGAGGTGGAACTTGCCATCGCCGGCCCCTTGGAAGAGAACTGGGACCGCCTCGACCGGTTTCCCTTATTCACCGAGGGGTTCCATCTCGGCGTCGCCAAGCAGCACAGCCTGGCGCAGAACGAGACCATCACGCTCGACGATCTTCGCAATGAGCGCCTCATGATCAGAACCTATTGCGAGACCACGCAGGATCTCATCGGCCTGCTTCGGGCCCGGGATTTCGATATCGCGCGCCTGCATGAAGTGAGCGCCGAGACCGATCTTATTTCACTGCTCGAAGTCGGCTTCGGCGTGGCCTTTGTGCCGCGCAGCGCGCAGAGCCCCGCCACCTTGAAGTGCATCGAGGTGACCGATCTCGAGGTCGAGCGCACCATCTGTCTCTACGGCGTGGCCGGCCGGCAGCGCACGGCCGTAGCGGGTACCATGATGAAGATGTTGCGCGCCTTTGATTGGTCGCAAACCTCCGCGTCCCAACAAGTCTCGGCGGGTCAATAGATCGCGGCGGGCTAAGGCGAGTCCTGAAGCGCCGCAAGCAGATCTTCGATCGCCATGCGCTTGCGATAGTCGGGATCCACGAAGCGCTCTTTGACGAGACCGTCCGTTCCGACCACGAAGGTGGCAGGGACCGGCAGGAGCCAGGTGTCGCTGCCTTGCGACGGAGCCACGTCCCAACCCGCTTGGCACATCATCGCCTGCATTTCCGCCCCGACCCAGAATGCGAGATTCAGCGACATCGCGTAGCCATTCTCGAAGTCCGTCAGGATAGGGAAGGTGGCGCCGGAGTTCTCCCGAAGCGCGCTGGTATAGTGTTCCCGGTCGGGCATGATCGCCACGATTTGGCCGCCCACGGCCGCGACTTGATCTTGAGCCTCGGAGAGCGCTTTGGTGTTGATCCTGCAATAGGGGCACCACTGGCCACGATGGAAAACGACGGCCGCGGGACCGTGCTTCAGGAGTTCTTCCAGGCTCAGGAGATGGCCGCGTTGGTCTGGCAGGACGAAATTCGGCATGGGATCGCCGGGCTTCGGTGCCCGCTCGCCGACCTCGTGTTCTCGGAGACGCGCGACGAGCGCGTCCACGGAAGTTTGGAAGACTTCGCCGATGTCGCGCACGGCATAGGCGAAGGCCTCGAGCCGGTCCGCCAAAGAAGCGTCCATGTCGCGGCACTCGACGAAGGCGTCTTCGAGCAACTCCGAAAGTTGTGGCCCGTTCATCGGAATACTCCGCAAGGGCACCATTCGTCGGGCGCAGGTCCGACGAGGCACTCTACTTGAATATCATTTCACAAGTCGCTCGGGAAGCGGGCTAAGCGCGACTCTCGGACCGCTAGGCGCTAGCGCTCGCCTCGCGCAAGGCCTTCAGCAGATCGTCTACCGCCATGCGATGACGGTAGTCGGGATCGATGAATCGCGCGACGACGCGGCCGTCCTGATCCACCACGAACGTCGCCGGAATCGGCAGAATCCAGCCGTCGTTGCCTTGGTAGTCTGGCAGGTCACGGCCCGTCTTCCGCATGACCTCTTCGACTTCCGTTCCGACGAAGATCGCAAGCCCGATCGATAACGCATAGCCGTTGTCGATGTCGGAAAGCACGGGATAGCCCAGGCCAGCGTCCGCCTTGAGACGCGCGCCGAAGGCCTCGCGTTCCGGCGTAATGGCCACAATGGACGCGCCTGCCGAGACAATCTGCGCCTGAACCTCGGCGAGAGCCTTAGTGTTGATCCGGCAATAAGGGCACCAGTGCCCCCGGTGAAAGGTGATCGCAGCGGGCCCAGTCTCGAGCAGATCCTCGAGACTGACCAGGCTTCCGGTTTCGTCCGGCAGGCTAAACGACGGCATGGGCTGGCCCGGCAAAGGTGCGCCGGCGCCAGCCTCAGACGCCATGAGCCGTTCCACCATGCGGTCGACGGCCTCTTGGGCATCCGGGCGCAAGGCGCGCGAGACATCGGCGAACAGCTGAAGCCGTTCGCTCAAGGACGCATCCATCGCACGGCAATGCGCGAAGGCTTCTTCGAGACTAGAAAAGGCTGGATGTCTCACTCGGCGCCGCCCCACTCCACTAGGATTGCTTTACGCCTACGGCGCGGCCCGAACATCTCAAGAGCTAAGAACTGGGCAATCAAGGCATTCTCCTCCATTCAAGAGCTTCTAAAGAAGATATATGAGCTGCCCTCCCAGCCGTCCAATAGCACCCGGCTATGGTTCGAGTTGCGGGTCGGAGGAGCGTCAAATAGGACGAAGGACCTTGGTGCCAAACGTCCACTTTGGGTCATTAGCGGACATCGGCGGGCGGATCAGGTGCGTCTGCTTTATTCCCTAAAGCGGACACTCGCCCACGAGAACATCCGATAACGTATGAACAAGGCCCACCTGCCCCCCGCAATCTTGCAGCCCCTCCTAACTGCCAAAATCGACCGGTGTTTTTACGTTAAGTAATTGTTTTTGATGCATGTTATTCGTTTAGAGGGGGTCGGATGTGGCAGTAGGGAGGGGCTTATAGACTTTCCACCGCCCGGGCACGAACCTCTTGGATTAGCTCGAGGTAGAAACTTGCTCCTCACATGCCAAAGACGCTTGAAGTGGTGCGAACAGCCTCGCCTTAACTGCTACAACTCGACCGTTGTCTTTCATTAAAGTATTGTTTTTACAGTCTATTTCTCGTTCGGGAGGGTAGATTGTTGCAGTAGGGAGGAGCTTATACGCAGTCAATGACGATGTGGTCGGTCTGGTTATCAAGAGACGAAGATGTTCATACGCTCCAAAGATGCACATGCAATTTCGGTGAGCACCTTCGGTCAATTTGAGCACCTTCGACGATTGATGCCAGGGTAGAACGTGACTGATCCAAGAAA